>Ga0102815_10000494_pt1 | contig 26770 bp, 25 predicted proteins | sample ColrivemetaGS759_FD_79113 | JGI IMG/M metagenome (GOLD analysis project Ga0102815, IMG submission 79113) | Estuarine microbial communities from the Columbia River estuary - Ebb tide ETM metaG S.759 | ecosystem: Environmental > Aquatic > Marine > Intertidal zone > Estuary | place: USA: Columbia... | reverse complement strand
TAATTCGTAAAAATATTTTGGAGCTTTTAAACTTGCTTTTTCTTCTGCTGAAAAATTTGCTTCTAAATAGCTGTTTAAAATAGTGAAATCTTCTGGCTTTTTACCTTTTAGCTCTTTGGTAAATTCTTTACTATCTTCTGAAACAAGATATAAGGAAGGAGGAAGCTGGTCTAAAGAAATTCCATACCTTTTAGCTAAATTTTTAGCTTGTTCAGTAGGTTTATCTGTAATATGATATTTTTTTACTTCTTTAATTCCTATATCATTATTTCCTGTTGTATAAAACCAACCTCTCCAAAACCAATCTAAATCGATAGCTGATGCATCTTCCATAGATCTAAAAAAATCGGCAGGTGTAGGGTGTTTAAATTTCCAACGTTTTGCGTAGGTTTTAAATGCATGATCAAACATTTCAGGCCCCATTATAGTTTGACGCAACATAAATAATCCTGCAGCAGGTTTTGCATACGCATTTGAACTAAAGTTAAAAACATTGTCACCTTGTGTCATAATTGGAGATAATTGATCTTGATTTCCAGACATATAGCCTACAATATTTTTTGGATATTTAGACAATGGAAACAACTCAGGGTCATATTTATATTCTGCTAATATTTCAACAAAGGAGTTAATTCCTTCATCCATCCAAGTCCATTCACGTTCATCGGAATTTATAATCATTGGAAAAAAGTTATGACCAACTTCGTGTGTAATAACACCAATCATGCCTTTTTTAGTTCTATCATTGTATTTTCCATTTTCGTCGGGTCTTCCACCATTCCAACAAATCATAGGGTATTCCATTCCTTGGCGTTCGGCATTAATAGATGTTGCGTGTGGATACGGATAATCAAAAGTCATATCTGAATACACTTTTAAAGTATTTGCAATCACACGTGTTGAATGTTCTTCCCATAAGGGATTTCCTTCCTTTGGATATAAGGAATAAGCCATTACAGTTTTTCCATTAAAATCTACAGCCATTGCATCCCAAATAAATTTTCTTGATGATGAAAATGCAAAATCACGCACATTTTCTGCATAAAATTTCCAGGTTTTAGTTGCTGTATTTTTACTTTTTTCAGCTTCAAGAGCTTCTTCTGGAGTGACAATAAAAACAGGTTTATCAAACGATGTTTTTGAACTTTCGTATCTTTTATTTTGCTCTTTTGTAAATACTTCTTTTGGGTTTTGAATTACTCCGGTTGCATTTAATATGTGATCTTTTGGTGTTGTAATTGAAACATCATAATTTCCAAATTCTAAAGCAAATTCACTTCGTCCCCAAAATTGTAAATTTTGCCAACCTTTTACATTATTGTAAACTGCAAGTCTAGGGAAAAATTGAGCAATAATATATAAATTATTGCCATCAGGAAATGGCTCATAACCAGATCTTCCGCGGTCTGCCATATAATCATTAATATTATACCACCATTTTATGTTGAAAACAAATTTTTCTCCAGCTGCTAATGGTTTCGGTAAATCTACCCGCATCATGGTGAAATTAATCATATAGCTAAGCGAATTTCCATTCACATCTTTTATATAATCAATATTAAAACCTCCTTGAAAAGGTTTTCCCATAAACATTTTAGTAAATTTTGCTGGCGTATATAATGCATCTGGTCCTCCGCCACTAACATCATTTGTTTTAGAGTTTGGAGCACGCATATTTTGATCTAATTGTACCCATAAATAGTCTAATGCATCTTTAGAATTATTGTGATATGTAATGGTCTCTTCTCCAAATATTTTTTGATTCTCATCATCTAAAATAATATTCATTTTATAATCAACTTGCTGTTGGGTATATTCGTAACCAGGAGCTCCGGAAGCAGTGTGTTGCTTGTTTGGCGTTGGTAATTCTTCATCAAGTTGTTTAAATTTACTACTATTGTAGTGACCTTTTTGGCGTACTTTTTCTTTTGAAATTTCTTGAGCAAAAAGCGTAGAGGATAAGAATACTAATGATAGTATTGCTAATGTAATTTTTTTCATTTTTGAAGCTGATAGGATTTACATTCGAAAATAATTCATTTTAACATAAAAGTACTTTTTTTATTAAAATTTTAACAAACCTTTCACATTACTTTTAGTAAAATAGAATGTTTTATTGAATTTCTTTACTTTTATTTTAATAATGTTTTGCTGGTCTTCAAAATCTTTAAAAAGACAAGTATTTTCAACTTCTATAGAATTTAGTTTTTGAATGTTTCTAATTTCTAGATAAAAACGTACCAAATTATCATCATATTCTTTTCCAATAAAATGATAATTAGCCTGTTTGCCATTTATGTTAAATTTTAAATGACTGTTTAAATATGCTTCATAAATTGCATTAATATTAAGAGTTTCTTTTTTAGTGGCAAGGTTTAAACTCTTTTTGTACTCATTATTAAGTGTTACTTCAATATCATCAATAAATTGACTTAAAATTATTTGCACAGATTGTTTTTCTTCAATGTACTCAACTTCACACAAACTTATATAGTATTTATGCACAGAAAAAGCGAACAATGGAATTAATATTAATGAAGAAAAATATTTAAAATATTTCATTGATTATTTTTTAAGCTAATTAACAAAAAGCATTCCAAATGTAATTAGTAATTAGAATCCTTTTTTTTAATTCTTAATTTCATTGTATGGAACACTTTCTTCCTTGAAAATTTCAATGACTTCAAATAGTTTTTTTTCATAGTATTTATCAATAATATTTCGGTATTCGCAGTAAGCTATAAAATGATCGATTTTTTCAATTGGAATTTCTAATTTTTCTGTAAAGAACTTAACACCTAATTCTCTTCTAATTTTTATAGGAAATTCTTTCATTTTGTTAATTTTACGTTTTAACCTTAATTCCTTTTCATAAGCAAAATTAGGGATTGTAGCTGTTGCAGGTAACGGTTTAAATGGACCAGCAAAAGGTGCACTTTTAGGTCCATGAATATCTGTGCCTAAATCTTTTTTAAAATCAGATTCAGTAAATGAAAAGCTATGTGTTGGAATAGTATTTTTAGGCTTGTTTTTTAAATCGAAGTCTAAATTACCTGTTAAACCTACAAACACTTCGTTTAATTGATTAACTGCAGGAATGAGAATTACCGAAAAATTTCTTGATTCAATCATGTGTTTAGAAACTCTTATTTTTTTTACTTCATATTCAATTGAAGAAAATAGTAAAGTATCATTAAGCTTTGCTAAAATTTTAAATTCGCCAATTTCATTACTAATTGTGCCTAAATAGTTATTTAAATTTATAATGTGAATATCACTAATTTTTTTATTTGAAGTATATAGTGTGCCATTTATGATAATTGATTCCTCTTGGCAAAAACCATTCATAGTAATTAATATGAAAATAAATAAATTGGTTAGCTTTAATTTCATTTAACAAAGTAAGATGATGCAATCTTAAATTTATATTAATGCTGTTGTAAACTTTTGTTAAATAGTGATTTTTAGTACATTTGGTAAAAACAAGAAGTAATGAAAAAATTATTGATAGCAAGTACTTCAACTGTCCACGGAAAAGGATACTTAGAGTATATTTTACCTGAATTATCAGAATTTTTTAAAGGTATGACTGAAATTTTATTTATTCCTTATGCAAGGCCTAGTGGGTTAACACATGAAGATTACACGAAAAAGGTTCAAGAAGCTTTTCAAAAAATTAATATTAAAGTAAAAGGGATACATGAGTTTAATAATGCTATTGATGCTATAAATAATGCAAAAGGTATTTTTACAGGAGGTGGCAATACATTTTTATTAGTTCATGAATTATATCGCAATAAATTAATGTCAACTTTAAAAAATGTTGTTGAAAATGGCATTCCTTATTTAGGCACAAGTGCAGGAAGTAATATTACTGGATTAACTATGCAAAACACCAATGATATGCCAATAATTTACCCTGCTAGTTTTACCACGCTAGGGTTTATAAAGTTTAATTTGAATTGCCATTATTTAGATCCAGATGCTAATTCTAAGCATATGGGTGAAACAAGAGAAACTCGAATTAATGAATATCATACTATAAATAACACTTCGGTTTTAGGGTTAAGAGAAGGAAGTTGGCTAGATGTAAGAGGTAATAAAGTTGTGCTAAAAGGAAAATTACATGCGCGTTTATTTCAACCAAAAAAGCAAGCAGTAGAATTACCTCCAGAAACTGATTTAAGTTTCTTAATGTAATTCTAAAGAAGATGCAATTATTTGAGCATCTGGAGAATCTTTTACATTTGTAGCTATTAAGTTATAGCTTTCTTTAATTCTGGTAGTATCAATTGTAGATGCTTTCAGTAGGTCACTTAAAAGTATGGGTGCAATAAATGAGTTTTTATTATCTTCAATAAATTGAAAGCTAAATTTTGTAAATTCCAATTCAATTTTTTTCATTTCTAAGCCTATCTCTTTTAATTTTTGAATATCATTTTCAAGTCGTGCTTTTTGAAATCTAGGGTATAAGTAATCTATTTTTCTAAAAATTGCTTTAGACTCATTTTTATAAGTTAATAATTGGTCATTTAAGATAGAGCCAGAAATAATAGGATCATTAATCTGTTCAATATCAATTGTTAAATTAATAGAAGTATTTTCAATGATTAATAGTGTTTTAAAAGCATATGTGTCAAATGTAATTGCAAACCGTTCAGGATATTCAACCACACCTTGTATTTTAAATAGGTTATTAACTATTTGTGCTGAATCTATTTGATAAAGAGTATTACCAATTATTTTATTTAAATAGACTGTAGTAGCTTTACCGTTTTTTAGTTCTCCTCTTAAAATAAAACCTGTTGAAATTTTGTTTGAAGTAGTAGCAGATTTTTCTGTTTGATTATTTTTTGAATTACAACCAAATACAAATAAAATGAAGCCAAAAGCAATCAAACTATGTTTCATGAATCAATTAGTAGTTTACATAATCTATAATTTCAAGGCCATAACCAGTAACGCCAATACGTTTTTTTACTGATGGTGAGTTAGAAAGCACTCTTAATTTAGTAATATTTAAATCGTGTAAAATTTGTGCTCCAATACCAAAATCTTTATCATCTGGCTGAATTTTAGGAACATTATGTTGTTCAACTTTTTGAGATTCTTTAAGTAATGAAAGCCTATTAATTAAATTGAACGATTGGTTTTCCTGACTTATAAATACAGCAACACCTTTTTCTGCATCATTAATTATTTTAAATATTCTAGAAAAAGAATCATCTGGGCTTGTAGTTAATAATCTAATAATATCATTGTTAATTAAAGATGAGTTCACACGAACTAAAACAGGTTCATCTTTGGTCCAACTACCTTTTGATAATGCAATATGAACTTGGTTATTTGTTGTTTGCTTGTATGCTTTTAAATTAAATTCACCAAACCTAGTTTGAATAGTAAAATTTTCTATTTTATAAATAAGTGAATCATATTTCATTCTATAAGCCACTAAATCTTCAATAGAAATAATTTTCAAATTGAATTTTTTTGCAACTTCTAACAATTGAGGTAAACGAGCCATTGTACCATCTTCATTAAGTATTTCAACTAAAATACCAGCTGGCTGAAACCCAGCTAAACGTGCTAAATCAATTGAAGCCTCTGTGTGTCCAGTTCTTCTTAAAACACCACCTTGTTTTGCTCTTAGAGGAAAAATATGGCCAGGTCTACCAAAGTCAGCTGGTTTTGTGCCTTTTCTGGTTAAAGCTTTAATTGTTTTGGCTCTGTCGTGAACAGAAATTCCTGTTGTACATCCTTCACCAATTAAATCGATAGAAACAGTAAATTGTGTATTATGAAGTACTGTGTTTTTATTTACCATTAAAGGTAAATCAAGTTCTTCGCAACGTTCTTCTGTTAATGGAGTACATATTAAACCACGTCCATGTTTAGCCATAAAATTGACCATTTCAGGAGTGACAGATTCAGCAGCAGCAATAAAATCACCTTCATTCTCTCTATCTTCATCATCAACTACAATGATTATTTTGCCATTTTTAATATCTTCAATAGCTTCCTGAATTGAATTTAATTTTATATTATTTTTTGAAGTCTCCATTTTATTTTAAACGTTTATTTTAATTTTTTTGAATATTTTTTTTACAGATTCAAAAACATTGTCAATATTAAAAATTCCCATTCCTTTAGTTGCCCTTCTTGTAAGTAGAAATCCAAAAGGAAGTAATACTAAAGTTGATAGCCAACTTCCAAAAAGAGTAGAAATAGCACTTTCTTCAGAAAGATTTCTTCCCAATTGAGATATAAAGAAATAGATTAAAAATACAATTATAGCCATAATCATTGGTAATCCAAAACCTCCTTTTCTAATAATAGAGCCTAATGGAGCTCCTATAAAAAAGAGAACTAAGCAGGCTAATGAAAAAGCAATTCTATAACTTAATTCAAAATCATATAAATTTAATAATTTTCGTTGCTCCTTAAATCCTCGTATTTGATTATCATTTCTTGAAATAACTCTTTTTATATTTTGAAGTGCATTATTTATTACAATGTTTTTATTAACGAGATTAAAATTTTCTAAGATTAATGGGTTTAAACTATCTTTTGGAATAGAATCTGCAATTTTATACAAGTTTTTAGCATTAAAACTATTATAAAAATATGTTGCGTTTAATTGAACTCTTTCATCAAAAGTAACTTTTTCTTTTTTTGAGAATGAATCTAATTGCTTTATTGTTAACATTCCATGATGTTCTCTAACTAAAGTATCATTTAGCATGTCAGAATCATTAAATGATGAGATATCTATATTGATAGTGTATTTTTTAAAAGAAGCTTTAGAACTTGGCATTTTTGCTCTTTCATCTGGAGTTGATGATATTTTTTTATGCTCTTCGTAATAATTACCATTATTTAAGGTTAGGGTCATATATTTACTACCTTCATCAGTAGAAATTTCACCATTTTCAGCAGTAATAACTTTTACTTTTCCTTTTCCAGCACTTAAATCCGCAATTTGAACATTTTTCAACAAGTTTTTTTCTTCTCCAAATTTTTCATCGAACTTAATGCTAAAATTAGGGATGTCTGTATTGAAAACTCCTGGGACTAAAGCTAAAGCGGGTTTCTTTTTTTTTATATTCAAATACAAATTCTTTTGCTTTAAAGTAGCCCAAGGATATATATTGTTTAAGAATACAAAATTAAGTGCACTTAAAAAAATAGTTAATATTACTAATGGAAGAATTACTCTTTTTAATGAAATTCCAGCAGATTTTATGGCAGCTAATTCATAGTTTTCTGCTAAATTACCTAAAGCCATAATTGAAGATAATAAAATTCCAATAGGTAAGGCAGTAGGAGTTAATATAAGAGCTAAATACCACAGGAATTTTAAGATAAAAAATAAATCTATTCCTTTTCCGGCAATTTCATCAAAAGCAAGCCAAAGTGCTTGCATAACTAATACAAAAAGAACCACAAAAAATGTGGCCAAAAAAGGTTGTAAAAAACTTTTTATAATGTATTTATCAAATATCTTCAAGATGCCTATTTTGGTTCAGAGATCGAATATTTTTTTTGATCTCTGTATTTTAACACGTCAAAGATAAAAAGCTTTTCTGAAACTGGTTGATTTGTTTTAAAACTTCTAATTTCTAAAGTTGTAACAGTATTGTTTTTTCCAGTTTCTATAATATTATATATGTGATTAGATTTTGCATCAATTCCAACCATAACACTAGCAATCTCAGAGTTACTATCAATAGGAACTAATTTAACAAACTGAATTTTAACACCTTTTATAGTTTTTAAAGCATCCATAGCAAAAGTAAAACCAGTTTTATAAAATGAAAACATTTTGGAAGGAGTTATTGTTTCTTCATTGTTTTTTGAAGGTTTTTGTATAATTACTTCTTCATCTTCATGAATAATTAAATATGTTTTTTTTCCATCATAAATTTGTTCGGTACCCATATAATTTAAATGGTATAAATCTCCTTTTAAAGTTACATTCCCCATAGTTTCCTGATGAACATCTGCGGCTTTATTATCTAATTTATGATTAAATTCAATGTAAACACTTTTATAACTTTTTGCTTTTGCACTAACTTGGTCTAATAATGATCGTGCCTCTTGTGATTTTTGGCCAAAAGAGTTGACACTAATTAATACGATTGTTATTGCTATTACTAATTTTTTCATTTTTATTTTAATCTTTAAATAAATTAATTTGCTTCATTATCTAACAGAAAGTTTAAAGCCATTTCATCAGCCACTAAAACTTGTCTGGCTTTACTTCCTTCAAAAGGCCCAACAATTCCTGCAGCTTCTAATTGATCTATTAATCTTCCAGCTCTATTATATCCTAATTTTAATTTTCTTTGTAATAAAGATGCTGAACCTTGTTGCGCATGTACAATAACTAAAGCGGCATCTCTAAATAAAACATCTCTTTCGCTAATATCAATATCAAGACTTGTGCCAATTTCATCTCCACAGTATTCAGGTAATAAATATGCATCAGGGTAGGCGCGTTGTGAGCCAATGAAATCTGTAATTTTTTCAACTTCAGGAGTATCAACAAAGGCACATTGTAATCGAATAACATCGTTTCCACCTGCAAATAACATATCACCTTTTCCAATTAATTGATCTGCCCCTGACGTGTCTAAAATAGTTCGTGAATCAATTTTGGATGTAACCCTAAAAGCTGCTCTTGCAGGGAAATTTGCTTTAATAATACCTGTAATTACATTTACTGAAGGACGTTGAGTTGCTACAATTAAATGTATTCCAATAGCTCTGGCAAGTTGAGCTAAACGTGCAATAGGAGTTTCAACTTCTTTTCCTGCAGTCATAATTAAATCGGCAAACTCATCAATTATAAGTACAATATAAGGTAAAAATTTATGCCCATTTTCAGGATTTAATTTACGAGCTTTAAATTTAGCATTGTATTCTTTTATGTTTCTAACCATTGCTGCTTTTAGCAAATCATAACGCATATCCATTTCAATGCATAATGAGTTTAAAGTGTTAATAACCTTTGTAGTATCGGTTATTATTGCTTCGTCAGTATCTGGTAATTTTGCTAAATAATGTCTTTCTATTTTATTGAATAAAGTAAGCTCAACTTTCTTTGGGTCAACTAAGACAAATTTAATTTCAGCTGGGTGTTTTTTATACAATAGTGAAGTTAAAACAGCATTTAATCCAACCGATTTTCCTTGTCCAGTTGCTCCAGCCATTAGTAAATGAGGCATTTTTGCAAGGTCAACAACAAAAGTTTCGTTAGAAATAGTTTTACCTAAAGCAATTGGCAATTCCATTTCTGAATTTTGAAATTTAATGGATGAAATAACCGATTTCATAGAAACCATAGTAGGTTTTTTATTGGGAACTTCAATACCAATTGTTCCTTTTCCAGGAATTGGAGCAATAATTCTGATGCCCATTGCCGAAAGTGAAAGTGCTATATCGTCTTCTAAATTTTTAATTTTAGAAATTCTAATTCCTGCTTCAGGAACAATTTCATATAGCGTAACAGTTGGTCCAACGGTAGCTTTAATTCTATCAATACCAATATTATAATTATTGAGAGTTTCAACAATTCTATTTTTATGAGATTCTAATTCTTCCTGGTCAACAGAGATACTTTCATTATAATCTCGCAATAAGTTTAGCGTTGGAAATTTGTAATTTCCTAACTCTAAGGTTGGGTCAAATTCACCAAAATCTTTCACTAATTGATCAGATAAATTTTCATCAACGTGGCTTTCTTCTAAAATTTTATCAACTGCAATAGCTACTTCATCTTTTGATTCATTTTTATGCACCACTTTAAAATCTAAATCATCATCTTTCTTTTCGTCCACATTGCTTATTGGTTTTTTGTCTAAAGGAATTTCAATAGGTGCTGGGACACTAGTTATAATTGTATCGTTTGATGTTGTATTTTCAGAAGAAATTATAGCTTCTTCATTTTGAAGTTCTTTAGATTTAGATTTAAGTGATTCATGAACTCTCTCTGGAGTCAACTTAAAACGAATAACTAAATAAGATAACAACAAAAAGAATAAACTTAGCAGCAGCCCAGTTTTTCCTAAAAATTGTTGTAAATAAATATTTAATTCATAGCCAACAATTCCAGCAAGTAGTAAGTTTTTTTGCGCGAAAAAAGCTAAGGATATAGAAAGCCATATCATACCTAAAAGACCCCATCCCCAAAATTTCCGAATACGTAGTAAACTTCCTTTTAAAAAAAGTAAAGACCCTGAAAAAAATAATAGAAAAGGTACATAAAGAGATGCAATGCCAAAACCATTGTAAATAATTAAATGACTGAGACTTGCACCAAGTTTTCCTAATAAATTTTTAACTGTAACGTCTTTGTCTGAAAAGTTAGCAAGTTGGCTTTGGTCATATTGCCAATTAAATAAATAAGAAACAAATGAAGCTGCCAAAAAAATACCAAATAAAGCAATGAATGCCCCAATAATAGTTTGAGTTTGCCTATTTCCAAAAAATGATTTAGTTTTTTGGAAACGAGGTTTTCTAGGAGGTTTAGTACTTGTATTAGTTTTTTTTGCCATTTAATTACGAATAACACAAAAATAGAAAATTAATACCATTGTGTATAAATTACTAAATAAATTTAGGGATATAGATTATTAAACCAATAATTACTGCAAATATTGCTGCAAAAAATGCTGCGCCGGCAGAAATGTCTTTTATAAAGCCAATTCTTTGGTGATATTCAGGATGAATAAAATCTGCCATTTTTTCTATGGCAGTATTTAATGATTCTGCTACCAAAACAATTGAAATTGCAGTAATTTGAAACAACCATTCGGTAGCAGAAATATTCATTAAAAAGCCTATAATTGTCATAAAAATGGCAATTATAACTTGGGCTATTATACTTTTTTCAGACGTAATTAATATCCAAAAACCCTTTGCAGCGTATTTAACAGATTTTATTCTATTTAAAAAAAAATTACGTTCTAAATTCATATTTTAAAGTGCTTTTAAAGCAGCCTCATAATTTGGTTCATCAACAATTTCAGGCACTTGTTCTGTATAAGTCACAACTCCTTCTTCATTAATAACAACAACAGCTCTTGAGTGTAAGTTGGCTAATGGACCATCTTTTATAGTTAAACCATAAGCTTTTCCAAATTTTCCTTTTGAAAAATCTGATAATGTAATTACATTTTCAATTCCTTCAGCACCACAAAAACGTGCCTGAGCAAATGGTAGATCTCTAGAAATACATAATACTTTTGTATTCTCCAAACTTGCAGCTTCTTTATTGAAGTTTCTTACAGATGCAGCACAAGTTCCTGTATCTAAACTTGGAAAAATGTTCAAAATTAATCTTGAACCTTTAAAATCTTTTAATTTAGTTTTTGATAAATCTGATTTTATTAAAGAAAACTTTGGTGCTTTTTTTCCAACTTTTGGTAAAGACCCAATTGTTTTAATTGGATTTCCTTTTAATGTTATTTTTGCCATAATGTATATTTATAATTATTAAATTTAATTTTTTGATAAGTAATCTGCAACTCCTTCATGAGTTGCTTTTAACCCTGACTTTTCTTTATTCCAATTTGCTGGGCAAGCTTCTCCATGTTCTTCTGTAAATTGTAATGCGTCAACCATTCTAATTGCCTCATCAACATTTCTTCCTAATGGTAAATCATTCACAATTTGATGGCGTACAATTCCTTCTTTATCTATTAAAAACAAGCCTCTGTAAGCAATTAGTTCTCCGCTAGCTTGTAATTGGTCTTCATCATCATAAAAATAATCTCCCGCTAAAACATCGTAATTTTTTGAAATAGTTTTGTTGGTATCTGCAACTAATGGGTAATTTACTCCTTGAATCCCTCCTTGGTTTTTTGGCATTTGAAGCCAACCCCAGTGAGATTGTTCTGTATCTGTTGATACAGCAACTAATTGAACATTTCTTTTTTCAAATTCACCTAATTTTTCTTGAAAAGCAAATAATTCTGTAGGGCAAACAAAAGTAAAATCTTTTGGATAGAAAAATAAGATTACATATTTCTTTCCTTCAAATTGCTCTAATGAGAAATTCTCAACAAATTGAGATCCTTTAATTACTGCTTGTGCGTTAAATTTTGGTGCTTTTTTACCAACTAATACTGCCATTTTTATGTTTTTTGTGTGGTTAGTAATTTTAAAACACAAATGTACATTTTTAAACGCTTATTTAAAATGAAGTTAAATTAATATTTCAATATTTTTTTGATTGATGTTTTTCACTTGCACATTAAGCAATTTAAATGATGTATCTTCGCAAATTGAAATACAGCATTAATTGAAAATTAAAAATTACACTTCCGAATTTAAAAATAATTTAATATTAGCTACACCAATAATGATGGGTTCCTTAGGGCATTTATTGGTTGGGTTAATTGATGATATAATGGTGGGAAGGCTAGGTCCTGTTGAGCTCGCAGCTACATCTTTAGGTAATAGTTTGGTTTTTATAGCACTTTCAATTGGTATTGGTTTTTCATTTGCAATTACACCTTTAATTGCAGAATCTGACGGTGAAGGAGATAAGGAGAAAGGAAGAAGTGTTTTTCAGCATGGTTTAATTTTATCAACTATTTTAGGAGTGGTAATGTGGATACTTTTATTATTCATTAAGCCAATATTATATCACCTTGATCAGCCCGAAGAGGTGGTTAAATTAGCAATACCATATTATGAAGTTGTAGCTTTATCTATGATTCCACTAATGGTTTTTCAAGGATTTAAGCAATTTACAGATGGTTTGTCGCAAACAAAGTACGCTATGTGGGCAACCATATTAACAAATGTTGTAAACGTAATATTAAACTTTGCTTTAATTTATGGATTTTGGATTTTTCCAAGGTTAGAGGTTGTGGGAGCTGCGTTAGGAACACTTATTTCAAGATTTGTGATGGTATTTTTTCTTTATTATGTTTTGCAAAAAAGAGAAAAATTTGCTATTTATATGAAACGCTTAAAGTTAGTGGAAATTAGCAAAAAAATGTTCTCTAAAATTATTAGTTTAGGTTTTCCAACCGCTTTACAAATGTTGTTTGAAGTTGGGTTATTTACAGCCTCTGTTATTTTAGCTGGCACTTTTGGAGCATTGCCGCAAGCCGCAAATCAAATTGCACTTAAATTAGCCTCTACAACATTTATGATAGCTGTTGGAGTAGGAGTAGCAGCAACAATTAGGGTGGGCAACCAAATAGGTTTAAAAAATTATGTTGAATTGAGGAGGATAGCATTTTCAAACTTTTTACTCATATTTATAATTATGTTTGTATTTGCAATTGGCTTTTTTTTATTGAAAGATATTTTACCATGGGTGTTTACAGATAATTTAGAAGTAATTAAAATTGCATCTGGTTTATTAGTAATTGCAGGATTGTTTCAATTGTCTGACGGATTACAAGCAGTTATTTTAGGTGGATTAAGAGGATTACAAGATGTAAATATGCCCTCAGTTTTAACATTTATAGCTTATTGGGTTATAGGTTTTCCAGTATGTTTTTACTTGGGTAGAACTTTAGAAATGGGGCCTTATGGAATTTGGATTGGGTTGCTTACTGCTTTAACCTCTTCTGCAATAATGTTATATTTTAGATTTAATTATTTGTCGAATAAATTAATAAAAGAAAAAAATGGACTTACCTAAATTTTTAATGGGAGATAATACAGATCATCAAGATGATATATTTATTATCCATACTGAATTTCCTCGTTTTATAATCAATTTAATTGATGATGAAATTGAATGGTTTGAAGATTTTCAAGGTGAAGATCAGGAAGAACTTGAAAATGAAGTTGCTTCTTTAATTGAGCAAGCAAGTGCTTTTTATGATAGAGAAATGGAACGTTATCAGAAAGATTAAACTATAAATTATTATTTATTGTTTAATAATTTATAGGCTTGACCTATCCAGTCATCGCGTTCAATTCTACCTGGAAATAATTTAGTTAATTCTGTTATATCCTGAATATCTTTACTATTAAAATTTGTTATTTGATTGTAACTATATATTCCAATATTGTTTAATTTTTCTTCAACGGTTTTACCAATACCTTTAATTTTCAATAGGTCATCTTTGTTTTGTATGGAAGATTTACCAATTCTATCAAAATTTAAGCCTTCATTTTTTGTTTCGTAAATAACTGTTTTTACAGTTTCTTTTCCACCACGTTCAAAAGTTTTAGTTGCTCTAATTTTACTAATGTCATCTGCTAAATCTATATGATCATTAGTGTCTTCATTAATTTTTTGATGTGGGTTTTTGTTTTTTTCTTTTTTGCTAAGTCGCCCAAAATAGATTCCAATTATAAAAGCCCCAAAGAGCCAAAAGAGTAACTCTAGAAGGTGTATTACGTTGTCATTTGCGAATATGGATTGCATACGTTTTATTTAATTTTAATTTCAATTCTTCTATTTTTAGCTTTTCCTTCTTCAGTGTATTTTGTAGCAATTGGTTCAGATTCTCCTTTGGAGTTGGTACTAATTTTAGTTGTATTTATACCATTTACAATAAAGTATTCTTTTATAGTATTGGCTTGAGCTAGTCCTTTAACTAAATTATCCTGATAATATCCGTTATTATCAGTGTGACCAGTAATTATGATTTCTTTCTGTGGATATTTTTTTACATAATTATTTAGCAAAGGAATGTATTCTGATAAAATTTTACTGTTTATATTTTTGTTGTCACTTGTAAATTCAACCTGTAATACCTTATTTGAAATTGCTTTTTCAATGCTATCTATATAACTACTATTTCTTTTTTGAAATTGTAACTGTATTGTATTGTAGCAATAATTATTTTTTGAAAAAGTAAGTTTTTTTAATTTTCCAAAAGTTTTAATTTTTGAATCTTCAAAATCTCTAGATGTAGCAATTTTTTTCAATGCTTCTGCTCTTGCAATTCCTAAATTAGCCTCGTTAGAATTTACTATTTCATTTTCATCATAAAAACCATAAATAGCCATATATTCATCATAATTTGAATTTAAATAACTTGCTATACTGTCTAAAAAAAAGGTATTGTTAACTAAAATTTGGTTTGAATTTTTTAAAAAGGAAAGTGTGTCTTGAAACTTAAAAACAGTATCATTAGCAGAGTTTGAAATAATTAATTTAGCATCGTTCTCAAAGTTTATTAAAACTTTGTTTGTTTTATCTTTTTGAGAACAATAATTAGGGGAATTTATGGATATGTAATAATGTGAAATTAAAGCAATACTAGACCATATAAAAAAAACGGTTATCGCTTTAAAATAGTGTAGCATGATTTACATTTTAGCGGTCTAAATTTAGGTATATTTTATTTAAAATCAAATACATACTATAATTTTGATATGTTTAAAGGTAAAATAGTATTATTTTTTTGAAGACTGAACCAATTCTAGTTTTTGTATGGTTGTTTTTGTAGTAAACACGCCATAATTTATAAAGGCATTGTTTTTTTCAATTTTATCAATAGTTCCAACAGTATTGCTATCAATAATTCTGACTTTGTCATTTATTTTAAAAACGTAGTCTGCTTTTTGTTTGGCAATTACTTTATCTACCTTTATTTTTTCTTCACGGACTTTTTCAACGGCCACCAAAACTTCTTTTTCAACAACTTTTAGTTTTTCTTCTACTTTCTTTTTTTCAACAATGAGTTGTTTTTTTTCTATTTTGGTTTTTGGCTTTGGAGGATTTTTTTTAAGATGTTTTGTTTTTTCAATAACTAGCCAGTCATTAAAGGCATTTGTTAATTGTTTTTTATTGTTTGTTTGAAAGTATTTATGCAACAATTCATTCATTTTTCGGCCATAAGAAAGCATTTTTTGGTTGCTATCATATAACTCCTGAAAGCTTTCTAATTTCTCTTGAATTTTTTGTTGTTTTTCAGTTAAATTTCCAGTTTGTTCAATAGCTTTAAACTTTTCCTGCTCTAATATTTCGGAATTCTTTTGAAGTTTATTTCGCTCCTTTTGAAGGTTAGATATTGTTTTGTCTAAACGTACTTTTTCACCCTCAACGCGCTTTTTTGCTTTATTTATTAAACTATATGGAATTCCATTTTTTTGAGCCACTTCAAAAGTAAATGAACTACCAGCCTGACCAATAAATAGTTTGTATTTTGGTTCAAGTGTTTTTTCATCAAATTGCATATTGGCATTTGCAACATTTTCTAATTCACTTGCCAATACTTTTAAATTGGCATAATGTGTTGTAATTATTCCAAATGCTTTTTTTTCATAAAATTCTTCCAAAAATATTTCAGCCAAAGCACCACCTAATTCTGGATCACTTCCTGTACCAAATTCATCAATTAAAAAAAGAGTATTTTCATTGCATCTTCGTAAAAAATTACGCATATTTTTTAAACGATAACTATAAGTACTCAGTTGATTTTCAATAGATTGATTATCTCCAATATCAGTTAATATTTTATCGAAAATAGTAGTTTCAGATCGTTCATGAACAGGAAGTAACAAGCCGCTTTGCAGCATTACTTGTAACAACCCTATGGTTTTAAGCGTAATGCTTTTTCCGCCTGCATTTGGACCAGATATTACAATTATTTGTTGCTTTTCGTTTAACTCCAATGTTTGAGAAATAGTTTCTAAATTTTTTTGCTGATTTTTAACCAACAAAATAGGGTGGAACGCATCTCGTAAAAATATTTTTTTATTGGTTGTAATTTTGGGTAAACAAGCATTAATTTTTTTTGCATATCTAGCTTTGGCACCAATTACATCTAGTTTTGTTAAATATTTTTGATATTCAATTAAATTAGGAGCAAATATTCGTAGGCTATTGGTCAGTTCTTTTAAAATTCTAACAACTTCTTCATGCTCATCAAATAACAAATTTTGAAGTTCTCTGCTGTACTGTAGGGTGGCTTCAGGAGCAATATAAACAATGCTACCTGTTTTGGAGCTTCCTAATAAACTACCTCTCACTTTTCTGCGGTGCATTGCTTGTACTGCTAAAACACGCTGATTATCAACAACAGATTCTCTAATTTCATCTAAATATCCTGAGCTATTATAATAGGCCAATGCTTTTGTGAAACTTGCACTTATTTTTCCTCTAACTGCATTAATTTCACTTCTAATTTGTTTTAAAGTTGGTGTAGCATTATCATTAACTTCAGCAAAAGGAGAAATATATTTTTGAATATTTTCAACAATAAAATTTTCATATTCAATTTCCTCTGATTTTAGGAATAATGTAGGATAATATTCCTTGAATTTTTTAAAGAATTTTAGTAGCTCATTTACAGTTGATGAATTATTTGCTATTTTTAAAAATGCTGCAGGTTCTAAATAGCTATTTTCAATTTTTAATAAATGAATTTCTTTTAATGTATCATCAAAATAATGATTAGGTATTCTATTATCATTAATAAAAGAAGAAAGGTATTCATTTACTTGTAAAAGTTCTTGTTGAAGTTTTTCTTTATTTTTTATTGGTTTTATTTTTCTGGCAGCTTCCTTGCCTAATTCTGAAATACACAATTCTTGTACCGATTGTAAAATGGTATTAAATTCTAAATCATTCAGCGTTTTTTCTGAAATGTTACTCATAAAAAAGTAGTATTTTTGAAAAGTTTTACAAAAATAGACATTTAACGCAAAATAGAAGTAATGAAATTGAAAATTGCCGAAAGTTGGGGGAAAGTTTTAAAAAATGAATTTGAAAAACCTTATTTTGAGAACCTTGCAAAGTTTGTGGAAGCTGAATATAAATTAAATACGTGTTACCCTGAAGCAACTAAAATTTTTGAAGCTTTTAATTTGTGTGATTTTAACAATTTAAAAGTAGTTATTATTGGTCAGGATCCGTATCATGGACCCAATCAAGCGCATGGTTTGTGTTTTTCTGTAAATGAAGGAGTACAGCATCCACCCTCATTAATTAATATTTTTAAAGAATTAGAAAAAGATTTAAACATACCCTATCCTAAAAGCGGAAATTTAGAACGTTGGGCTAAACAAGGAGTTTTATTGCTTAATGCAACATTAACTGTTAAAGCTCACGAGGCTGGTTCACATCAAAATAAAGGCTGGGAACAGTTTACAGATGCTGTAATTTCTATAATTTCAGAAAAAAATGAAAATGTAGTTTTTCTGTTGTGGGGGGGGTACGCTAAAAAGAAAGGTAAAAAAATTGATGCTAATAAACATTGTATATTAACAAGCGGTCATCCTTCTCCATTAAGCGCAAATAGAGGGTATTGGTATGGAAATAGACATTTTAGTTTAGTTAATAGCTATTTAAATAGCTGTAATTTAAAAGAAATAAATTGGTGATGAATGTCATCTAATTGAAATAGAAAATAGAGTAATTTTACACAAAATAAAAACAATAAATTATGAAAAATAATATAAATATTTTTGCAATTTTAATAATAATTATAAGCTTGATTGGCTGTAAGGACAAGGCAGAATATTCAAAGATTAACAATTCTCAAGTTGAAATAACAAACGATTTACATAAAATAGTAGTTAAAGAAAAAATTGATGGAGGAGCTTATGTATATTTAAATGTTGAAGAAGGAGAAAATAATTACTGGATGGCAATTTCCACAATGCCAATTGAAGTTGGAAATACGTATTACTACAATGGAGGTATGGTTATGAAAGATTTTATTAGTAAACAATTAGATAAAACTTTTGAATATATAACTTTTGCTGAAGGAGTTAGAGCAACAGAAGAAATGCCAGTTGCTGCAGAGCATGCGCATGGACAAAGTAATCAAATGGTTGAGCCTGTTGGTATTACTGAAAAAATTGAAAAAGCAAAAGGAGGAACTTCATTGGAGGAATTATTTAAAGGAAAATCATCTTTTGATAATAAAACCATTATTGTAAAAGGTAAGGTTGTTAAAGTAAACAATGGTATTATGGATAAAAATTGGGTTCATATTGAAGATGGAACTCAATTTAATAATGAAAGAGATTTAACAATTACTACTAAAGAAGAAGTTAAAGAAGGGGATATTGTTACCTTTAAAGGAACCATAGTTTTAAATAAAGACTTTGGAGCAGGTTATGTTTATGATATAGTTCTTGAAGAAGGAGCTTTACTAAAATAATAAGTCACCTTTGTAAAATTAAAAAAAGCGCATTAAGCGCTTTTTTTATTAACTAAATTCAAAATTATATTATGAAAACAAAGCTTACCAATTCTTTTCTTCAAATTTTAAATTGCAATACTTGTGCCAAGAATTTAGAGGTTTTGTTAATTAAGTGTTAAACTAAAATGAAGTATAAAAAAAGTCCTGCAAGAGTATGCAGGACTATATATTTTTATTAATGGCATAAAAATTACACTAAATGTCGTTGCGCTTTATATGAAGAACGCACTAATGCGCCGCTTTCAACATATTTAAACCCCATTTTTTCTCCAAGCTCTTTGTATTTTTCAAATTGTTCTGGATTTATAAATTCCTTTACAGGTAAATGATTTTTACTTGGTTGCAAATATTGACCAATAGTTAAAATGTCAACTTTAGCATTTGCTAAATCTTGCATAGTTTCAATAACTTCATCCTCAGTTTCACCTAAACCTAACATAATACCAGATTTTGTTCTGCGTTGCCCTTGGTCTTTCATATATTTTAAAACCTCTAAACTTCTATCGTATTTAGCTTGAATACGTACTTCACGAGTTAATCTACGAACAGTTTCTAAATTGTGTGAAATAACTTCAGGAGCAACAGCTAAAATACGGTCAATATTTGTAGTGTTTCCCTGAAAATCAGGAATCAAAGTTTCTAAAGTAGTTTCTGGGTTTGCACGTCTAATAGCATTAATTGTTTCAGCCCAAATAATGGAGCCTCCATCTTTAATATCATCTCTATCTACCGATGTAATTACTGCATGTTTTATATTCATTAGTTTTATTGAACGCGCAACTTTTTCTGGTTCTTCCCAATCAACATTTTCTGGTCTTCCCGTTTTAACGCCACAAAACCCACAAGAACGTGTACAAATATTACCTAAAATCATAAAAGTTGCTGTGCCTTCTGTCCAGCATTCACCCATATTAGGGCAACTTCCACTGGTGCAAATAGTATTTAATTTATATTTATCTACAACTTCTCTAAGTTCAGTATATTTTTTACCTACAGGTAGCTTTACACGTAGCCATTTCGGTTTTTGAATTGTATTTGAAGATTCTATTGTTTTTTTAGTCATTTTAGTGAAATTGAATGCAAAAATACAAAGAAATTATAAACTTGAAATAAACCAACAACTAAAACCTATTAAAAAGATAATTCCTACCCAACTTAAAATTTTAAAATATATTGAAGGTCGCCATGCTAATGGAGTATGTTTGCCAGATATTAAAATGAAATTTATTATAGCAAAAAATGGCGCTGTTAAAAAGGATAATATGGTTGCAATTTTAATTAATATTCCCATTTCCGACATGAAAAACACTAAAATTGAAATAGTACCTACGGCTAAAAATAATATCCAAAACCAATAGGCATTTTTAATTTCTTTATTTTGAAGTAATTCCATAGTTTTTGTCATAGCTCTTGGCGATGCGTCTAAGGTTGTTAGTGTTGTGCTAAACATAGTTGTAAAAGCCGCAATTGCTATAAAAATATACATTTCAGTACCTAAATTGGTAGTGTATAAATTAATCAGTTGTTGTGAAAAAACCACAGCACTATTACTAAAAGTTTCATTTGAATTGTACATTACAATTGCTCCAAGAGCAACAAAACAAACCCCTAAAAATAAAGTTGTTGCAAAACCTATGTTAAAATCGAAAATAGCTTGTTTTGGATTAAATTCAGTTCGTTTGTCTTTTTGTTTTTCAATAGCCCATAACGATTGCCAAATAGATACATCTAAAGGTGCAGGCATCCAACCTAAAAAGGCAATTAAAAAGCCAACTTCAACGGTGCCTTTAGGAATTACTTGCAAAAAACTTATGGCTACATCTGTATTTAATTTTGCAACTATTAAAGCAATTATTGTACTTATAGAAAGTGTAATAATAATTACTTTCATTAAATTGTCTAGCAATTTATACTTTCCAAAAACTAATAATATAAAACAGATAAATGTTATTATAACACTCCAAATAATAGGGTTTGTGGTTATTCCAAATAAATTTGCTGCCAAACCAGCAGTTACAATAGTTACTGCTGCCTGAATAGTTAACATAGTTGCCAGATTTAGAATAAAATATGTAATAAGCACACCTTTCCCTAATTTTTTGTAACCATCTAATAGGCTTTCACCTGTAGCTGTGGCATAGCGTGGGCCAATTTGAAAAAAAGGATACTTTACTATATGAATTAAAACCAATGCCCAAATAAGGCCAAAACCAAAATCGGCACCTGCTCTGGTAGATTGTACTAAGTGAGAAACACCTATTGCTGCACCAGCAAATAATAATCCGGGGCCTAACTTTTGAAGCCAATAGGTTTTTATAAATTTCAATCTTCTAGAGGATTTTGAATAATTTCAGCTAATAATTTTTTGGCGCGTAATAATTTTACTTTTATATTACTCATTGGTTCATTAAGTTTATCAGCCATTTCCTTGTAAGTCATTTCTCTAAAATACCGTAAGTTTATGATTTCTTGATGATGTGGTTTTAATTGTTTTAAATAATGCAGTAATTGAGCTAAATTTTGGTCAATAATTAATTGGTCTTCAGCAGAAGGTGTTTCATCAAAAATTTTATAAGCTTCTGATTCTTTCTTGTTTATAGATATAATATCTGCTCGTTCTTTGCGTAAATGATCTATAAATATATTTTTTGAAATTGAAATGAGCCAGGTTTTAAAATTATAGCGGTCACTATATAAATGTATTTTATCAAAAGCTTTTGAAAAAGTTTTTATAGTAATGTCTTCAGCTTCGTCTTCATTGCCTGTTTTAGAAAATTGAAAACGGTAAACATCGCTCCAATAAGTATTTAGCAGCGTGTTAAAAGCTTTTTGATCATCCTTTTTAGCTTTTTCAATTAAGTCAGCAATATCAATATTTTTATTTACCAATGATTGGGTTTTGAAACAAGATTTTTTATAAAGATAAACAATTGTATGAATATCAAAAATATTTCAAGTAAAGGAGTTAAAACTACCAAATCGTTTTCATTTAATTTTTTTGCTGAAAAGCCTATTACTAAGTTTTGTACTAAAAAACGTATAAAAATTAAGATTATAACAAAAATCCAATTAAAAAGAAACATTAATAAAATGGTACTTAGCAAATAAAATAATAGTTGAGAACTGTAAAACAGACCTAATAAAAATTTATGAAGTAGTTTGTAATGGGATGCAGTTGAAACGTGTCTTCTTTTTTGAAGTAACCAATCACTAAAAGAATTTTTTGGAATGGATTCTGTAAAACTGTTTGCTGTATAGCAAGTACTTATATTTTGTTTAGTTGCAACTTGGTTTATAAATAAATCATCATCACCCGATTTTATTTTCATATGATTTGCAAAGCCATTAACACTAAAAAAAAGTGATTTAGTATACGCTAAATTTCTTCCAACTCCCATATAAGGAATTCCAATTTTTGCGTATGAAAAATATTGAATTGCAGTTAAAAGTGTTTCAAATCTAATAAGTTTATTTAAAAAGGACTTTTTAACTTTTTGATAAGAACCATATCCTAAAATTATTTCTTGGTTTCCAAAATTTTGTGTCATTTCAGTTATCCAGTTTTCTGAAACAGGTTTGCAGTCAGCATCTGTAAATAATAAATGCTCAAATGAAGCAGCTTTTATACCAAGTGTAAGTGCATATTTTTTACTTCCCCAAAACTGTTCATTTTCTTTTACATCAACAATTTTAATTTTATGAGGAAATTCTTTTTGAAATTTCTCTAATACTTCAAGTGTTTTATCTCTAGAACAATCATTAATTAAAACTAATTCATAGTTTGAATATGCTTGATTTAAAAAAAAAGGAAGATTTTTTTTTAAGTTTTTTACTTCATTTTTTGCACAAATTAATACAGAAACAGGCTTATTAAATGAAGTTTGTAAAGATTTTTGTTTAGAAAATGAAAATGCACCAAAAATAAAAACAAAATAAACAAATTGAATACAAAAAATTGCTATAAAAGCAATAAAAACGTATTGTAACATTGTTATTTATTTTCACAGTTTTCAGGTAGTTTACCGCAATATCCACAAGCTTCACCTTCTTTGTTTAAATGTGGGTTTTGACTTGCACAAGTACCAGCAAATTTACCATCTTTTTTTGCCCATAGTTTAATGGCAATACCTAAAACTCCTAAACCTAATAATGCGATAGTTATTAAAAAAATTTTCATTTGTGTTAAATTAAAGTGCAAATATACTTATTTCTTGAAGAAGGTTAAAAACATTTATTTTAAAAATATCAATTATTATAAATGCAGTGATTATTGTTAAATATCATTAATAAAATATGTAATGTGTTAAATATTAGAAAGTTTATTCGGTTTGTATTAAATAAATTGCTAAATTGCTATGTGGTTAATGTTTAGATTTTTAAAAATTTCTTATGGACTTTGTTACCAGCTAAAACTATAGAATTATTAAAATTGATTGAATTAATAAAACATTAATCGCTTTTTACTACTAACAAAAGCCTCGTTATGAAAATAACGAGGCTTTACTTTTAAAGTATTAAATATATAGTTTTACTGTTTTACTAACTCATCTTGTACATTGTTAGGTACTAATTCAAAGTTAGAGAATTTAGTACTAAAACTTCCTCTACCTTGTGTAATTGAACGAAGTGTAGTTGAATATTTGTACATTTCAGCTAAAGGTGTTTTTGCTTTTATAGTTTGGTATTTACCATCACTATCCATTCCTAAAATAATAGACCTTCTAGATTGTAAATCTGTCATAACATTTCCCATTAACTCTTCAGGAACTTTAACAAATAAATCATGGATAGGCTCTAATAATTTTGGTTTAGCGTTTAAGAAAGCTTCCTTAAATGCATGAGCTGCTGCAATTTTAAATGAAATATCATTTGAATCTACGGCGTGCATTTTACCATCAAATAACATAACTCTAATATCTCTAGCATAAGATCCAGTTAATGGTCCTTCTTCCATAACTTCTAAAATTCCCTTTAAAACAGATGGTAAATAACGAGTATCTATAACACCTCCAACAATACAGTTATAAAATACTAATTTACCTCCCCATTCTAATTTTACTTCTTCTTTTCCTCTAATATTGAATCCTTCAGGTTCAGGCATTCCTTCAAAATAAGGTTCAATTTTAATATGAACTTCTCCAAACTGACCAGAACCACCTGATTGTTTTTTGTGTTTGTAACTTGTTGTAGCAGATCTTTGTATAGTTTCTCTATATGCTATTTTTGGTTGCTCAAAACTTACCTTTATGCCATAAATTTTGTTTAATGTCCATTCAATAGTTGCTAAATGTAATTCTCCCTGACAGGAAAGTATCATCTGCTTTAATTCTTTCATGTACCTCACTGTAACTGTTGGGTCTTGGCTATGAATTTTTTTAAGAGCCTCACTTAATTTTTCTTCGTCATTTTTATCTGTTGCAGTAACAACTTTTGTAATTCTTGGTTCAGGATATTCAATTGGTTTTATTGTGATATCAGATCCTTTTGTTCTTAAGGTATCGTTTGTTTCTGTATATTTTAATTTTAAGGTTGCACCAATATCTCCTGCACTTAATTTTTCAACAGGTTCACGATTTTTTCCATCCATAATGTATAATTGATTTAAAGTCTCAATTTCATCATTTCTAGAATTTTCTAATTTATCATTTTGTTTTATTTCACCAGATTTCACCTTAAAGAAACTTATTTGTCCTAAGTTTGGTTCATATAAAGTTTTAAAGATAAATAAAGCTGTTGGCCCAGTGTTTTTACATTCAATAGTTTTGCCTTCTACACTTTGTTCAGGTTTTAAATCTGCAGCGGAAGGAGCAACATTGTCAATAAAGCCCATTAAACGACCACTACCCATATCTTTTAATGCAGATATACAAAATACTGGGAATAATTCATGATTTAGCATTCCTTTTTTAATTCCCTCACGCATTTCATCTTCATTAAGAGTTCCTTTATCAAAATAAAGTTCCATTAAAGCTTCATCATTTTCAGCCGCTTTTTCAACTAATTCGTTATGTAGTTCATTTGCAAGGTCAATTTGATTGGCAGGAATTTCTAATTTTTCTGGTTTTCCTCCTTCAGGACTAAATTTGTACATTTTCATTTTTAATACATCAATAATACATTGTGCATCACCAATAACTAATGGATATTGAATTTTTACAGCATTATTTCCAACTAAGTTTACAATACTTTTAAAACATTCATCAAAATCTGTACTTGGATTATCAATTTGATTAACAACAAACAATGTTGGTTTTGAATAACGGTCTACATAATTCCAAATTATTTCTGTGCCAATTTCAACTCCTTGCTGACCATTAATTAACATAACAATAGAGTCTGCAACATGCATAGTTGATGCAATTTCTCCAATGAAATCGTCTAAGCCAGGTGTGTCTAAAATGTTTATTTTGTAGTTGCGCCACTCAGTGTGAAGAGGTGTGGCAAAAATGGAAGTTTCTCTTTCTTGTTCAATTTCGTGATAGTCTGAAATAGTATTTTTATTTTCTACACTACCACGGCGGTTGACTAATCCAGCTTCAAAGAGCATTGTTTCGGCCAATGTAGTTTTACCACTTTTGTTAGCTCCTACAAAGGCCACATTCTTAATGTGTTTATCATCGTATATTTTCATAATGTAATAATTTTAAATAAAAGGTTTTATAAAGTTACAAACTTTTTTAGTTAAAAATATGACTTATGTTAGGGTTTTTTAGAAAGAGTTTTTATATATCTTTTTTTTAAAACTGTATAAAAAATACAACTCATCTAATAAAAATTACAATTCAGTAGTTTAAAATTTTACAATTGAATTTTTACAAGCACTTTTGAACTGTAAAATAAATTATGAATTAAAAACTATAAATTATGCAACAAGTAATTTTAACCTTAGTCTTAGTCTTTTCATCAATATTAATTTCAAAAGCTCAGGATAATGTAAGTGAGCAATTTGGAACTATTGAAGTATCAGTAAAAAATGCCTTAAATGATGAAGGTACTATTCATTTTGCTCTTTTTAATAAAGAAAATTTTAGAATGGAGCCATTATTTGCTGAATCATCTACAATAAAAAATGGTGAGAGTTCAGTTGTTTTTGAAAATATTCCTTTGGGTGAATACGCTATAATTAGTTTTCATGATGAAAACGGAAATAATAAAATGGATTTTGAAATAAATGGGATGCCAAAAGAAAGTTACGGAACATCTAACAATGCTTTTAGCTATGGCCCTCCAAAATTTGAAGATGCTAAGTTTATTGTGGGTGAAGACACTTTATCTTTAGAAATTAAATTTTAAATTGCAGAAGCATTTAAGCAAACTAATTTTTATGAAAACCGATTTAAAATATTTATTTAAAATCTCATTAATTTTAACTGTAGCCATATTTGTTATTGAACGATTATTGAGCGCTGAGGGTTTTAATTTACCAATGGATGAGTTGTTAAGAGTGTTTGGTCTTCATTTTATGTATGCTTTTGTGCTAACTATTATTAATGCGTATTTTTTTCAAATTTTAAATCAAAAATTTACTTGGAAAGAACATTCTAAAAAACGTTTAATATTTGGTGCGGTTGGATCGGTATTAGCAACAATGGTAGGGTTGGTAGTGTTGCGTTTTGTAACCATAGTTGTTATTTCTG
>Ga0102815_10000493_pt1 | contig 26779 bp, 24 predicted proteins | sample ColrivemetaGS759_FD_79113 | JGI IMG/M metagenome (GOLD analysis project Ga0102815, IMG submission 79113) | Estuarine microbial communities from the Columbia River estuary - Ebb tide ETM metaG S.759 | ecosystem: Environmental > Aquatic > Marine > Intertidal zone > Estuary | place: USA: Columbia... | reverse complement strand
TTCAACAACCAAATCATCATATGCAACATTTAACATGGTTATTAAACGTTCAGAATTAATATTTCCTTCAGAAACTCCTGTATAAAAACTATCTCTTTTTAAATAATCTAATCGGTCCATATCTAACTGACTAGCAATTAATTGATATAAAAACTTACGATGATATTTTCCTCTAAAAATAGTTATTGCCAAAGATAATTCTCCATTAAACTCCTCATTTAAGGCTTCCATAAATTTCAAAGAAATTGCTTCATGATGAATTCCTGTTGCAATACTTTGCTCTAAGGCATGGGAAAATGGACCGTGCCCAATATCGTGCAATAAAATTGCAATATAAAGTGCATTTGCTTCTTCATCTGAAATTTCAACACCTTTAAACTTTAAAATTCGAATTGCTTTTTGCATTAAATGCATACAACCCAACGCATGATGAAATCTTGTATGATGTGCTCCAGGATATACTAAATGTGACAATCCCATTTGTGAAATCCTTCTTAATCGTTGAAAATAAGGATGTTGAATTAAGTCAAATATTAAAGCATTAGGAATTAAAATAAATCCGTAGATTGGATCGTTTAATATTTTAAGTTTGTTCGTTTTTTTATCGTTCAAAACAGTTTATTTATTAATAGGAATACAAAGATAACAAGAATATGAGTGAAATAAGCATTTTATGGGTTGATGATGAAATTGATTTACTTAAACCACATATTCTATTTTTAGAAAAGAAAGGATACACTGTTACAAAATGTAATAATGGTGCTGATGCTATTGATTTATGCGAAGAAAATAATTATGATATTGTTTTTTTAGATGAAAATATGCCGGGTTTAAGTGGTTTAGAAACATTATCTGAAATTAAAAGCAAACGTGCAAACCTTCCAGTGGTTATGATTACCAAAAGTGAGGAGGAATATATTATGGAGGATGCAATTGGAAATAAAATTGCTGATTATTTGATAAAACCAGTAAATCCAAATCAAATATTATTAAGTTTAAAAAAGAATTTAGATCATTCTCGTTTAATTTCTGAAAAAACTACTTCTAATTACCAACAAGAATTCAGAAAAATTGCTATGGATTTAGCAATTGTAAATTCGTATGAAGGGTGGGTTGATGTTTATAAAAAACTTGTTTATTGGGAATTAGAACTTGAAAATATAAATGACTCTGGAATGATTGAAATTCTTGAGAGTCAAAAACAGGAAGCAAATTCACTATTTTTTAAATTCGTTAAAAAAAACTATGAAGATTGGGTTCATAATGCTGACGACGCTCCTATTTTATCTCATAATTTATTTAAAAAAATAATCTTACCTGAAGTTAAAAAATCAAAAGGAACATTTTTAGTAATAATAGATAATCTGCGCTATGATCAATTTAATATAATAGAAAAAACCACTAATAAATATTACAAAAAGCAACAAGAAATACCATATTTATGTATTTTACCAACTGCAACTCAGTACGCTAGAAATTCTATTTTTTCGGGTTTAATGCCTTTAGAAATGGAGCAAAAACATCCTAATTTATGGAAAAATGATACTGATGATGGTGGAAAAAATTTATATGAAAAAGAGTTTTTAGAATCTCAATTACTACAACTTAGAGAGCAAATTAAATTTGAATACTACAAGATTACCAATTTAAAATCAGGTAAACAATTGTCTGATAATTTCAATTCAATTAAAGAAAATGATTTAACTGTTGTTGTTTATAATTTTGTTGATATGATTTCTCATGCAAAAACTGAAATGGAAGTTATTAAAGAATTGGCAAGTGATGATAAAGCCTACAGATCTTTAACAAATAGTTGGTTTTTAAATTCACCTTTGATAGAAATGATTCAAAAAGCCCAAAAGCTTGGACTAAAATTAATAATTACTACTGACCATGGGACTATTAATTCAAAAACACCTTCAAAAGTAATTGGCGATAAAAACATCAGTTCAAATTTAAGGTATAAAACTGGGAAAAGCCTTTCTTATGAGGAAAAAGAAGTATACGCAGTTAAAAACCCTAAAGATATTTTACTCCCTTCTTTACATTTAAATAGTTCTTTCATTTTCGCAAAAGAAGATTACTTTTTTGCTTATCCCAATAATTATAATCATTTTGTAAAATATTATAGAAACACATACCAACATGGTGGTATTTCTTTAGAGGAAATGATAATTCCTTGTGCTATATTTGTACCTAAATAAGTTGGAAAGTTAGAAGGTTTTAAAGTTGCAAAGTTTTAGGTTGGAAAACAAAAAATTAAACTTTTTAACTATTAAACTCATCAGCCTATAAACCAAAATTATATATGATTAAAAATTACACTTTAAATCAATTACCAGAAATTGCTAAAGAAGTTATAGATCATTCAACACATAAAGTATTACTGTTTTATGGTGAAATGGGAGTTGGTAAAACCACCCTTATTAAAGAAATAGTAAAACAATTAGGAGTTACAGAAAACGTTAGTTCACCAACTTTTTCTTTGGTTAATGAATATCGCACTTCAAAAAATGAAAAAATATTTCATTTCGATTTTTATAGAATCAATAAAGAAGAAGAAGCTTTAGATATGGGAATTGAAGAATATTTTTATAGTAATAACTGGTGTTTATTAGAATGGCCAAACAAAGTTGAAAATTTATTACCTTTAAAGTCAGTAAATATTACAATTACACTAAATAGTAATCAACTACGAACTATAGAAGTTTTAAATAATGAGTAAAAAAGTTACTTCACCATTTAGCAAACATGAGTTAATACCTCAAGAGGAAACCTTAGAAATTACTAAACAAAAAGGAGAACTTGTAATTGGTATTCCAAAAGAAACTCATTATCAAGAAAAACGGGTTTGTTTAACACCAGATGCTGTTGCAGCTTTAACAAAACAAGGTCATAAATTTATTATCGAAACTGGCGCTGGTGATGGTGCAAATTTTACTGATAATGAATATTCAGAAGCTGGAGCAAAAATTTCTTATGATATAAATGAAGTATTTGGATGTCATATTGTTTTAAAAGTTGAACCTCCTTCTTTAGATGAAATTAAATTAATAAATCCACAAAGCATCCTATTCTCTGCCTTGCAATTAAAAACTCAATCTAAAAAATATTTTGAGGCATTGGCAAGTAAACGTATTACTGCAGTGGCATTTGATTATATTAGGGATGAGCATGGTATTTACTCTGTTGTAAAATCTTTAAGTGAAATTGCTGGAACTGCATCCATCTTGATTGCTGCAGAAATGATGAGTAAAGATAATGCAGGAAATGGATTGCTATTGGGAAATATTAGTGGGGTTCCTCCTACTGAAGTTGTAATTCTAGGAGCTGGTACAGTAGCAGAGTTTGCAGCACGTTCAGCTATTGGCTTAGGTGCAAATGTAAAAATATTTGACAATTCATTAACTAAATTAAGATGTTTACAACATAATTTAGGAAGACCCATTTACACATCTACAATACAACCAAAAACCTTGCAAAAAGCATTAATGCGATGCGATATTGCAATAGGTGCAATTAGAGGGAATTCTCGTGCCCCAATTTTAGTTACTGAAGAGATGGTTGAAAAAATGAAAACCGGTGCTGTAATTGTTGATGTGAGTATCGACCGAGGTGGTTGTTTTGAAACATCTGAAGTAACAACTCATAAAAACCCAACCATTGAAAAATATGGAGTTATTCATTATTGTGTTCCAAATATTCCTTCAAGATATTCGAGAACGGCCTCAGTATCAATAAGCAATATTTTCACACCTTACCTATCTAATATTGCCGAAGAAGGTGGTTTTGAAAATGCTGTACGTTTCGACAAAAGTTTGCAAAAAGGCATGTATTTTTTCCACGGAATTTTAACTAATAAAACGGTAGCAGATTGGTTTAATTTACCTTTTAGAGATATAAATTTATTATTTTTGTAAAATGACATTTAAACAACGGTTGCCTTATTTTTTAGGTGGATTAACAATAGGAATTATAATTGTAATATTTGTTTTTGGTAAAAAAAATACAACTTTTGATTATGGTCCAAATGCACGTGTTTTAAAAAATCTAAGAGTAAAAGAACGTATTTTTTCAAAAAATTCACTTAATATTTTAAATATTTCAACAAAAATTGATACAGCTGATATTTCACAAATTCTTAAAAATGGAAATGTAGATTTAATGAATAAAATTAAATTAGATAGTTGTTTATATCAATATAATATTCAAGGTAAAAAGGAATTGAAAAACATTACATTAACAGTTATTAACTGTGAATCTACCACAATAATTGAAAGAATTAGTATTAAGTAGAAATTTCAGAATAATATTTTTCTTTAATTTTTTTAATACTTTTTATTGTTTTTTCTAACCAATCTTGGTATTTCTCTGCCCGTTCGTAATCAGACAGCTTCCAATCTAAAGATGATTTTTTAAGTTTTTCATTCATATTTTGAAGTATAATTGCTGCTGCAACTGAAATGTTTAAACTCTCGGTAAAACCAACCATTGGAATTTTCAAATAACTATCAGCATTGTCCATAACATCTTTTGAAAGTCCTTGCTTTTCTACTCCAAAAAAGAAAGCGGATTTCTGGGTAATATCAAAATCTTGTAATAGGCATGATTCATTATGTGGGGTTGTAGCAATTATTTTATATCCTTTTGATCGTAAATTTGTAATACAATCTAAGGTGTTATTTTTATTTTGTTGATTATACATCGAAAAATCTATCCATTTTTGAGCTCCCTTTGCTACTAGCCTAGATGCATAAAATTTATATTTACTTTCAATTACGTGTAAATCTTGTACACCAAAAATATCACAACTTCTTACAATTGCACTTGCATTATGTGGTTGAAAAATATCTTCAATTGCAACGGTAAAGTGCCTAGTTCGTTCATCCAAAATTTTTTGAAATAAATTTCTTCTTTTTTCAGTAACAAATTGTTCTAAAAATTCAATATATTTTTTATCAACCATTAAATTTGAGTTTTTTCAAAGATAAAATTTTACTTTTGAATTATAAAAGGCAATAAGTTAGCATTTATTAAAATTTAGTTAGATGAAAAAGATTGTAATACTTACCGGAGCAGGAATAAGTGCTGAAAGTGGAATTAAAACTTTTAGAGATGCTCATGGCCTATGGGAGGGTCACGATATTTTGGAAGTGGCATCACCAATTGGATGGCAAAATAATAAACATTTAGTATTAGACTTTTACAATAAAAGAAGAAAACAATTATTACAAGTTTTACCCAATTTAGCACACAAGACTTTGGTGAAATTGGAAGAAAAGTACAACGTTAATATAATTACGCAAAATATTGATGATTTGCACGAGCGTGCTGGAAGTAAAAACGTTTTGCATTTACATGGCGAATTATTAAAAGTAAGAAGTATTAAAAATCCTGCGTTGGTTTATAACTGGAAAAAAGATTTATTTGTAGGTGACCTTTGTGAAGAAAACTCACAATTAAGACCTCATATTGTTTGGTTTGACGAAGCCGTTCCAATGTTTGAGGACGCCATTGAAATTACTTCCAAAGCTGATATTTTAATTATAATTGGAACTTCTATGCAGGTTTATCCCGCGGCAAATTTGATACATTTTATAAAACAGACTATACCTGTTTATTTTATTGACCCAAAACCAAGTATTCAAAAAAATTATTTCTCAAATTTAACCATAATAGCTGAAAAAGCTTCAACTGGAGTTGAAAAATTAGTTACTGAATTAATTGACTAATAGAGTTATATAAATCTCCATTAGAAATTATACTTCCCATTTCAATTAATTGAAAGATTTCTAAATTACGTTCTTTTGTGTATTTTTTTGAAGCTTTAAAATAGTCTAAACTGTCATTTAACGGGTTATTTATAAACCAATTAAAATCTTCTGCCTTTAAAAAACTTCTTGACTTATCATTCAATTTAATGTAAACCCTAATAATTTCTTTCGACGTGCATTGAAACAAGTTAATATCATTTTCAGAAATATGCTCTAAGTATTTGGTTTTAGATAATACATCTTCCCAAACAACATCACTAAAAATGTTTAGTTCTTCATCAGCCATCAAGGGTTTTTCTTTTTTTATAACTTTCCACTCTTTTACATCAATTTGTTGAGAGGCCAAAAATTCAGCAAATTCTTTATTTAACTCTGATAATTGCTCTTTTGTTAACTGTCTGTATTTCATATTCCAAATAAAAAACCGCCCAAATTGGGCGGTTCAAATATACTATTTTTTTAAGTTTAGAAAGTATAACGCAATCCAAACTGAACTTGCCATCTAGATAATAAACTAGCATCATACACAAAAGTATCTTTTAAATCTGAACTAAATGTATACGTTGGAGTTCCTGAACCATCAACAGAAACACCAATCGGTTGTACTGCATTTGGTTGTTGAACTAATCCCCAGTCTGAACTAATTAAATTCCCAAAGTTTAAAATATCAATACTAAATTGTAGCGAATTATCTTCAGAAACTTTTAAATCTTGTAATATTTTAACATCCCATCTTCCTCTCCAAGGCGCTAAAGCACCATATCTTTCTACATATTCTCCTCTTATTCCACTTAAATAATCATCTTGTTTAATAAATTGATCAAAAGCTTCAGCCTGACCTGAACCTGAGAATAACATTTGTCCAATTTCAGATGAAGTTGGAACATAAATTAAATCATTTAATGGAGATCCGTCATTATTTATATCTCCTGCATATGTATAATTGAATCTTCCCCCTTGTGCATATTCAAAAACTGTTGAAATGGTAGTTCCCCATTTATCATCAACACCATATGTCCAATTTTTACTAATAATACCTAAAATTCTATGCGTATCACCATATTTTGAATATGCTAAAGTAGCATCATTAGCATTACTTAATACAGGATTAAAATCAAATGCATCTCCTGTAATTTCAGCTTCAATTGAATTTACATCCTTAGAATTTAAATAGTTGTATGCTAAACTAGTATACAACCCATTTTCAAAGGATTTTTGCCCTTTAAATGTTGCGTTAAAGGTTCTTCCTTTATCTGAATTTGTAAATACATAAGCTGTATTTCCTTTATCAGAAGCTGCATAAACCCTTCTGTTATCTACACCAGAAAGTGTTCCAGATGGATTATTTAATCCCCAGTTTTGAACGTGTGCACCATTAATATCTTTAGTATATGATAAATCAGTTGTAAGCACTACTCCATTTTCTAATTTTTTATCTACCCCTAAACTAGTTCTCCAAACTTGTGGAAATTTAAAATCTGGGTCAACTACTTGATAATAATAAACATTTGGATTAGCAATCTGGTTTCCTAACCAAACAAAAGGAAAACGACCTGTAAATAAGCCAGTTCCACCTCTTACTTGCATTGTTTTATCTCCATTAACATCCCAATTAAAGCCAACTCTTGGAGAAATTAAGAAATTATTATTTGGCATTTTTGTTGAATCAAAGAAAACAGTTTCTCCAGTTGCTGGATCCATGTAAGGTATTTCTGGAACATAAACTGCTCCTCTATCAATGACTTCTTGTGCTTTTTTAGAAGAATCAAAAAATAATGGTTTATCAAATCTAATTCCATAAGCAACTTTAAAATTGTCGTTTACATTCCATTCATCTTGTAAATAAAATGCCATTTGCCCAACATTTGTTTCAGCTAAACTCCAGTTATCAGCAGCATTTATAGCTTCAGCATTAGCCATTGCATCCGCTAAAAATCCATTTGAAATGGCATTATTAAATGCTCCCATATTTGCAAAATCCCCAAAGAAAGCACCAACATAACCTCTCGCATCACCATATCCATAAGCTCCTAAATTAAATGAATTATCAAATTGGAATTTTTCAAATGAAAAACCAATGGTATAATTATGGTTCCCTTTACTAATATTCATATTATTAGTAAATTGAAAAACTTTTTGATCTAAAGTATTATGAATAGAAAAAGGTTCGTGTCCTGCAACTATATAGTTTCCTCCGCTACCATCTTGAATTCTAAAAGCTGGCATTGGGGTAGATTTTGCTTTTCTAAAATCATCAAAATGAGTATAACCTACTTGTAACTTGTTAGTTACATTGTCCGCCAAAGTTGAATTTAATTCTACTAAAAATGACTGAATTTTATTATTTATTTGATAACCCGCATTTTCAAATTGTAAGATCTGAGAGTTTGGACCTCTAAATCCTAAAGCTGTAGGATGTGCAGTTTTATCTTTTGAAGCATCTAAAAAATTATAAATTATAGCTAAACGATTGTCTTCATTAATATTCCAATCCAATTTTAAGATACCTTTTGTACTTTCAGAGTTATGTAAATAACCTTCATATTCTCCTGGATCGTATCCAATACTTCTTAAAGCAGTCTGCACCGTCATTAAATCGGCAACCGATACTCTTGATTCGTTAATTGCACCCGTATTTGTATTTGGAAGCCAAGATTGCCCTAAATCAGCTCTTTCATCTTTTTCAAAATTTGCAAAAACAAATAACTTATCTTTTATAATTGGAGCTCCAATGCTAAAACCATATTGTTTTTGCTCTAGCTTTGGAACAAATATGCTTTCACCTTTAATCTTCCCACCAGTTAAATCCTGATTTCTAAAAAACCCATATACAGTTCCTGAAACTTCATTTGTACCACTTTTTGTAACTGCATTTATTGAAGCACCTGTAAAACCAGAAAGTGTCACATCATAAGGAGCTGTTGAAACTGAAATTTGCTCAATAGCATCTAATGAAATTGGTTGCGCATCCGTTTGTCCGCCTGGAGTTGCTGCATCTAATCCGAAAGGATTATTAAAAATAGAACCATCTAATGTAAAATTGTTAAACTGGTCATTTCTACCACCAAAAGAACCGCCAGAAGCTGAAGGATCTAATCGTGTAAAATCAGAAGCTGATCTCGAAATTGTTGGTAAACTAGTTAATTCTTTTTTTCCAACACTTGTTTCTGCACCTGTTCTATCGTTATTAAAGGTTGAATTTCTTCCTCCAGTAATTACAATTTCACTTAATTGTTCACCTTCATTACTCATTTGTACATTTAAATCAAAGGTTTTACCTAAATCTAAATATACATCAGTATACTCAATTGATTTAAAACCAACATAACTAAAAGTTATAGTATATGGACCACCAACTCTTAAATTTGGTAAAGAAAATCTTCCTTCTTCTAGTGTAATAGTACCTGCGACTGTACCGGTAGGTACATGTTTTGCAACTACATTTGCACCAAATAAACCAGCTGAAGTACCATCAGTAACCACACCTTGAATTTTTGAAGTAGTTACTTGAGAAAAACCCGTAGCAACCGAAATTAAAGTGATTAACAATGTAAATAGTAATTGTTTTTTCATTTGTTTTAAGTTAAAATTTAAATTAATTTTTAAATATTAAAAATAAAAAAAAAGCTCACTGTATTAGTGAGCTTTTAATTACTTTATTAACTTTCTATTGTTAATTACTATACTTCAGCAATTACATCAACAGGTATATCTATAACTACAGATCTATGTAATCGTATAGTTGTATTGTATTTTCCAAGTCTTTTGATGTTACCACCTTCAACTTTAATAAATTTCTTATCAACTTCATGTCCAGCAGCAGCTAATGCTTCTGATACATTTCCATTATTTACAGAACCAAATAATTTTGTACCATCACCAGTTTTAGCAACGATTTTAATTTCTAATTCTTTAATTGCATCAGCAATTTTAGTAGCATCTTTTATTAGTTTTTCTTCTTTAAAAGCGCGTTGTTTTAAAGTTTCTGCTAATACTTTTTTCGCTGAACTCGTTGCCAATACTGCTAATCCTTGAGGGATTAAAAAGTTACGTCCGTACCCATTTTTTACAGTTACAACATCATCTATAAAACCTAAGTTTTCTATGTCTTGTTTTAATATAATTTCCATGATTCCTTTCAGTTTTATTTTAACATATCGCCAACGTATGGCATTAAAGCTAAGTGACGTGCTCTTTTAATAGCAACAGATACTTTACGTTGAAATTTTAATGATGTTCCTGTTAAACGACGAGGTAAAATTTTACCTTGCTCATTTACTAAGTATAATAAGAAATCAGCATCTTTATAATCAATATATTTGATACCATTCTTTTTAAAACGACAGTATTTTTTTACTTGTTTAGTGTCAATATCTAATGGAGTTAGGTAACGAACCTCACCTTGCTTTCCTCCTTTTGCTTGTTGTTCTATAGACATAGCTTTTATTTTTTAGATTTTGATTTAACTCTTTCTCTTCTCTTTTCAGCCCAAGCTACTGCATGTTTGTCTAAACTCACAGTTAAATAACGCATAACGCTATCGTCTCTTCTGAATTCTAATTCGAATGGATTGATTGCTTGTCCATCTACTTTGTACTCAAATAAGTGATAAAAACCACTTTTTTTGTTTTGAATTGTGTAAGCTAATTTTTTTAGCCCCCAATCTTCTTTTGAGATCATTTCGGCACCTTTGGAAACAAGATAGTCTTCGAACTTCTTTACTGTTTCCTTTATCTGAACATCAGATAAAACGGGATTCAAAATGAAAACAGTTTCGTAATGATTCATAATTGTTTATTTTAAATTTACTTTTAAGGGTGCAAATATACTCTTTTATTGTTATCTAACAAGGGCTAAGTTAATAAAAATGATAGTATTTGGTATTGGGTTTCTCGTATCAACTATTTGGTAGTAAACATTAGCATAAAGTATAGGGATTTCACCTTTTTTGAAACTTCACATTCCGCAGCCTTGCCAAAAAGAAGTCGGCTAAAGACTAGGAAGACCATTAAATTAAAATCTAAAAAATTATATTTGAACCTTTACAACTTTAAAACCTTCAACTTTTTAACTAATAATTATCAACATCAATATTAAACTTAATAGTACGGAATTCTTTAATCGCTTGAAATGAGTTTTTCACTTTATTTATATTGTTTTTAGTAGCTCCTAACGACTGTTTTTGTGGAATTTTTATGATAATATGTCTAATATAATAATTACGAATTTTAGATATTCCTGGAGTTGTTGGTCCTAAAACATTTTCTTTAAAAATTGAAACTAGCGATTTTCCTAACCAATTTGCACCATCATCCACCCTATTAAAATCTTTGTGCCGTAAAACTATTTTAATTATTCTATAAAATGGAGGATAATGGTATTGCCAACGTTCATCAAGCTGTTCTTTAAACATCTCTTCATAAGAATTAGTTGAAACCTGCTGTAATATTTGATGGTAAGGATTGAACGTTTGTATAGCAACTTTACCTCTTTTTTGTGCTCTTCCAGCCCTACCAGCAACTTGAACCATTAATTGATAACTGCGTTCATGAGCTCTAAAATCAGGGAAATTTAACATGTTATCAGCATTTAAAATTCCAACTAACGAAACATTTGCAAAATCCAATCCTTTAGAAAGCATTTGTGTACCTACTAAAATATCAATTTCCTGAGCCTCAAACTGACCAATAATTTTTTGATAACCATACTTACCACGTGTTGTATCTAAATCCATTCTTCCAATATTAGAATCTGGAAATAATTGCTGTAATTCAAGTTCTATTTGTTCCGTTCCAAAACCTTTGGTATTTAATTTTTCACTTCCACAAGCACCACAATTATGTGGCATCGCCTGTTTATATCCACAATAATGGCATCGTAACTCTTTTCTATAACTGTGAAAAGTTAAACTAACATCACATTGTGGACATTGAGGTGAAATTCCACAGGTTTCACATTCCACAACTGGCGCAAACCCTCTTCTATTTTGAAATAAAATAACTTGTTCCTTTTCATTTAAAGCACCTGTAATCATTTCAATTAAACGATCCGAAAAATGACCTTTCATTCTTTTTTTTCGGTGCTTTTCTTTAATATCAACCAATTCAATTTCAGGCAATAAAACATCTCCAAATCTTCTATTTAACTCAACCAACCCGTATTTACCTTGTTGAGCATTATAAAAAGTTTCAACACTTGGTGTTGCAGAACCCAATAAAACTTTTGCATTATGTTCTTTTGCTAATACAATTGCTGCATCTCTTGCATGATAACGAGGCGCTGGATCATATTGCTTGAACGAAGGTTCATGTTCCTCATCTACTATTATTAAACCAATATTTGAAAATGGCAAAAATAAGGAAGATCTGGCTCCTAAAATAAGTTGTGCTTTTTGCTTATTTTCTAATACATTATTCCATACCTCAACCCGCTCATTCATCGAGTATTTTGAATGAAATACGGATAAATATTCCCCAAAATATAATTGTAATCTTTCAATTAATTGCGCTGTTAAAGCAATTTCAGGAAGTAAATAAAGCACTTGTTTTCCTGATTGAAGTAATTGTTTAATTAACTTAACATATATTTCTGTTTTTCCGCTACTTGTAATTCCTTTTAAAAGCGTTACTTGTTTTGCTTTAAAACTACTTTTAATTTCAGAATATGCATTTTCCTGGAAACTTGTTAACTCTTTAATTTCAGACGATTTTCCATTAAAATTAATGCGGTCTTTTTGAATAAAATATATTTCAAAAATTTCTTTATCTACTAAGGATTTTATTATTGCAGAAGAACAGTTGGCAGCATCTTGAAGTTGGGTTACTTTAATAGGTTTTTTTGAAGACTGCAATTGGAAAAAAGTTAAAATAAGTTCACGTTGTTTTTTAGCTCTACTTAATACATCTAATAATTCAGAAAGTTTTTCTTTAACATTCCAAGCTTTCTCTAAACGGATATATTTAATCAGTTTAGGCTTGTATTGTTCGTAAATTTGCTCCTTAACAACAATTACATTTTTTTCAATCAAGTCTTTAATAATTGGGAAAACTGATTTTTTCCCTATTATTTCAATAATCTTAAAAACAGAAATTTGAGATTGGTGTTGTAGTGCTTCAAAAATTAAAAATTCCTCATCAGAAAGTTCATTTTCTTTCGAAAAACTGGCAACTAATTGAATTTCTGTTTCACTCTCTAATAAAAAAGCTGAAGGCAATGCAGCTCTATAAACCTCACCTAAAGAACACATATAATAACTGGCAATCCACTGCCAATGTCTTAATTGTATTTCATTAACAATTGGTGTTTCATCTAATATTTGATGAATGTCCTTTGCTTCATAACCAACAGGGGCTTCGTTATGTATTGAATAAACTAACGCAGTAAATATTTTTGATTTCCCAAATTCAACGGCAACTCTCATTCCAGGTTTTAAAAAACCTACCTCAGCTTCAGTTATTTTATAAGTGAATAACTTTTGAATTGGAATGGGCAGTATTACGTTAATATAATTAATGGTCGTTTTTTATTTTATTTGGTTCTACAAAAATAATTATTTGAATATCTTAAATACCTAAAAATGTTTTTTTTAGTTAATTTAATTTTATTTATCTGATGAACAGACTGTTATAAATGCATAAAAATTATGGCACACTGTTTGTAATTACAATAATGTATAATGCTAACCAGCATATTTAGTATTAACATTAAAACCCAATATTATGAAAAACAAACTATTTTTATTCGCAACATTTTTATTAGTTAGTTTAGGGGCAATAGCTTCAAACAGTTCTAATTCAAATTCAACAACCTTAAGTCCATATATTAATAATTATGGAAATTCTTTCACTTTTGTTGAAAGTGGTGTTACATTTTCTGTTTTTCAAAACGGGGAATTCGATTTTTACATAAATCCACGTAGTGGATTTAACGCAAGTTATCAAGGAAATGGCATAAATATAAGCTATAACTCAGGTTATAATTATGATGCTTATGTTCAATATGACGACTTTGGAGCAATTATTCAAATAGAAAATATTCCAATTTATTACGATTATTATGGTCGCGTAGAAAGAGTTGGTAATATTAATATCAATTACAACAATGGAAGATTAGCTCGTTTAGGTGGATTGAGAGTTTATTATGATAATTATGGATCTTACTCACATTATTCAGGATATATAAATATTTATAATCGTAATTATGTGTATCACCCATATCACAATTATTTTGTGAGACCTTTATTGGATTTTAGAATAATAAGTTATAAGCCATATAGAAATCACTATAAAGTAAACAGATATAGATATTATAACGATCATTCTAGAAATAAATATTACAATAACAACAAATATTACAGTAGAAATAAAACATATGCTAAAAATGATAACAGGCAGCGTGTTGCTACAAATGTTCCAAAACGAAGAACTGATAATGTTACTTTCAGAAATGATAATCGTTCAAAATCAAATTCTCAAATAAATAGGAATAATAGCACTAATAGAAATTCTAATGTAATAAATAGAACAAATAGCAATTCACGTGCATTTACAAATCGTTCTAATATTGAAAAGAGAACTCCGAATAGAACTTTTGAAAAAAGTGCAAATAGACAAACACGTTCAGTTACAAACAGAAATAATTCTGTAAATAATCGCAATAAAAATACATCTATTCAAAATAGAAGTAAGGTAACAAGCAGAACGCCAGTAAGAAATACTAAAATAGCTGAAAACAGAACTAAAAACACACAAACTCGTCAACCTGTTAGAGTTCAGGAAAAAAGAAACACAACAAAACAGGTAACAAGGAAACCTGTTAGCACTAAAAGTTCAAGTTCAGAAAATACAAGAAAAAGAAGAGGATCATAAATTGAGATGATTATTGATAAAAAGCTTTACAGAAATGTGAAGCTTTTTTGTTTAATAATTTACTTATTTCTTAAACCTTGAATACAATGTTAGTTTTTTCTTAGTATTTATAAAGAAAACTCCTGTAAGCAACACCACTGCAGCAATAATAGATTGCTGAGTTATTTGTTCGTTTAAAAAATACCAGCCAAGTAACAACGCTATAATTGGGTTTACATAGGTTGAAGTAGCTACTTTTTCAGGTGAAACGACTCTCAATAAATAGTTAAACGAAGTAAAAGCAACAATACTACCAAAAATTATTAACCCAAGCATAGATAAAACCACAGGTTTACTCCAATGTGTTATCGCTAACCATTGTTCTCCAAACAAAAAACTTGCAATCAACAACATAATTCCACCCATTAACATTTGGTAACCTGTATTTATAAAAAAGTTTTTTGGCAAATCGGCTTTTGCAACAAATAAACTACCATATCCCCAACTTAACATACAGGCAAATATCATTATCATTCCTTTAATCGATCCATCTTGACTTATTAATTCTTTCTGACTCACTAATAAATATATTCCAACAAAACCTAAAACTACTCCAATAACAGACATTGGCTGAATTCTTTTACCTTCAAAAATGAGCATTAAAATTAATACAACCAGCGGTTGGGCTGAGATTTCAAGTGCAGCAAATCCACTGTCCACATACTTTAGAGCCCATACAACCACACCGTTTCCAAAGGTTAAAAACAAAAATCCCGCAATGGTACAATTCAATAATTGTTTGCGTGTAATTGATAATTTTAATCCAATAATTTTAGCAATTATAAAAATCAGAATAGCCGCAGAAATAAAACGAATTGATGCCAGCATAAATGGTGCTAATTCCGAAACTCCTATTTTATTTAGTAAATAAGTAGACCCCCAAATAACGTAAATTGAAAAAAAAGCCAATACTACAAGTATCTTATTATTGGATTCCATCATTTAAAAAATTATTTATTCTAGGTTAATTTGAAAGATCAATATTAAGAAAAACAAATTGAATTTTAACGAAAGCCTTTAATATAAACTTAAAAAAAGAAAAAAGTGAAAGCTGGGGTTATTTTAATAAAAATAAGTCTAAACTATAAATCGAATAAGTAACCCAGAGAAACATTATAAAAGCCTGTTGTTTTTAAACTATTTTCTGCTCCAATAGGATTTGGAAAATTATGGTTATAACCTAACTCAACATCAAAAGATTTATAAGTTAATTGAATAGGCAAATTCACTTGTGTATTTATTAAATCAAATACATTATTTTCAATATATTCTGTGTTTGTTATATTGCCAATAGTTATTGTTCTTGCCAGTTCGATAGTTTGTTTTCCAGCAATTATGTTAAGTTGAGGTCTAAATTTTATTTTTAAATTTTTAGATTTAAAAAGGTCTAATGAAACAAAAGTTCTTGAAGAAATTTGGAAGGATTGTTTTTCTCCAAAAAAATAGGAACCTGTTAAATAAGTACCATTATTTTTATTTTTATTGATTGCATTAAAACCTAAATTAACAGTATTACTATAAATATTATCTAACTCATTAGCATAAAAATATTTAGAATAACTAACATTGTATTTAAACAACTTAGATTTTAAAATATATTTACTGTACCCTAATAACACAATTGTAGCATCCCAATTTGGATAAAATTCACTGTAGTAATTACCTGCAATTCCTGCATAAAAACCTTTTGAATTTGCATAGGTTATTTGAGGGGTTACATTGTATTGATCATAATCGATATCTCTACCAGAAAAATAAGTATTAGAATTATAATTTACATTTAAATATAAAAATTCAAAATTATTTATTGCTGCCAAAAGCTCATCAATTACTTTATCTTCTTGCAATAAAATGGCATCCAAAAATTCATCAACATTATTTTTTTTAGTTTCTTGTGCAAATAACAATAAAGAAAATAAAAAGCTGAAGATAAAAAGTAATTTGGTTTTCATAATTAAAATATAAATAAGCAGCCAAAATTTTAGCTGCTTATTATTAAATAATAATTTTTTATAATTAGTTGTTTTTATTCTTTCTTTGTTTTCTTTGTTCTCTAACAGTTTCACGCAATTCATTACCTTCTTGAGTTGATCTATTTTCTCTAAGTTTGGCTCTAATTTGTTGTCGTTGTTCCGTTGAAATAGATGCTCTAAACATTTGTTTATTTTGTTGTGCAATTTCTTTGTTCTGAGCTAATAAAGTTTGTTGCTCTTCTGAAAGAGTTTGCATTAAAGCATCTTGTCTTTCTTCTCTTGTAAGATTTACATCATTTAAAATTGCTAATTGAGCTTCATTTAAACTCGCTTTAAAAGCTTCTCTATTTTCTTTTAATAACTGCTTTTGAGCTTGTAACATATCTCTTTGCTCTTGGGTAAGGTTTTGCATAACTTCACTATTACCTTTAACACCATTTCCATTAGCCTTGTTAATATTTTGAGCAAAAGAATTAGGCAAACTTATAATTAGTGTTACTACTAATACTGTAAAAAGTTTTATTGATTTCATTTTGTTTTATTTTTAAGATTTTACTTAACTTTTGAACGTTCATTTGTTAGACTACAAAATTGAATGAAAGTTCTTTTAAACTTATTTTTTTAATTTCCAATTACTAAACTTTCAAATACATAGTCTTCTAAATATTTATCTAAGTCTTCATCGCTAATAAAAAGAGATTCAATTGCAATATCATCATAAACCAAATGGTTATTACTTGTAATTTGATTAGTGTTAACATCTTTTATACTATCTAAAACAATATTTGGTAACTCTTTTAACTTTGAAGTTGAATTAAATTTAAAAACCGCCAGAGTTAACAATAATGCTATAGCTGCTGCTATTGGGAGCCTAATTTTTAGTTGTTTAGAAGTTAAATTAAAAATTTCCGATTTTTTTGGCAAAACTTTTTGCTGAATCTCTAATTTAGATTTTGAGAAATAATTTTCAGGAATTTCAAAACCTAACTCTTCCTTATGATTCTCACCTAAAATATCATCCTTTATTTTATCTAGTAAACTAGATTTAATAAAATCATCTTTAAAATTCATATTATTTTTTTTATTAATACTCATATTATTGTTAGACTCTATTCTTATCAATTAGTTTGTAAACTCGTCATAAATTCTTCAATATATTTTACAGCCGCATAGTATGACGATTTTAAAGTAGCTTCATTTATTCCTGAAATTTCAGAAATTTCACGAAACTTTAAATCATCAAAATATTTCATTTTAAAAACTTCTTGTTGTTTTATAGGCAATTCTAAAATTGCTTTTTGTAATTTAATTTGAATTTCTTCACCTTCAAAATAAGAATCAGCTTGTAAATTATTTATAACTTTCTGATTTTCATCTTCAATATTTAAAAATTGAATTTTTCCATTTTTAGCTAACTGATTCATAGACTCATTATAAGCAATTCTATACATCCAAGTATGTAAAGAACTATTTTGCTTAAAGTTATGAAGGTTTCTATACACTTTTATAAATGTATTTTGGAGTACATCATCAGCATCTTCATGAGAGATAACAAACTTACGAATATGCCAATACAAGCGCTCTTGGTAAAGATCCAATAACATTTTAAAAGCCTTATCTTTTAGTTTATTATCTTTTAAGGCATTAATAAATTCAGCTTCATTGGTCAAAATAGCATTTTTTAAATTAAGAAAAATAATTGCACAATTATGTGTCAACTAATAAAAACAGTTTGTTTCCATTTGCTTTGACATTAAATTTAAAAAAAAGTTTATTTTTAATTTGATAATATTTTAATCTTCTGGGGGAAAACCATTAATTTCTTGATATAAGTTATCAAAATTAGCTAATAAAAAAGCTCTCAATTTTTGCCTGTAATCCGTTTTTAGCCAATCTGTAAAACTAACAGTGCTTTTACAAATACATTTTAAATATTGTTGCACTCTATAATCTATATCATCACCTAATAAATTGGCTAGAATTAAAGCATCGTAGACATCTTCACTGTTTTCTGTACAAATTCTTGCGTGTTGTTCAATCGACCTCGCTAGAACTACTTTAGATGATTCTCCTATTTTTATAGCTTCAGTATATACTTTTTTGATATGAAAAAAAACGAATTCCGATTTAGAAAACTTGGCTCTTAATTCATCAGGCATTTCATATCTAAAATTATCTTCTAAATCTTCATCAGACATCAAATTATCTAAATAGTAACTTGGATATTTAAATATTTTTTGCCAATTCACCTGTGCTCCCCACATACCAAAACGATGAAAATTATTACCTAAATCTATAACATTAAAAGTCTTTTTATTTTTTAATATACGAGATCCTCTACCAATCATTTGATAATACAATGTTAATGATCTTGTTGCTCTATTTAAAATAATAGTATCAACTGTTGGCTCATCAAAACCTGTTGTTAAAATACTTACTGAAGTTAAAATTGCATTGGGTGTTTTTTTAAACCACTTCAATATAAATTCACGTTCTCTTTTTGTTGCGGTATTATCTAAATGCATTATTGAATATCCAGCCATTTTAAAAGCTTCAAAGACATTTATGGAAGTATTGATTCCGTTATTAAAAATCAATGTTTTTTTGCCTAATGAACGCTCTTCATAAGCTTGAATTAATTTTCCTAACATCTCACTATTCGTGTACAAATCATCTGAAGATTTTACAGTATAATCTCCGTTCATACCTACAACCAACGAGGTTAACCCCACATTGTAAGAGTATGTTTTAGCTTGTGCTAAAAAATTGTTTTTTATAAGAGTTTCTATAGATTCACCAATAATTAGTTCTTCATAATTATCAGTCATAGGTAACTGAATATTAGAACTTAATGGAGTTGCTGTTACTCCTAAAATAAAGGATTTTTCGAAAAATTTAAAAAGTTTTGTGAAAGAATTATAATGGGCTTCATCTATAATTACTAAACCGATATCTGAAATATCTAATTTATTGTCATTTAACCTATTATTTAATGTTTCAACCATAGCAACATAGCAAGAATAATCCTTATGATTATCCAAATTGGCCTTGCTATCAATTACCTTATTTACAACTCCAAAATCTGAAAGCATTGCACAAGTTTGTTTACACAATTCAATTCTATGAGTTAATATTAAAACTTTGCTTTTATGGTGTTTTAAATATTGGCGTACTAATTCTGAAAAAATTACAGTTTTTCCTCCACCAGTTGGAAGTTGAAAAAGCAAATGATAATCATCTGGAGCTTCTTCAAATCTTTTAAAAATTTTAGTAATTGCTTCTTTCTGATAGTGATATAATTCCTTACCAGTTTTTTTTTCTTCTAATTCAGTAGTACTTAAAGTCACATTTGTAATTTAAAAACTCCCAAAAATACGGCCTTTATTAAGTTTTAGAAAACTTTTTAGCATAAAAGATTATAATTAAATTAAATAACTTCCTTTTAATTCCTTATTTTTTCTAATTCAATTGAAAAATCATATTGCAAATCTTCATGCAATGTAGCAACGGATTTTTCAATAAATAAAACTTGCCTATCAAACAAATTTTTAAGGGCAGAATTATGTCTAATTGAAGGTTTAAAATTTATTAATTGTTCACAAAAATATAGCAATAACTCAACTTCTGTTTCTTTCTTTTTAGAATAACGAATATAGGTTTTTACAATTCTTAATATTTTACGAGCACTTTTCTTTATAAAATAATGACTAGACGTATTTATTTCACTAAATAATTTATTTACCTCAATTTTAATGCCTGAAATATAGGCATCTTCATTTGAAGATTCATATAACAAATACGTTAACAGCTCTTTATTTTCTTTTTTAAACTTCGATAGCCTTAAAACTAGTTCAATTAATTCTGCAGATGAACAATGGCTTAATTCGGTTTTTATCTCTTTAACAGTAGCTGTTTTCATTAAACTTTTTTATTCAGCTTTTGGCAACAATTCCAGCCCTTGATTTATTCCTTTCTCTATTGCTGGAACACCCTTTTTCATCCAAACTGGCATAGGAGCACCTTTTAAATAATAATCGAAAAATTGCTGCATACGAATATTAAAATCTTTTCTGTTTTGCATTTTTAATGGCCAATGTGGTTCTCCATTATAATTTAAAAACCAAGAAGGTTTACCTAATCTTCTAAGCGAAACAAAAAACTCTATTCCCTGATACCAAGGCACATGACCATCAGCATCATTATGCATTATTAATAAAGGTGTATTTATTTTATCGATATTAAAAATTGGTGAATTTTCAACATAACGGGCAGGATACTCCCAAGGGGTTCCTCCTATTCTACTTTGAGTGTGTTCATATTGAAACTGTCTACTTAAACCTGTCCACCATCTAATTCCGCCATAAGCACTAATCATATTTGAAACAGGGGCTCCAGATTCTGCAGCTTTAAAAATATCGGTTTTTGTAACTAAATAAGCTATTTGGTAACCGCCCCAACTATGGCCTTGCACACCAATATTATATTTATCTACAAAACCTTTTTCAATAAGTGAAGTGATTCCTGGAATAACACAGCTATACGCACTTTCACCAGGATATCCAATTTTATAATTAATATCTGGATTAAAAATTAAGTATCCTCTACTTGCATAAAAACTATAATTTATTGTTGATCTTCCCGGTGATGGAGCTTTATGACTAAAGATACCATCGGAACTTTTTTCATAGAAGTTCACAATCATCGGGTATTTCTTATTAGGATTAAAATTCTCAGGTTTTATTAACATTCCTGTTAATTTTTCACCATCTAAACTAGTCCAATTCACCAATTCGGCAGTTCCCCAATTGTATTCACTTTGTTGTGGATTAGCATTACTAATTTTAGTTTGTTTTTTAAACTTTAAATCTGAATAAATAATATCTGGAAATTTCACAAAACTTTGTTTTGTAAAAATAACTTGTTCGTTTTCGCGAGCTTTAATAGGTATAGAAAACCTAAAAGAGTCTGATATTAATAATTTTCCTTTATTATTTTTAGGATTGAAATCATAATATCCAGAATTTTTAGTTGTTTCATTAAAGGTTTGTAACAGCCAATTTTCATTACTATTTAAAAATCTCTCTTCATCATCTAATTTTAAGTACCTATAACTCGTATTTGTTTCTCGTCCATTTGTTAACCTTTCGCTTTCGCCATTTTTTGGATTAAATTCCCAAATATCAAATCTATCATACAGTAAAATTGAAGCGTCATTTTCAGTCCAACCAGCAGAACCATATGATCTTGGATTTACTGGAGAATCATTTAATTCATCATAAAAAACTTTCCCTTTTGTAAGATTTGTAAGTTTTTTATTAGCTAAATCAAATGTAAACCAAGTACTATCAACTGTATTATATCCATATGCATAATTACCCTTTGGACTTAAACTTACGCGTCCACTTACTTTTGTTAATATTTCAGACAATTCACCTGTATTACTATTTATAATGGCATAATCACGTGCCGTATTTCCAGTCCACTGACTTTCTAATTGATACGGCAATGAATTACTTAACAAAACAAGTTCAGAATTCCCTTCATTTCCCAAGGACTCATATGGATATTCTGTTGAACCTAATTGCACCAATTTATTATTGTTGTTAATGTGAATAGCTGCTAAATAAGATTTTTTTGCATCATTTTTTACTTGTAATTCTTGAACAGTATAAAGTCTTGGTTCATCATAAGTCCATACTTCCACGTCTACAATTTCTTCATCTATTAAAGTAGTATCCTTTAAAATTGCAGGTTCTGCTAAACCGAAATATAATTTAGTTTCATCTTTTGAAAATCGAATATTTCCATCTGGTGAGACTCTATAGCCACTAGGAGCAGTAGTTTGATCTAAAACTTTTTGAGCTTTTTCATTCCTTTCCGACCAATAATACAATTCATTTGGTCTTACTTGCACTTTGGTAGTATCTAAATCGGCAACAAACCCTAAATTTTTACCAGATTCACTAAAATTCAATTGAAAATACTTTGCTTCTTCAGCTTCAAAAATTGGTGATAATTTATTGTTTTCTAGGTTCAACACATAAACACCTGCTTTTACTGTAGAATCTAATCCAGTGGTAGTAAAAGCTAAACGTTTTCCTTCTTTTGCAAAAAGATAGTCTTGTACAAATTTAAAAGTATCCTGTTTTGAGGTATTTAAATCTCTCAAAACCAAATGATAACCATTATCTTTACCTACTTTTTTAGCTTTCTTTTTACTTTTTTTCTTAATTGCTGTTTTAGAAGAATCATCTTCCTTTTTAGTTGTATCTCCTTCTTTTTTTACAGCTTTAACTTCCTCAAGCAAATATGCTATAAAACCGTCCCATTTTTCAGGACTTTTGTATGATTTTACATTTCCAATTTTTGTAAGTAAATTTTTGTTAATATTATAAATTGCCAGTGTATCTTTAGGTAATTCATCTTTTTTTGTCTTTTTACGCTTTAACTCTACAACACTATCCTTCCAAGGTTTAATAGTAAATAAAGCAACATTTTCATTGTATGTAAATATTCCTTTTTCTCCACGCTCATGTTCAAAAATTGATTCCCCTTTTTTATTCTTAATTTTTAGATGGCTATCTTTCTCTCCTTTTTCAAGGGAATACATAATATAATTGCCATCAGGTGAAATTTTTTGATTATTTATTGAATTCCAAATATCAAAATCTTTATGATCTAATATTTTCTTTTGTGCAACTATTGTAATTGAAATTAAAACTAAAATTGAGGTGAAAAATGTTTTCATAATTAAAATTTAGATTGAAAGCATAAATATAATAGTTATACTTTAAAATAGCAGTAATAGATTCCAAAAAATTAGCAATTTTAATTTAAAATTAATTTAAAATTAAAAGTAGAGCCTACTAGTTTTTGAGCTAGAATGGCAATTGATTTTTCTGTCAACTGAAAAACCCTTGGATATCCTCCAGTAGTTTGAGCATCTTTCATTAAAACAATTAATTTACCTTCGGGTGTTAGCTGAACAGTTCCCGGTAAAACAGGGCTTGTAATTATCGATTTCGAATGTTTTAATACAACTTCCTCAAGTCTAAAACCCATTCTGTTTGAATTATTTCCAATTGTTAAATCACTAAATAATAACCCTTGTTCTTTTTTATCAAATAACTCAAAATCAGGACCTTTATAAACTTCTAAAACTGAAGTTTCAAAAAATTGGTTTTTATTTTTTAAATACCCTGTTGTTTTTATTTTATTCGAAATTACTTTTATTATGGGAATAAAATCATTTTCAACTAACCTATTTTTTGAAGTTATTCCATCATAAAAAGATCTGCTATTCAATACAATTTCAGTTTGAAATCCACCTTTTACAGCCAAATAACTTCTAACTCCTTTAATTGGTTTTCCAAAAGAAAGCACATCACCTTTATCAATATTATAGACTTTGTTATTTAAAATTGAATTATTATTTATTCTCGGGGATAATTCTGCTCCTGAAATTGCTATTAGAGTAGGCTCAAAAAATTTTAATTTTGGTCCTAACATGGTTATTTCCAGCACTGCATCATTTTTATTATTATTTAATAATGCATTTGCAAAACCTGCTGAAACACTATCCATAGCACCACTTAATGGCACACCAAGGTTCCTAAAACCAACTCTTCCAGTATCCTGAATACTAGTATACATTCCTGATTTTAATATTTTAACCATCTAAAATCTCCTTTCGAATTTCATAAATACCAGCTTTACATTTATTTTCAATTATTTCGAATTCATTCATAGAAATACTAAAAAAATGTATTTTATCACCAGGTTCTATCTCTATAGGTCTTTCATTTTTAATATTAAAAACTGAGATAGGAGTTTTACCAATTATCTGCCATCCTCCAGGCGAATTTTTTGGATAAATGCCAGTTTGAGTACCTCCAATACCAACAGATCCCTTTGGAACTTTTAATCTTGGTTCAACTCTTCTTGGTTGATACAATTCTCTTGCCAAACCTCCTAAGTATAAAAACCCAGGTAAAAAACCTATTCCATAAACCAGATAATTTGTACTACAATGCACCTTTATAATTTCTTCTTTAGTACACTGTTTTTCAAAAGCTAAAAAATGAAGATCCAATCCATATATTTCATCATAACAAACAGGGATTTGCCAAACAAACTTTGAGACATTATTAGTTGATTTTTTTTTCAAATATAAATTATGTAGTATACTTTTTAAAGTTTTAAAATTAATTTGTTGAGAATCGTACATTACTAATATAGAGTTATATACAAAGTTTATATCGCTAATATATTGAAGCTTATTTTTTTTAATTTCCGATACAAAATATCGAATATCTAATAGAATTGTTTCCGAAATTTCTTGTGGCCATTCAATTAAAATTGCTTCTTTACCGAATTGCTTAAACTCTAAATTATATGAAATTAATTTTGAATTCATTAAATGTAAAATTTATGAATAGATTTAACAATTTCTGTAGCATTTTCAGTATCGGAATGTACACAGAATGTATCAGCTTTTATAGGTACTTTAATTCCCGAAATGGTAGTTACAACCTCATTTTCCAACATTTCTGAAATGTGTTTAATAATTTCTGTTGAAGAATGAATAACTGCATTTTTTTCATTCCTTGAAACCAAACTTAAATCGGTATTATAATTTCTATCAGCAAAAGCTTCATACTCAATTCTAAACCCATTTTTTAATGCCTTTTCCGCAATTACAGATTTATATGGAACATATATTTTTACTTCTTCCTTAAATCGGCTAATTGCTTCTAAAAAGATTAATGACAATTTTTTATCCTTTGCAATATCGTTATATAAGGCTCCATGTGGCTTAATATGGTTTAATGTTCCATTATTAGATTTAATTATCTCTACTAAAGTATTTATTTGATTCTGAATAGATTTTCGTAATTCTTCTGAAGTTATTTTAATAGTTTTTCTACCAAAATTAGCTATATCAGGATATGATGGATGTGCTCCAATTTTAACTTTATTTTTTATTGCTAATTGAACAACACTGGTCATAATTTGCTCATTACCAGCGTGTCCTCCGCAAGCTATGTTACAAGACTGTATATAATGCATTAATTCATGTTCATTCCCTATGCCTTCCCCAACATCACAATTAATGGTAATTTTTCTCATAGTAGATTTACTAAAAAAGGCTGCTTAATATTTAAACAGCCTTTTATTATTAATTATTCATTTATAAAATCATCAAAAGATTTTAAATTTAAATCAGGTATTTTCACCTTCTTTTTAAGTTTGCCCAAATCTTTATTTGCTTGATCAAACCGCTCTTCTAATATTGCTAAGTTGCCCAATTCATTGCTAGAAGGCCTATCATAACTACTAGCAAGTTTACTAAATAAGTCTGCTAACTTTTCTCTTAACTGAGGCTCAGCAGAACCCACATAATTGTCTCCAGTTGTAACTACTAAAGATTCTTTTAGCGAATTTAATTCTGAAATTAATTTTTTGTTTTTTAATTTATCGGACTCCAAAATAGCATCCAATTCATATACCATATAAGCGAGGCTCTCACTCATATTATACAATTTCATTGTTGTATTGTGCTTAAGTTCTCTATCTTCAGAAGACAAATTTGCATTCTCATCATATATTACTTCAAAAGTCTGGTCAAAAGTTTCTTTCCCTTTTGTAAGAACCGCTTTATATTCTCCAGCCGGAACTCTTGGTGAAGTAAAACCTCCAAAACTAAACGTTTTTCCTTTTGCAACTTTAGGCTGTTTTATGGAATAAGACCAATTTACAATGTTAATCCCCTTAGATTTTCCAGGACTTAAAGTTGTTATTTTATTACCTTCCAAATCTTGAATCTCAAGTGTCATTTTACCAAAAGTATGTCGCTTTGGAAGTAAATATTTTATCTGAGCCGCTCTTGTTGGATTGCTGCCAACAAATTGTGTTTCATCACCAAAACTACCAGAAAAACCGCTTTGATCTACCATTACAGTCGGTTTAGTATTAAAAAAGTGCACATTTTCTTCCAAAACTTCTTTCGTAATTTCGCGCAATGGAGAAATATCATCAATTATAATAATTCCACGACCGTGAGTTCCCATAACTAAATCGTTTGTTTTTGGATGCAATTCAATAAAATGTACCGCAACCGATGGCA
>Ga0102815_10000492_pt1 | contig 26806 bp, 16 predicted proteins | sample ColrivemetaGS759_FD_79113 | JGI IMG/M metagenome (GOLD analysis project Ga0102815, IMG submission 79113) | Estuarine microbial communities from the Columbia River estuary - Ebb tide ETM metaG S.759 | ecosystem: Environmental > Aquatic > Marine > Intertidal zone > Estuary | place: USA: Columbia... | reverse complement strand
GCGAGCTACTCGCGAGGCTCGTGCACGAGAACCCGAAGCGGCTGATGCCGCCGCCTTCCACGGGGAAGGCGCCGACGCCGGCCGAGCGAGAGGTCCTCCGGCGCTGGATCGAGGAGGGCGCGGCGTGGGCCGGGCACTGGTCCTTCGAGGCCGTCGAGGCGCCGCTCATCCCTGCCATGTCGCTCCCGTCGGGGGAGCTCACCGGGTGGGACCAGGACCCCCTGGACCTGCTGGTGCTGCACCGACTCGGAGAGCAGGGCATGTCGCCGTCACCGCCGGCGGGCCCTGCGACGTGGCTGCGACGGGTGCACCTCGACCTCACGGGCCTGCCGCCGACCCTGGAGCAGCTGGACGCGTTCCTCTCGGGGGAGGTGACGGACGCCGAGGTGGTGGACGGGCTGCTCGCCAGCGACGCCCGCGCCGAGCACCGGACCCGTGAGTGGCTGGATCTCGCGCGCTACGCCGACACCAACGGCTACCAGAATGACTTTCGCCGCGACCAGTGGCCGTGGCGTGACTGGGTGCTCGGGGCCTTCGCCGCGAACATGCCCTACGACCGCTTCGTCATGGAGCAGGTGGCGGGGGACCTGATCGAGGGCGGCGGGCGCGACGCGGTGCTGGCCACCGGGTTCCAGCGCAATCACCGCACGGTCACCGAGGCGGGGTCGATCGACGAAGAGTGGCGGGTGGAGAACGTGGCCGACCGCGCGGAGACCAGCGCGACGGCCTTCCTCGGGCTGACCGTGGCCTGCGCCCGGTGCCATGATCACCGCTACGACCCCATCTCCCAGGTGGACTACTACCGCTTCTTCGGCTTCTTCGATCAGGTCGACGAGAAGGGCGTCTATTCGGAGATGCGGGGGAACGTCCCGCCGCTCCTGCGGGTGCCGTCCCCCGAGCAGGAGGCGCGGCTGGCGGCGCTCAACGCGCAGGTTGCGGAGGAGGAGGCGGCCCTCGCTGCGCTCGCCGCCACCTCCGCCGAGCGTCACGCGGCGTTCCGTACGGCCAACGAGATGGTGGTGCCGGACCTGCCCGCCCCGCTGCTCAATCGGCGGGGCGCGGTCCGCCTCGACGGAACGCGCGCGGGGTCAGCGGACCTCGGGGGCCGGGTCGACTTCGAGCAGGACCGGCCCTTCACGGTGACCCTCTGGCTGCGGCCAGAGTCCCACGGCGCGGTCTACAGCCGGATGGAGGACAGCGACCGATACCGCGGCGTGGATCTGGTGCTGCTGGAGGACATGCGTCCTGCGGTGCACCTGATCCACGAGTGGACGGGGAACGCCATCAAGGTCGTGGGGGACGACCCTCTGCAGAGGGGCGCGTGGCACCACGTGGCCGTGGCGTACGACGGGTCGGGCAAGGCGGCGGGGATCACCGTCCGCGTGAACGGCGCCCCGGTCCGCCTGAAGGCCGAGGTCGACCGTCTGGACGGCACCCTCGCCACCGACGAGCCCTTGCGGCTCGGGACGCGGCGCTATGCGGGGGAGCTGAAGGGGGAGGTGCTGGACTTCCGGGTCGACGGCCACGCCCTGGGCGAGGGGGCCGTGCTGGCGCTGGCCCGGGGCAGAGCCGTGCTTGAGGACGGCGGGCCCTTCTACCTCGCGGTGTTCGACGAGGAGGCGACCGGGGTGCGCCGCCGCCTCGCCAAGACGCGGTCCGAGCGGGAGCGGCTCGAGCGGGACGAGGTCCCCACGGCCATGGTGCTCCGCGATCGCGACGAGCCCCGGGAGACGCGGCTCCTGCGGCGCGGACAGTACGACCACCCGGATGGGGAGGCCCTGACCCCTGACGTCCCTGGGGTCTTTGGCGGGCTCCCCGAGGGGGCGCGCCGGGACCGGCTCGGCCTCGCGCGTTGGCTGGTGGCGCCCACGAACCCGCTCACCGCGCGGGTCGCGGTCAACCGGACCTGGGCCAGCTTCTTCGGGCGCGGCCTGGTCGCCACGGTCGAGGACTTCGGGATCCGCGGCGCGAGACCGGAGCACCCAGCGCTCCTCGATTACCTCGCCGCCGAGCTGGTGGCGAGCGGCTGGGACCTGCGCGCGCTCGAGCGGCGGATCGCGCTGTCGGCCACCTACCGCCAGACCTCCGAGGCGAGCGCAGCGGCGCGCGAGCGTGACCCGGACAACGGCTGGCTCGCCCGGGGCCCGCGGCACCGCCTGGACGCAGAGGGCGTGCGCGACCAGGCGCTGCTCGCGTCGGGGCTGCTCGTGCAGAAGGTGGGCGGACCGTCGGTGAAGCCCTACCAGCCCGCGGGGCTCTGGAAGGAGCTGGCGGGCGGCGCTGGTCAGGGGGCGTACGTGGAGTCCACGGGGGACGACCTGTTCCGCCGCTCCCTCTACACCTACCGCAAGCGGACCGTGCCACACCCGCAGCTGACCACCTTCGACGCGCCGGGCTTCGAGCTCTGCACGGCGCGCCGGCCCAGCACGAACACGCCCCTCCAGGCGCTGGCGCTCCTGAACGGCCCCACCTATCAGGTGGCCTCCCGTCACCTGGCGAAGCGCATGTTGGAGGCCGAGGGCGAGGAGGCGCGGCTGACCCTCGGGATGCGCGCGGTCCTCTCCCGCGGGCCCACCGACGGCGAGCTCAAGGTCCTCAAGAGCGCCCTCGCGCGGCACCGGAGCGAGTTCGAGGCGGACTCGATGGCCGCGGTGGAGCTGCTCGGCGTGGGCGCCACGGCCACCTCGCCGCGCGCCCGCACCCCCGAGTGGGCGGCGTACACGATGATCGCCTCCACGCTCCTGAATCTCGACGAGGCGATCACCCAGCGATGAGCAGCGACGAACAAGACCTTCGGCGGTCGGCCGCTCTGGGCGCCGCCCTACGCACCAACCGGCGCACCTTCCTCGGTGGTGGTGCCGCAGGGCTCGGCGCCCTCGCGCTCGGGAGCCTGAGCCCCGCGCTCGGTGGAGCGCAGGCCCCCGGCGCGAAGGCCCCGAGGGCGAAGGCCAAAGCGAAGCGGGTCATCTCCCTCTTCCAGTCGGGGGCGCCCTCACAGTTCGAGACCCTCGACCCCAAGCCTGGGCTCGTGGACCAGTTCGGTCAGGAGCTCCCCGAGTCCGTGCGCAAGGGGCAGCGGCTCACGACGATGACCTCCGGCCAGTCCTCGTTCCCCATCGCGCCGTCGAAGTTCGGCGCGACGCGCCGGGGGGAGAGCGGCGCGCTGATGGGGGACCTGCTCACGCACACGGGCGCGATCGCGGACAAGCTCTGCATCGTCCGCTCGATGGTCACGGAGGCCATCAACCACGACCCCGCCATGACCTTCGCCCAGACCGGCTCGCAGCTGGCGGGGCGGCCGAGCATGGGGGCGTGGCTCTCTTACGGGCTCGGCTCCATGAACGAGGACCTGCCGACGTTCGTGGTGATGGTGTCCTCGAGCGCCACCAAGCAGCCCCTCTACGCGCGCCTGTGGGGCAGCGGCTTCCTGCCGACCCGCCACCAGGGCGTGAAGCTGCGCAGCGGAGAGGACCCCGTGCTGTACCTCGCGAACGCGCCGGGCATCGATCGGGCGCGGCGGCGCGCGATGCTCGACGACCTCGAGCGGCTGAATGGCCTGCGCGAGGATGAGGACCCCGAGCGTGACACGCGGGTGGAGCAGTACGAGCTGGCCTTTCGCATGCAGGCCGCGGTGCCGGACCTCACCGACATCTCCGATGAGCCTGAGGCCGTGCTCGAGCGCTACGGCCCGGACGTGCGCCGGCCCGGGTCCTTCGCGCGCAACTGCCTGCTCGCTCGCCGCATGGCCGAGCGCGACGTGCGCTTCGTGCAGCTCTTCCACATGGGCTGGGACCACCACGGCAACCTGCCCAAGGACCTGACCAAGTGCGTGAAGGACACCGATCAGCCCTCCGCCGCGCTGGTCCAGGACCTGGAGGAGCGCGGGCTGCTCGACGACACCATCGTGGTCTGGGGCGGTGAGTTCGGGCGGACCGTTTACAGCCAGGGCGAGCTCACCAAGGAGAACTACGGCCGGGACCACCACCCGCGCTGCTTCCCCATCTGGCTCGCCGGCGGCGGGTTCGCGCCGGGGGTCACCCACGGCGAGACCTGCGATCACGCCTACAACGTGGTGCGGGACCCCGTCTCGACCCACGACCTGCACGCCACGCTCCTGCACCAGTTGGGTCTCGACCATGAGCGGCTCACCTACCGCTTCCAGGGCCGCGACTTCCGCCTCACAGACGTGCACGGGGAGCTGGTCCGCGGCATCCTCGCCTGAGGGCCGCTCGAACACGGGGAGGACCCGGCGCTCCTGCCGGGACATACCGCCAGCAGCCCCCTGCACCCCGCCCATGCCGATCGCCGCCGTCCTCTGCGCCCTCGTACCCGCGCTCCCCGCCCCTCAGGAGGAGGCCGCCCCGGCCGCCGAGCGCTCACCGACCCCCGGGCTGACGTCCCACGCGGCGCCGCGGCCCCTGGCCGAGGGGGCGGTGACCGAGGACTGGTCGTCGTTCCTGGGGCCGCGGAGGGACGGGATCTGCCGGGAGACTCCGCTGCGCTCGGACTTCGGCTCCACGGCTCCGGCGCTGGTGTGGGAGCTGGAGCGGGGGGACGGCTTCGCGAGCCCGGCGATCGCGGACGGGCGACTGGTGTTCACCCACAGGGTCGGCGGGGAGGTTCACGTGGACTGCCACGAGGCCCTGACGGGCGAGCGCGTCTGGCGGCACTCGTTCCCGTGCGACTACTCGGGGCGCTACTTCGATCACAACGGTCCCCGGGCGACGCCCACCATCGCGGACGGGCGCGTGGTCGTGCACGGCGTGGGCGGTCTGCTGGTGGTCCTGGACTTCGAGAATGGCCGCGAGCTCTGGAGCTTCGACAGCAAGGAGGTGCTCGAGGTGGGGGACGACTTCTTCGGCGTGGTCTCCTCGCCCCTGGTGGTCGGCGACATGGTGGTGCAGAACTTCGGCGCGCCGGGCGGGCCGAGCGTGGCGGCGCTCGACCTGGAGACGGGCGACCCGCGCTGGCTCGCGGGGTCGGAGTGGGGGCCCAGCTGCGCGTCGCCGGTGCTCGCCACCATCGCAGGGGAGCCGCGCATCCTGGTCATCGCGGCCGGCGAGTCGCGCCCGCCGGTGGGCGGGCTGATGATCATCAGCCCCGAGGGCGAGGTCACCACGCGCTATCCCTTCCGGAGCCGGACGACCCTGAGCGTCAACGGGCCCAGCCCGGTGCCCATGGGGGACAGCGTCTTCCTCACGGCGGCCTACAACGTGGGCAGCGCCGTGCTGGACGTCGACAAGGAGGGGCGCGGCGTCGAGCGTTGGCGCGACCGCCGCTCCTTGGCCCTCGAGTTCGCGACGCCGATCTTCACGGACGGGTTGATCATCGCCGTGGACGGCGTGTCGGGCCGGGCGGGGGCGCTGGTGGCCATCGACCCCAAGGACGGCAAGGAGCGCGCGCGCACGGCGCTGACCTTCGACCAGGAGATCGGGAGCGGCGACCGCAAGCGCACCCTCTCCACGAGCCTCGGCAAGGGCGCCGTGATGGAGGCCGATGGGGTCCTCTGGGCCCTGGGCGACACCGGCCAGCTGGTGACGGCGCGGCTCGGTGAGGACGACTTCGAGGTCATCTCCCAGGCGCCGCTGTTCTACGCCTCCGAGACCTGGACCCCGCCGGTGATCTGCAACGGCCTCCTGTACGTCTGCCAGAACAACCCCGGCCGCGGGGACGGCTCCGCGAGGCGCCTGCTCTGCTACGACGTGCGCGGCGAGTGAGGGGGCTCAGGCCCGCCTGGCGGGCCGTCTGCCGTTGAGCATCCAGCCGATCGGCGTCGGGCGGATGAGGAGCGCGTAAGTGATCAGCAGCGCCGCGAGGCACGCCGTCACCATGAACCCGAGCTTCTGCCAGGCCGGGAGCTCCCAGCGGGCCACGGCCCCCTGGAGCAAGAAGACCAGGGGTAGGTGGGCGAGGTAGATCCAGTAGGACGCGTCGGAGAGGTAGCGGACCCAGGCGCGCTCCCGGTGAAAGAGCTTCGCCGAGAGTCCGATCAGGCCGAGGGCCATGGTCCAGGCGAAGGTCGCCTGCATGACGGCCGGGATGAGAGTCTCGAGCTCACCGCCCTTGGCGCTCTCCGCGGCGCCCCCCGCCGCGAGGAAGATCGCCGCCCCGATGGCGAGCATCGCCGGCCAGCCGCGGGTCAGGCTGCGCGTGTCCGGGTCGAGGCCGCGCACGGCGGCGCCGAAGAGGAAGAAGACCCCGTAGTAGCCGAGCACCAGCGGGTCGAAGGCCAGGGCCGAGGACGTGCTCGGCCCGAAGAACGTCAGGCCGCGGCTGAGCATGATCGCCTGGAACGTCGCGGTCAGGGGGACGACGGCGATGAGGGCCAGGGGGGACACGTAGAGGGCCGAGTTGGACGCGGGGGTCCACCGCGCGGCGATGGCGAACACCGGGAGGCTGAGCACGAGCAGACCCATCAGGTACCAGAGGAACCAGAGGTGGCCGAGGTCGAAGTCGGCGAGCTCCTCCAGGAGCCGGCTCCCGGGCTGCGGGTCAAAGACCTCGAACCCCTCCGACGGTGCGGCGGCGAACACCGCGGCCGTGCGGCGGACGCGGCCTGGCATGATGCCCAGATCCACGTTGTACCGGACGAGGCTGGCCACGAGCTGCGTGAGCCCCTTGCGCTCGTCGCCCCAGGGCCAGAGGGAGAGCTCCATCGGACTCGTGCCGTCCCGGTTCCGAACCCCCGGGTCGGCGCCCCGGGCGAGGAGGACCCGGCTGGCCTCTGGAGCGGCCCAGAAGGCGGCGCTGTTCAGGGGCGTGCCCTGGGACCTGTCGCGGATCTCCAGGTCCGCGCCGAGGTCCAGGAGGAGCTCGCAGACCTCGGGCTGATCCGCGGTCGCGGCCCAGTGCAGCGCGGTGAGCTTGAGGTCGTCCCTGGCGTTCACGTCCTCGCCCGCGGCGATCAGGGCCTCGACCCGCTCCCGGTCACCGGCTCGGGCCGCCGCCCAGAGGTCGAGCTCCGCGCCGCGGGCGCCCACCTCCGAGCCCCCGGCCACGTCCTCGAGGTCGAAGACCGAGGCGGTGGCGCGGACCCGGGCCGGCATGGCGGCGAGGTCCAGATCGAATCGGATGAGCCCCGCGACGAAGGTCGTGGTCACCAGCCGGTCCTCGGCCCAGGGCCACCTCGCCAGGTCCACCGCGCGGGTGCCGTCCTGGTTGCGGGCCTCCGGGTCCGCGCCGCGGGCCAGGAGGACCTCGCAGGCCGCCGCGGATCCCCAGAACGCGCCGCTGATGAGGGGCGTCGAGGCGGACCCGTCCCTGGCCTCGAGGTTCGCGCCGAGCTCGACGAGGAGCTCGCAGGCGGCGGCCTGGTCCTCGGTCGCCGCCCTGTGGAGGGCGGTCAGCTGGGAGTCATCCCTTGCGCTGAGGTCCTGCCCCGCCACGTCGAGCGCCCGGAGGCGCTGCAGGTCCCCGGCTCGGGCGGCGGACCACAGGTCGCGATTCGGATTCGTCGCCAGGCCCTCGGTCCCCCTCGTAGTCGAGCTCGCCCGGGAGCCCTCGGGCGCGTAGCGCAGCGCGAGGCCCTCGCCCACGGACCACTTCATCAGGGGGAGGATGGTGAAGCACGCGACGACCATGGGGACCAGGACTCTCCGGACCCGGTGCGAGATCAGGCCGCGCGCCCCACGCCGCTGCCAGAGCATCACCGCGAAGTAGCCGCTCAAGAGGAAGAAGAGCGGCATGCGGAAGCCGTGGATGAACGCAAAGAGCGCGGTCATCCCCTCCGTGCGGACCTCGTCCGTGATCGGCCAGGGGACGAAGGACAGGGAGAGGCACGCGTGGAGCACGACGCCGAGGGACATGGCGAAGCTCCGCACGGCGTCCAGGTCGTGGCGGCGAATCACCCCGGGCGTGGCACCGTACGCCACTTCCCCCTGTGGCCCGGTGGGCGAGCCATCAAGGGGGCCATCAAGCGGGCCATCGAGCGGAGCCGCGCCGGGGTCTGTGGTGTCGCGCACGGGAACGGAGGGCATGCGTGGGGGAGGGTCAGGGGGTGGCAGGCCGGCTGCACCTTCGCATGCTCCGCGGGCGTATTCAGGAGGCGCCCCCAAAAAAAGGGCCCGCCCGCCTCCCTGGTGAAGAGGAGGCGTGACGGGACGGCGGCGGCCGCTCTAGCGCGGTGAGTGAGCGGGCTCCCCGCTGGACGCCTCGCCCCAGGTCTTTGGACCCTCGCGGCGCCGGTTCGCTCAGGGAAGCTCGCGGATCCGCAGGTTGCGGAACTGCACGGGCGCGGCCTCGGCTTCCAGGGCGAGGTAGCCCGTGGCCGGCTGGCAGTCGCGGCCGCCGTTGACCTCTTCGCCGTTCACCCACAGTCGCACCTCGCCGTTGATGGCGCGCACGTAGTAGTGGTTCCACTCGCCGTGGGGGTGCGTGAGCCGCTGAGTGGGGAAGCTGCGGGCGCTCTTGGGCTGGCCCACCTTGTAGGGCGTGCCGTCCTCCCCGCTGTACTCGATCGCCGGGGTGAAGGCCGTCATCTTCGAGGCGCCCACAGGGAACACGTCGCCATGGCTGGTGAACCAGTTGGAGTGCTCGCCCTTGTTCTTGAGCCAGTTCGTCTCGTAGCCCAGGTCGAGGACCTGGACCTCGATCCCGCTGCGGGGGAGGGTGCCGGGGGGAAGGTCGGTGAAGGCGGACTCGGGGCACCAGACGAAGAGCCCGGAGTTCCCTGCGAAGGTCTCGTGCTTCCACTCGACCACCATCTCGAAGTTGGTGTACGGCTTCTGGCTCCGGGCACCGCCCACGGGCCGGCCGGTGCAGTGGATCACGCCGTCCTCCTCGCGCCAGGTGGTCTCGTCCCCGTTGACATTCACGAAGTCCGCCAGCGTGAGCGTGGTCCAGCCGTCGCCGTCCACGTGGGCGCGCTGGAGCTCTGCGGCGGGGAGCGCGGCCCAAAGGGCGGCGGCGGCCGGGATCGCGGCCAGGGAGAGCTTGAGGAGGTTCATGGTGGGGGTCAGTGCTTGGGGTTGGCGAGGCAGTAGAGGAAGTCGCCTGTGCGCAGGTAAATTCGGTCGCCCACCGCCACGGGGGAGGAGAGGGTGAAGGAGCCGTCGAGCTCGTTGACCGCCAGCTGCTTGAACTCGGGGCCCGCGGCGAGGACCACGGTGATGCCCTCCTCGTTCGTGATGTACAGCTTGCCGTCGGCGAGCAGGGGCGACGAGGACACGGTGCCCTCGACGGTCCGCTCGGGGCCCCAGAGGGCCTCGCCGGTGGCGCCGAGGATGCAGGTGACGAGCCCGGCGTCGTCCACCATGTAGAGGTGGGTGCCGTCGCTGGCGGGAGTCGGGACATCGGGGCCGCCGCGGGTGTCCCAGCGCCAGCGCACGTCTTCCTCGGTCAGGGGCTCGGCGCCCCCGGTGTCGATGGCGAGCACGGGCCGCTCGCGGGTCGGCGCCACGAGGATGTCACCCACCATGACGGCGGAGGGCACGATGCGGTAGTTGGTGGCCTTGCGCGGGTTGAGCCCGTCCACGCGCCACAGCTCCTTGCCGGAGTCGAGGGCGTGGCCCGTGACCACGTCGCCGCCGGTGATGACCAGCTCGGCGCCGCCCTCGCGCTCGATCACCAGCGGCGTGGTGTAGGCGTCGGGGGACTCGCGCGGCGCGTCGGTGGGCCGCTCGGCGTGCCAGCGGAGCTCACCGGACTTCGCGTCGAAGGCCGCGATGTAGGAAGGGTCGTCGGTCTTCATCCCGTGCAGCACCTGCACGATCAGGAGGCCATCGTGGAGCACCGGGGAGGAGGCGTAGCCCCAGAGAAGCCCGAACGGACCCCAGCGCTCCTGCAGGTTGGTGGACCATGCCAGCTCACCTTTGAAGTCGTGGGCGCTCACCGTCCCGTTCCCCGTGACGGTCCACACGTGGGCCCCGTCGGTGACCGGAGAGGCGCACGCGCGGTTGGCCTTGTAGTGGAGCTCGTTGCCCTCGTCCAGACTCTGCGTCCAGCGCACTGAACCGTCTGTCGTGCTCAGGCAGTGCAGCAGCATCTCGGGACCGCCCGGGTCCCGACGCGGCCGCCGCCGGCCCTTGGGCTGCTCCTCGGGAGCCTCGGGCTCGGGGGGCGAGGCGGAGAGGACGAAGAGGTGATCGCCGCTGATGGCGGGGGTCGCGCCGGAGAACGTGGGCATCGGGGTGCGCCAGACCACGTGCTCGTCGACGGTCCAGCGGGTGGGGAGCCCCTCCGCGCCCGGCGCGGTCCCCCGGAACTCGGGACCCCTCCAGTTGCTCCACCCGGGCTGGCCGTCTTGCGGGCCGGCGAGCGGCGCCGGGGCGAAGGGTGGCGTGGCCGCGGCGAGGAAGAGGACGCCCAGGAGCGAGGAGATGGGAGGAATCATCATGTGGGTCAAGGGTGCGCGGGCTCACGCATCCTATCGCCCCGGACCCCGATTGCGGTGTCGGCCTGGGGGCCCCTGGGGGGCCCGCCCGGGCTCCAGGTGCCCCAGGGGTCGTGCTCGTGGCCCCTGCTGCGCCGGGGCTTGAGCCCGGAAGCGGGCTCCGGACGGGGGACGCTCCGCGGGCTATCACGATCGGGGGGTCGCCTCTACCGTGGCTCGTACCACGCGCCCGTTCCCGCTCCTTCAGGGGAGAGGGCCGGAAGACCCCGTTCTCTGCCTGCAGTCACCGCACCGCGTCATGATCCGAGCCACCGCCAGTCTCTTCATCGCCCTCATCCTTTCCGCTCCCGCGCCGGCGTGGAGCCATGCGGACGAGGAGGCGCCCAGGGTGCTGTTCCTGACCCACTCGGCGGGCTTCGTTCACTCGGTCGTGCGGCGGCCTGCGCCTGACCAGTTGGCCCACGCGGAGCGAGTCCTGAAGGAGGCGGCCGAAGGTCGGCTGGTGGTGGACTGCACCCAGGACTGCGGGGACATCACGCCTGAGAACCTCGCACGCTACGACGCCGTCCTCTTCTACACGACGGGGTCTCTCCCCATCAGCGACGAGGGCAAGGCGGGCTTGATCGAGTGGGTCCGTCGGGGGGGTGCGTTCTGTGGCGTGCACTGCGCCACCGACACCTTCTACGAGTTCGCCGACTACATGGGGCTCGTGGGCGGCGCGTTCGACGGGCACCCCTGGCACGAGGAGGTCACGATGACCGTGGAGGACGGAGGGCACGCTTCCACGTCGCACCTCGGGGAGCGCTGGGTGCTGACCGACGAGATCTACCAGTTCAAGTGGTGGCGCCGTCACCCGAACCACGTGCTGCTCTCCCTGGATACCAGCGCCAACGAGGTGGCCCGTGGCAAGCGGGTCGACCGCGACTTTGCGAACGCGTGGTGCAAGGACTTCGGCCGGGGGAAGATGTTCTACACGGCCCTCGGTCACCGCGAGGACGTCTGGACGAACCCGGCCTTCCAGGAACACCTGATCGGTGGGATCGAATGGGCCGTCGGCGGCGACTCGGTCTCGGTCCCGGCGCCGGCGGGCGCCGTGGTGCTCTTGGACGTGGCGGACCGCCGTCCCTCACGGACGCTGGCCGGCTGGCGGCACGGAGACGGCGGCGTGGCGAAGTGGCGGGTGACGATTCCCACGCCGAAGGCCAACACTGGCGACGCGGCACCTTCGGAGGCCGCGGACCCCGCGGTGAGCAAGGAGCTGACGGGGCGTCTTGGCTACATGCAGGTGGTGCCGGGGACCGGCAACCTCTTCACCCGCGCAGAGCTAGGGGGCGACTACCTGCTGCACCTCGAGTTCATGGTGCCGCCCACGCCGGAGACGAGCGGGTGGCAGGACCGCGGGAACAGCGGCGTCTATGTCCAGGGGCGCTACGAGGTCCAGGTCCTCGACTCGCTCGGGCTCAAGCTGAGGAGCGGCGACTGCGGCGGGATCTACGGTAAGCACGTCGCGGACGTCGACGCGTGCAAGCCCGCGGGCCAGTGGCAGAGCTACGACATCGAGTTCCGCTCACCACGCAGGGACGGCGAGGGGGCAAAGTCGGAGAACGCTCGCATGTCGGTCTGGCACAACGGGATCCTCATCCACGACGACGTCGAGGTGGATGGCCCCACGGCCGCGGCCGTCGGCGGGGACGAGCCCGGCTTTGGACCGATCATGCTCCAGGATCACGGGCACCCGGTCCGCTACCGGAACATCTGGGCCTTGCCGCGCTGACGGACTCGGACCGCGGCGCTCATGGAGATGTCCGGCGAGCAGAGCCAGCGCTCGGGGAAGATGAGAAGCGCGTAAGGAGGGCCGCTCCTGACGGCTCCGTGCTGTCCCGGGGCCGTCTCTGGCCGATTCGATTGCTAGGCTGGCCCTGGACCCTCTCTCGCTTCCCTTCCCCGGTGCCCACCCGGCGCCCGCTGGCTCGATGAATCGAACACTGCTCTCCGCCTGCGCCGCCGCGCTCACGCTCTCCGTTCTCGCCGGATCCGCCGAGGCCTTCCCGACCCAGGAGGGAGACAGCTGGCCCTCCTGGCGCGGGCCGGACCGAAACGGTGTGGCCCCCTCGGGTGGCGCGCCGACCGCATGGGGTGAGGAGAAGAACGTGCGCTGGCGCGCAGAGCTGCCCGGCCTCGGGATCTCGACGCCTGTGGTGTGGGGGGACTACCTCTACGTCACCACCGCGGTGGAGACCGGGGAGACGGCCGATGGAGCGAAAGCTGAGCCCGAGCCCGCGGAGGGCCAGCGACGGGGCCGCGGCCGGCGGGGCCGGGGCTCCTCGGGCCCGAAGAAGGTCCATGAGTTCCGCGTCATGTGCGTCAGCCGCGCGGACGGCAGCCTCGTCTGGAGCCAAAAGGTCGCCGAGACCGCCCCGCACGAGGGCATCCACGGGACCAACTCCCAGGCGTCCGCGTCTCCCATCACGGACGGTGAGCACATCTGGGCCTTCTTCGGGTCCCGCGGCTTGCACTGCCTCGACATGGAGGGCGACCTCGTCTGGTCGAAGGACTTCGGGAAGATGAAGACCCGCAACGAGTTTGGAGAGGGCGCGTCGCCGGCCATCCACGGCGACAAGATCGTGGTGCTTTGGGACCACGAGGGCGTCGACTTCATCGCTGCGGTCAACAAGGAGACGGGCAAGGAAGCCTGGCGGACCGAGCGGAACGAGGTCACCACCTGGGTGACGCCCCTCATCGTTCCCGTCGGCGACCAGGTTCAGGTCATCACGACGGGCACCGACGCCTCTCGCGCCTACAACCTCGAGAACGGCGAGGAGATCTGGTCCATCGGGGGGATGACGACCAACTGCGTGCCGACGCCCATTCACCACGACGGGGTCGTGTACTTGATGAGCGGCTTCCGCGGCTCCGCGCTGCAGGCGATCAAGCTCGAGGGCGCGGTGGGCGACCTCAAGGAGAGCAAGAACCTGCTCTGGAGCTACGGCAAGAACACCCCCTACGTCCCCTCGGGTGTGCTCGTGGACGGGAAGCTCTACTTCCTGCGGGTCAACTCGGGTCGGGTGACGTGCCTCGACGCGGCGAGCGGCAAGGAGCACTTCTCGGCGGAGAACCTTGGCGGGATCCGGTCGGTGTACGCCTCCCTGACGGCCTCCGGTGAGTACATCTACGCGGCGTCACGGGAGGGCGAGACGGTCATCTTCAAGGTGAGCGACACCTTCGAGCAGGTGGCCTCCAACACCCTTGATGACGCGTTCGACGCCTCACCGGTCATGGTGGACGGCGAGCTGTATCTCCGCGGCCGGAAGGCGCTGTACTGCATCACCGCCGACGGCGAGTGAGCCGGCGCGGGGTGGCGCCGGTGCGAGGAGGACGGCGCACCCTCGGCGCCGGCCTCCTTGTCTGTAGATACTTTGCGGTGTAGTGTTTCGTCGAGCATGGACCACGACTACGCCTTCAACCTGATCTTCTTCCCAACCCTCTTCGCGGCGCTGGCCCTCGGGGCGTGGGGGGGATGGAAGCGTCGTTGGCTGCTCCCTCTCACAGGCTTGCTCGGCGGCGTCCTCGTGTTCTGGGGTGGCCTCCTGTGGGCGCTCGCGACCTACTTCACGATCTGGCAGGCGAGCCCGAATCCGCCGGCGGAGGCCTTCTCCGACGGGGCGCCCCTGGTCTTCGTGCTCTTCGCCGGCTGGCTTCCCGGCTTGGTGCTCACCGGCAGCGCCTTCGCGGTGGCGCGCCTGATCCGCGCGCGGCGACACGCCGCCAGGAAGGCCTGAACGGCCCTACTTGGCCTCGGCCATCATCGCAGCTCGCTGCGCCGAGCTCACCCGGCGGGCTAACTCGGGGTGCCAAGACAGGGTGCCAAGACGGGGTGCCAAGACGGGCGGCCAGCTCAGCGGGCCTACGCGCCGTCGAAGCGCTGTCAGTCCCCGCGGATCGAACGCTAGGGGCCGTTCACGAGGGGCGGCGTGGGAGAGGTGACGCTGGACCGTGCCGCGCGGATCTGCGCGTTGGGCTGGCCCACCAGCGGCGGGCCGCTGCGGGGTGCGCTCTCGTTCCTTGCGCGGTCCATGCCAACCGGTGAGCAGGCTTGGGCCCTGGCGGGACCGAGACGGCCGCCAGGCCTGAACTCACGCCAGACGGGGACTCGCCCTGGAGCTGGGCACTGGCCCTCTCCGACCGCCGGTCGAGGAGGGCCGTCCCGCCGCGCGCTCAGTACAGGGTGACCTGGACCGGAAGAGAGAAGTTCGACACCGGGAAGCCGAGGACCGCATCGCGATACCAGCACTGGAAGTGCCAGGTCTCTCCCGACATGGCGCCTACCGGACCGGTCGGCTGGGAGAGCCCTGCCAGGTCAAGCGCGAGGGTCATCTCGCCAGCGGCCGTGGCGGCCTGGGCGAACGAACTGTAGCGACCGATGGACCCCCCGAGGCAGAGACTGCCGACCGCGTTGCCAGGATTGACGATCTGATCGATGGTGGTGCTCGTCAGGAAGTACCCCACCGCACCGCCCGGCAGGGCGTTGCAGCGGACCTCGAGCTCGTTGCGCGCGATCGACGGGCTCCCATCCAGGGTGGTCATGGCGACCTGGCCCGTCTGGTTGGGCGCGGCGACGCAGTACGACTCGCCCACGGGCGGGCAGCTCACCAGGCCGTAGACGCCCGGACTCCCGACATCTCCGTTGACCGAGGTCGTCGAACCCCAGGCGTCGCCTTCGGAGGCGAGCGTCCAGCGGTAGATGTCGTTCACTCCGAGGCCGGCGTCGCACCCCTGGCCGCTGGTCTCCCGGGTCCGAATGGAGCCCGGGAAGTCCTCGTCGCCGTAAGCGAGCACATCCACCGTCGCGCCGGAGGCATCGAAGAGGTGGATCTCGTCGTTGCGTCCGAGGGAGGAGATTGCGTTGCCCCCGAGCACCGTGGTGGTGCCCAGACTCCAGCTCGCCACGAAGTTGGCGGCGACCCGGTCAGTGACGAGGACGGACTCGCCCGGATCGATGATCCCGGCGAGGGAGAGGTCATAGGTCCCCGCGATGGCCGACTTGTCGTCGATGCTCCAGCCATCGAGGTCGACGGGCAGCGAGGACACGTTGGTGAGCTCGATGAACTCGCCGTCGAGGCCGCTGTACATGAACTCGGTGATCTGGACCTGGCCCGTGGCCTGGACCGAGAGGGCGCCGAGCGCTGCCAGCGAGAGGGCCGCGCGGGAGGGGGTGGAGCGGAGGGTGGAGGTCATGGAGGAGCAGCTCATTCGAAGCTCACCGCGAGGCCGTTGGTGAAGTTGGAGACGGGCTGGCCGCCCAGGGAGTCACGGTGCCACAGCTGCCAGTACCACGTCTCGCCGGGCATGGCGGACACGAAGCCGGTGGGCTGGGGCAGCGCCGTGAGGTCGAGGGCGAGCGCGATCTCTCCCGCGGCGCCCGAGTTCCCGATCTGGCCGGGACCGACGTACCGGCCGATCGGCGCGCCGAGGCAGAGGTTGCCTAGGCTCCCGCCGGGGTTCGGCGAGAAGCCGGTGTTGGCGCTCACGAGGAGGTAGCCCGTGGAGCCGGTCGGCAGGCTGGAGGCGACCAGGGTCACGTCGTTGTCTGCCGCGTCCCGGCTGCCATCGGCGCGCAGCTCGGAGGCCGCCCCCGTGGAGTTGAGGTTCGCGACGCAGAAGGGCGTCCCGATGCCGCCGCACGGGGCTCCGGTGAAGGAGCCAGGGTTGCCGACGTCGCCGTTCAGCGAGGTGAAGGAGTCCTGATAGTCGCCCTCGAAGGAGAGGGACCACAGCAGGGGGTTCTCTGCGCCGATGCCGTCGGTGCAGACCCACGCGGAGGCCTCCCGGGCGCGGACAGAACCGGGGAAGTCCTCGTCGCCGTACAGCAGGCGATCCTCGATGGCGCCGGTGTCGTCGAACACGTAGATCCCGTCGTTCCGGCCGAAGGTGGCGTTGACGTTGCCCTCGAGGACCGTCACGCCGGAGAGGCCCCAGTCGAGCTGGAAGGACGCCGCGGCACCCTCGGTGATCACGATCGAATCGCCGGGGTTGAGGACGCCTGCTGCGGAGAGATCGAAGGTGCCGGCGTTCGCCGAGCCGTCGTCGATGCTCCAGCCGGTGAGGTCGATCGGGGCGCCCGAGGTGTTGGTCAGCTCGACGAACTCGTCGCCGTTGCCGGAGTACATGAACTCGGTGATGCGGATCCCTGCGCTGCCGAAGGGGTAGTTGAAGCCGGCGGGCTTGCCCTCGGCGAACTTCGGGGCGTAGCGCTGACCGCCCCCGACGCCCAGGGGGGCACCGGCCTCGACGTAGTAGTCGAGGCGGCCGCCGGCGGTCCCGGGGATCGGCAGCTGGGCGCCGAACACGCCGTCACCGGCGGCCCCGTCACCGTTGAGGCCGTCGTCGAACATCGGCACCGGGATGTAGCGGCCGATCTCCCTGTAGTAGAGGTTGGCGAAGCCCACCGTCGAGCCAGGGGTCTGGATCCGCGCGGTGATGAAGGTCGGCGTGCCGACGGTCGGCGCCGCGGGGGTGTGGGCCAGCTCGGTGATCTCCGGCTGGACCTTGGTCAGGTCTGCCTGGTTCAGCAGGAAGTTGCGCCGCGTCACCAGATACTGCTCGAGGCCGGGGCAGGGGAGGGTCGAGCCGCCCACGTTCACGGACGTCTGGGTGTTGAAGTTCGACTGGAACTGCGCATAGGTGTAGATGCGCTTGGGGTCCGCCTGGACGGCTGCGTCGATGAGCGCCTTGTAGCTGAGGAGATCCCCCTGGAGGTCTGCCCAGCTGAAGTCCTCGAGCATGGTCCGGTAGTGCGCGAAGTAGCGCTCTCGCAGGCGCGGGATGGTCATCAGTCGCGAGACCGCCGGCCGGCTACCGGAGGTGAAGCGGTAGGTGGGGGAGAGGTTGGTGGTGGTGCCGCCAGGCCAACCGAACAGGCTCACGCCCCAGGACTCGTTGCCGTCGTGCTGGTGGAGATTGATCCTGTCGTGGAGCGGGTCGTAGTAGACGTTGAAGTCCGCTCCCTTGGAGATGTAGCTGTCCTCGTCCATGAAGAGGTTCTCCGCCACGAGGGACCAGATGGCCCCGTCCACGGCGAACTTCTCGTCGATGGCTGCGACGTCCATGCCGGAGTTGTTGAGGGCGAACGTGCCGTCGATCATCGGCTGCCAGGGCTGGGCGAGGCCGCCGTCGTCCTTGAGCTGATAGTTCTGAGCGTACGAGTTCGGGTTGGTGCCGATGTAGCGCAGGGCGTCCTGGCCAGTGGAGATGTTCTGGGCCTTGTACCGGGCGCCGCCGGAATCCTCGAAGTACTCGTCCAGCAGCTGGGTGTTGTACTGCTGGACGTTCACGTAGACCCCCCAGTTCTGTCCGTTCAGCCGGAGCTGAACATGGTTTCCCTGGCCAGCGGGCGTGTACCTGCGGACGAAGCGGAAGAACCCGATCTCACGGCAGAAGGTGGGGTCTTCGATCCCGTTGTTCAGGTTCAGCGTCCGGTAGCCGAGCAGCCGCGCGCTGTTGTCCGACTCGGTGATCTCGATGTTGAACGACGTCTTCTGCGAACCCGGGGGCAGGAAGAACAAGGACGAGTTGCCCTTCACCCGGATCCCGACGCCCGGGATGGTGACCGGCGTGGGGAGGTCCGGGCCTGACAGGGTCAGGTCCACCACGAGGTTGACTCCCGTGTTTCCGGTGTTGCGCAGCGTCCCCCAGAAGTTCGTCTGCGGGAGCGTGATGTCGATCGTCCGCAGGACGGTGTCGTCGTAGAGGTCCGGCTCCTGCGCGGGTGCGAGGGGGGCGAGCGCGAGGAGGCCGAGGGCTGCGAGGAAACTCATGAGCGATGTCGGGGGGGTGTGAGGCTTGGCAGGACCATCCTACTTCCTGCGGGAGGAGCGGCTCCCTCCATGACGGACGCGGAGGGGGATGTGATCCACATCTTCCCTGGAGTCGCACGTTGGGACGACCTCGCTTCCTTGCAGAGGGTCTCGCCGTGGGCGAGCTTCCCGGGGGGGCGCAGGGAGGCAACGTCCCGGCGGCCACGGCGCGGAGACCGTCGCGGTCAGGACGACCGGAAGGATCAGGCCCAAGGGGGGGCTCCGCCAGGCTCAGGCGTCGGCTCGGGCCACGGCTCGCTCCCGTCGCGGTGGCCCCGGCAGGCTCGCCTGGGCTCCCAGGGGCTCACCAGGGAGCCCCTCCAAGGGTCACCGAGGGGGCAGTTGACCGGGCAGGTTCTGGAAGCCCGGGGTCGGGTTCGCCGTGGGGGCCAGGCCGCCGCGCCCGTTGATTAACCGGGCGAAGCTATGGTCGCGACGAAGGGGGGGGATCGAGATCGAGTCGAAGGTCAGGCCCGAGAGCTCGTCAGGCCCATGGAGGCCGATGAACTCGCCGTTCGCGGAGAGCCGGAAGTTGACGTGAGTCGGCCCCTGCGAGCTGTCCTCGTCTGCCCAGAACAGCAGGTAGCCCCGGGCGGGAATGGTGACGCCGGCGGGGATCTCGAACTTGGTCGGGTCGTTCGGGTCGTCCGTCAGGTGAAAGCCTCCGAGGTCCAGCGGCGTATCCGTTGGGTTCCGGAGCTCGAACCAGTCGTCGTAATCGCCGGCGGCGTCGGTGATCGTCCGGTTGTTATCGGTCTGCGCCTCGTTGATCTGCACCCTCATGCCCGCGCAATAGGTGCCAGCGAAGAGGGGGCTCCACTCGGTCCCATCGAAGGCACGGGCCAGGATCCTGGAGGTCCCCCTGCTCAACGGGAAGGGCCCAGAGGCGGCGGCCGCCGAGGGGCTCACCACGCCCAGCGGGCCGCGCGGATCGGCCCCGTCCAGCGTGTAGAAGACGTTGGCCGAGCTCGAGAAGTTGAGGGCGGTCCCTGCGCGGTATCGCCCGGGGGCTCGGGAGGGAGTCGGGGGGGGCAGCGAGGGGAAGAGCTGCGGGGTCGCAGCAAGCAGCTGCTGCACAAGGACTCGGCTGCGAATGGGGAAGAAGTCGTTCAACAAGCGGTCTCGCTCGGCCACCCAATCCGTCAGGTTGAAGCGTCCGGGCGTATCGAAGTAGTTGCCCCACCGGGCGTATTCCATCAGCACCGCGGGGCCGAGCTCGGCGGCCACCCGGTAGTAAGCCGTGGCGGGCACGTTCCGCTCGGGAGAGGCCGGGTCGTAGACCGTGCCCATCACGTCGTAGCCGGGCTCGACCCAGAGGGCCCCCCCCGGTGTGAAGAGATGGAGTTGCGCGCGGTCAGCGAGGAGGCTCCGATAGTCCGGGTGGGCGAGGGCTGCAGTGTGGATGAAGGCCGCGTTCGCCGAGTTGGTGCTCTCGGCCCCGGTGCGGTCCCAGAAGCCGTCGTTCACGGCCGTGGCCGCGCCTCCCCAGAACAGCGTCGTCTCGGCGTCCCAGTTGTGGAAGATGAACCGTCCGTCCGGGTTGACGTCCGCGGGGTCGGCGGAGTTACGGGCGTGGGCCGTGGCCATCCAGTTGTTCTGCGGCCAGTCCGTGTTGCCGGTGTACCAGTTCATCAGCAGGTAGTCGGCGTAGTTCCGGAGGTCCACGCGGTCGCTCAGGGCTCGGTAGGCATCGGTGCCGCTCCACTGTTGGCCCGGGGCGACCCCGCCCGCGACGATGCTCTCGACCTCGCGCCAGAGTCCGGGGGCGGCGCTCCCCACGGAGTTGCCGTTCCCGGCGTCGACGTTACCGCGCTTCACCCAGTCGTACTCCTCGTCATCGCCTCCGCCGTAGGCCGCGGCGAACCGCTCGTCGGGTCGCTCATGGAGGTGGAGGACGCCCCAGTAGAGGCCGTTGAGGTAGAGGTGAACCCAGCGCCCGTGGGGCGACAGGGCGCCCATGTTCTCGTGCAGGTCAGAGGCGAATTCGTCGCGGGTCTCCTGCGCGTGGATCTTGGTCGTCGAGCCGGCAGGCGCGTTGATGGAGAGCTGGCTTCCGCAATCCAGGATCAGGTAGTCGAAGCGGTCGAGTGGAGAGTCGTCGAACACCTTGTATTCGAGCTTCGTGGGCCCGAAGGAGGCCTTGAACTTCAACGCCAAGGAGAGCTGGCTGCGCAGGCTCAACCCAGTGATGCTTCCCCCCTGGATGCTGACCCCGCAGTCGACCTGGAATTCTGGGCCCGTCAGGGGGTCGAACCACTCGAGGGAGCAGCTGCGTTCCCACAACTCGCCTTCCTCGGTCGAGTTGGCATAGATCCCGGTTCGGCCCGAGGGGGCCATGAAGCCGAAGAGATCGTCGGGGTCCATCTGTAGCGAGAGGGACGGGAGCGCGTCCAGGCACTGCTGGACCTGGGCCGGGCTGTAGGGCGCCGTCACGAGGGCGTCGAGGCCATACCAGGCTCCCGGGCGCGCGCCTCCCAGGTCCCAATTCAAGCCGGTCTGATCGACCCAGTCGGCAGGCAGGCTCCGCGCGAGCGCGGCGTTGAGGTCCTGGTCCTCGACGAGGTCTTGGAAGATCCAGGTCCCTGACGTGACCTCTGAAGGCAGCGAGTTCGTCGCGAACGCTCGCGCGCGCAGGGTCGTCGTCTCGACCGCCGAGAGCGGGCCCGCGTAGGCGAGGTCTTGCTCCGTCGGTTCACGGCCGTCGAGGGTGTACCGGATTGTGGCCGCAGGGTCCGGGTGCTCCAGTCCAAGCAGGACCGGTCCAGATTCAAATCCCGGATCACGCGTGAACGCGACCGGGTCGAGGAGCGCACCCCCGCCACCTTGGTTGGGCCCGCCGGGGGTCGGAGGATCCAGGAAGACGAAGGTGATCAGGTCTGCCTGTAGCCCGTAAGCGATGTCGGGCGCCTGGGCGGGAAACGCAGGCGAGTACTGCGTGGTGATGACGCCCGCGGGGCTCACCAGCGCGAGGTACTCGCCGCTGGCGGAAAGCCTGAAGTTGGTGTGGAGCGGCTGTCCCGCGGTCGCGCGGTCCTTGTTCGAGGCAAAGACGACGGCATATTCTCCGGCCGCCAGGGTCTGGGGGGGCAGGACCCACTTGGAGAGATCAGCGGCCTCGTCCGTGAGGCGCCACCCGCCCAGGTTCAGAGGCGAGGTCGACGGGTTGTAGATCTCGATCCAGTCCGACCGGTCACCGTCCTCGTCCTGGAGCCCCGTGTCGTTGCTCGCCAGGAACTCGTTCAGGACCGGTTGCTGCGCGGACAGGTAGCCGGGAAGCGCGCTGCCGATGAGCAGCAGGGCGAACAATGAGTCCAGGCGGAAGCTGAGCACGGTGAGACGAAGTGGGGGGGGGTGGATTTCGGGACGCGTAAGAAGGACACGCTGCGGAGCATTTACGTGCCCTCAATATACTGTAAAATCACGGGTCGGCGCTGCCGTCCGGCGCCTCCCCGCGATGTCTCAAAACGACCGCACACTCACCTCTCGATACGAGTGGAAGTACTTCGTTCCGGCGAGTCTTCTGCCGACGATTCGTGCCATGGTGAAGCCCTTTGTTCGGCCCGATCACTTCGCGCGGAAGCACTCAGATTTTCGGTATCCCATCGTCAGCCTGTACCTCGATGGGGACGGCCTTGAGCTCTACCGGACAACCGTCGAAGGGCACCGCAATCGCTTCAAGCTGCGCGTTCGCGCTTACGACGACAACCCGAAGTCGCCCGTGTTCCTTGAGGTGAAGAAGCGCTCCAACGTGGTGGTGCGGAAGACGCGCGCGCGGGTCACGAGGGAGGTCGCTGAGGCTGTCCTGAACGGCCGCCCGGCCTCCTTGGCGGGGAACGACGGCGCCGCTGAGTTCGCCCTGCGGCTCGATGAGCTCGCCGCGCGCCCGCTGGTGCGCGTTCGGTACATGCGCGAGGCGTACGAGTCATCCCATGGGGATCCCGTCCGCTTCACGATCGACACCGAGGTGCAGCACTCCATGACCTCGACCTCCAACCTCGCCCTTGAGTCCCACCGGGACTGGGAGCAGACCCCGACCGAGGGCGCGATCGTCGAGTTGAAGTTCTCCGAGCAGTGCCCGTCCTGGGCGACACGGCTCATCGATGAACTCGAGATCAACCGTGAATCCATCCCCAAGTACGTGCTCTCTCTGGATCACGCGATGGATCACGGAGCCCTGGCGCGTCCCCGGCAGACCCAGCTACGACACGCCCTGACCGAAGCGCGGCGACCCCTCCGACTCCCCAATGGCTGAGCTCCGTTCAGCGATCGACAACTTGGTTGCGGGAGGAGCCGCCGGCTCGGCCGGTGTGACGGCCCTCCTCGCGTCCCTGATGATCGCAGCTTTCATCGGCCTCGCGGTGGCCTGGGTGTATCAGCGCACCCACCACGGGCTCTCCTACTCCCGCGGCTTTACCCAGTCACTGGTCGTCCTGACCATGGGCGCGACGCTGCTGATCTTCGTCATCGGGGACAGCCTTGTGACCGCCTTCGGGTTGCTCGGGGCGCTCGCCATCGTCCGCTTCCGAAACGTCCTCAAGGACACTCGCGACACGGTCTTTGTCTTCTTCTCGCTCGTGCTCGGCATGGCGGCCGGCACCCAGCGCTACGGCATCGCGCTGGTGGGTGGCGCGGTGCTCATGTCGGTGGTGACCTACCTGCACCTCGTGGCCTTCGGGTCCAAGACACGCTTCGACGGGCACGTCACCTATGCGGTGAAGCGCGGTGGTCCAGGCGGGGACGATTGGAAGGTGGCGCTCGTGCGGATCGATGAGGTCCTCGGGCGGTTCTGCCGTGGCATTGAGAAGATGACCTCCCACGACTCGGACGAGAGCGTCGAGGTGGTCTCGGCTGTGAGGCTGCGTGACCCTGAGCGGGGTAGTGAGATGGTCGAGTACCTTCGCGCCACGCCCGGCGTGGTCGAGGCCAGCCTCGTCCTCCGTGACCGCTACGCCGAGCTCTGATTGCGAGACGCCATGGAGATCAACGAGCAACCGACCGCCGAGCAGGCGATGCCGCCGCTGCCCAAGCGTGTCCCCACGCCGTTCGGGCTGCGATTGCGGGACTTCATGCGAGGTCCCGGACAGTTCTTCGTCTGGATCGGGCTCGGTTTGACCGGGTTGTGGGCAGCAGGTACTGCGGTCCCTGCTCCACAGCTTGTCGGTATCGTGAAGGCCACGGAGGTGGCCCACGCCTTCAGCCAGCCGGGTCGCGTCGCGTCCATCGCCGTGGAAGAGGGCGACGTGGTTCGCCTCGGTGACACGCTCGCGCGACTCGAGAGCGGGCCGCTCGAGGCGCAGCTGGAGGTGGCCGGGGGGCAGCTGGCGGCGGTGCTGGCGGATGTGACCTCGCTCGCGGCGTCCCAGGCCCTCGCGAGCGCCGAGCGCCTGCTGGCGAACGGTGACAACAACACCACGTTGGTCCAGGACGGCGAAGCCAACCGCAGCCGGGTCCGGGACGAGGTCTGGCGCCTCCAGATCGAGGCCCGCGACCGCCGGCTCGCGATCCTCGCGCTCGAGGTCGAGATCGAGCGAGACCTGCTCAAGGCGGACCAGGTCCGGGTGCAGGCCGAGCGGCTCACGCCCCTGGTGGACCAGGGCTTCGGCCGGGCGGCCGAGCAGCAAGACTTCGAGCTGGCGGAGCGCACGCTCTTGGGGCAGGTGGCGGCCAACCGCAATCTGCTCAGCGCCCAGGAGGAGGAGCGCGCCGCCTCCGACGCGAGCCTTGAGCGGGCCCGCGGGATCCTCGAAGGGCTCGAGCCGCCGACACCCTCGGTCGCTGCCCGTGAGGCGGTTCAGCTCGCGGCGCGCACCGCCGATGACGCGGCCGTGGTTGCGCTGCAGCAGCGCGTGGAGATCCGCCGGGCCGAGCTCGCGGCCCTCCGGCTGGAGCAGCAGGGCCTGACTCTCACGGCGACCATCGCGGGCCGGGTCGGTCTCGTGGAGGCGCACCCCGGCCAGGTGCTCCTTGCTGGAGCCTTGGTCGCGCGGGTCGAGGCGGCCGACGCGCGCAATGTGACGGTCTTCCTTCCTGAGCCCGTGGCCGCGGGAAGCGAAGCGCCGGAGGTCGTGCTGCTCTCACGTCGCGGCTCCCCAGCCAAGGTCGCGGCAGCGGATGTGGTCGGGTACGGCCGGGGCGTCGAGGAGCTCCCCGTTCGTCTCTGGCGTCAGCCTCAGGTCCCCGAGTACGGGCGCACCCTGATCGTGCGCCCGCCCGAGTCGCTGTCCCTGGTGCCCGGCGAGGTGCTGGGCGTCCGCCTCGAGCAGCCCTGAGCGGCCTCCTTCGCGTCGCGACGACCCCCGGCCGCCGCACGGGCCACGCCGCCGCACGGGCCACGCCGCGGCACGGGAATGCCTCGTGACTGCCATGACGCCCTCGGCGGGCGCTGTTCAGGGCGCTTCGGGTGAGGGCGACCAGCTGCCCAGGCGGCGGTAGCTGGCCGGGTCGGCTCGCAGGACCTCGAGGTCGCCGAGCCGTGACAGAGCGCCTGTGATCTCCACCGGTTCGGCGACCATGTGCAGGATGCGGTCGTTCACGGCCGCGCCGTCAGCGTCCACGAGCAGGACGTACCGGGCGGTCCCGTCCGCTCGCCGGACCATCAATACCGGCGGCACCCCGCCGCTGATGCAGCGAGTAGCGCAGGCCCGGTGCACCTTGAGGTTGCCGGGCTTCATGACGCCGAGGTAGCACTTGGAGTCGACGATCTCACCCTGGAGGGTCGCGGGCGTCGAGGCGGCTGGCGCGGCGCCTGCGACCGCCGCTGCGCCGAGGTCCACCAGTGACTCGGGGAGGAGCTCGACCATCGTCACCCCGTCGCGGTCGATCAGCGTCCCCGTGAGGCGCACGCGGTGGCCAGCGAGGTGAACGACGGCGGAGTCGGCCCCACGCTTGCCGAAGACGGTGAGGAGCCAGCGCGAGGTGGGGGCGCCCCCCGTGTTCTCAGCGCCTGGCCGGTCGACGATGAGCATCGGATAGGGGGAGAGCTCGATCTGGCCCTCGAAGGAGCGCTCCACGCCGAACTCGAACCTCGACGCGCCGAAGGGGGCCTGGGTCGCCGCGATCCCTGCCGCGAGACCGAGCGCGACCAGGAGCACGGCGATCACGCGCTCGCGGACGAAGCGCGCGAGCCCCGGCGCGGTCTCGCCCTGCCAGCCGATGTAGAAGGGCTCGGCGTCGGTCTGGGGTTGCTCGCTCATGGGGTCAGGCCGGGGACGAGCCGGCGGAGGAGACGGGGACGGGGTCGGTCTCGGTGCCGAGCGGGAGCGGGCGCGGGTCCAGCAGCACGCGCCCGTCCTCGACCCGGACGCGGAACGTGGGCACGCGCTCGTCGAAGGGCTCGGGGGAGGTGCCGCACCTCGGTCGGTACTGGAAGCCGTGCCAGGGGCAGACCACAAGACCGTCCACCACGCGTCCCTCACCGAGGGGGCCGTTCTGGTGCTGGCAGACGCTGGAGAGCGCGGAGAGGTGCCCCTCGGACCGGAAGATCGCCACGCGGTCGCCGGCGGCGACCACGACCTTGGCCCTGCCCTCCGGGATCTCGTCCACGCCGCAGGCATCCATCCAGCCCTCCGCTGCAGCGGCCTCACGGACCTCCTCTTCCCGATCGCATGCGCCCTCCGCGCGGGCGGCGCGCAGGTGCAGGGCGCCGAGCCAGACGGCGCCAAGGCCGAGGGCCGCGGGCGTGACCGTCCCGGACTCGGTCTGGAGGGAGCCAAGGGCCACGTGCAGGAGGATCAGCGCATAGGCCACGTAGACCAGCATGTGCAGCGCCTTCCAGACTGGCGCCGAGAGGTTGCGAAGCCAGAAGTCATGGCTGGTCGCGGCCATCAGGACGACGATCACCAGGGCGCAGGCTCCCAGGGGCTGGAAGGGGAACTGGGCGATGCTGTCGACGCGCGTGTTCGAGGTGAACAGGCTGACGATCGGGTTCACGTCGCCGAAGGCGTGGAACTGGAGCGTCGAGAAGGCGCCGTGCAGGAAGGCCACGGTCGCCATGGTGACGCCCAGGTGCCGGCGGTTGTAGAGCAGCGGCAGCCACCTCGGGTCGCGGCGCGCGAGCGGCCCGATGCTGAGGATGATGTGCAGCAGCACGAGCGCCGCCGTACCGAGCCCGCGGATCAGCAGCGTCTCCAGGGTGGCCTCGGGGAATACCGCGGCTGACACGGCCATGAAGACCGCGAGGTAGAGGAGCACGCCGCCGACGACGAGCTGGTCGTAGCGCTTCTTCTGCGGGTTCCATTGCACCGCCTGGTAGGTGTGCCCCATGGTCAGCGGCCTCCCTGAGGGGTGGAAGTGGAGGCGGGTGAGCCGTCGAGGTCCAGGCTCCCAAGGACTCGCTGCTGGCCCAGGCTGAACAGGACCAGGTGCGCCGCATGGGGGGCGGTCAGCGAGAGCCTGCTGGCACCAAGCGGGGCCACCGAACCCAGTAGCTGCGCGCCTTCGGGGAGCGGCGTCTCCATGGAGCTCGAAGGGCTAGGCGCAGCCGAGGCCAGATAGGCGAGGACGTCGGCTGCCTCGAGGCGGGCCTCGGCCATGAGCCACAGGTCCATCCGGTCCCCCTCGCCGGGTACCAGCGCGGCGCCCAGGCCGTCGATGCCCGGGACCGGACGCGCAGCCTGAGCCACGT
>Ga0102815_10000483_pt1 | contig 27022 bp, 22 predicted proteins | sample ColrivemetaGS759_FD_79113 | JGI IMG/M metagenome (GOLD analysis project Ga0102815, IMG submission 79113) | Estuarine microbial communities from the Columbia River estuary - Ebb tide ETM metaG S.759 | ecosystem: Environmental > Aquatic > Marine > Intertidal zone > Estuary | place: USA: Columbia... | reverse complement strand
CGGGCTTGGCGGCCACGGTCGCGGCCTTCTCAGCGGTCGCAGAGCAGCACTCGCTCTTGGCGGCGGCCGTCTGAGCCTTCGCTTCCTGGCAGCACTCGCTCTTCACCGGCTTGGCGGCCACGGTCGCGGCCTTCTCAGCGGTCGCGGAGCAGCACTCGCTCTTCGCGGGCTTGGCGGCCACGGTCACAGCCTTCTGGCTGGCGGAGCAGCACTCGGACTTGGCCGGCGTGGCGGCAACCACGGCCGCCTTGGTCGTCGGGCAGGTTGAGCCGCAGTCGCTCTTCTCGACCGCCACGGTCGCGGCCTTGGCCTTGGTCTCGGAGCAGCAACCGCTCTTCGCGGCGGCCGTCTGGGCCTTCGCTTCCTGGCAGCACTCGCTCTTGGCGGGCTTGGCGGCCACGGTCGCGGCCTTCTGGCTGGCGGAGCAGCACTCGGACTTGGCCGGCGTGGCGGAGACCACCGCGGCGCGGGATGTGGCCGCGCAGCAGGTCGTCTTCTCGACGGAGACCTGAGCAGCCTTGCTGGCAGCTGCCGGGCAATCTTGAGCGTGGGCAGGCGTGACGCTGAAAGCGATCAGCAGCGCGAGCGCGGAGAGGCTTTGGATGAAGAACTTCATAGGAGGTCGGTGGTTCATCGAAGGGACGCCGGGGCGAGACACGCCACGGAATAGTCTCTATCGAAGTAGTTGGGAGGCAGACTGTTGGGGAAGGGACGACGGGGGCGACGGTCTCCGGCCGGAGCACATCCCCAATTGGGATCGGCACTGAGCCATGGGGTGGGGAACACCCTAAGGCAGTACGGGCGCGCCAAGGGCTCGTTGGCGTACGTTGAGAGTAAGCGATTTAGACCAAGATTGCAGGCGCGCATCCAAGAGCCCCTCGCACGCTATAAGAGGAATGTAAGCGGGCCCCTGGGTGGGCCCAGCTCCGTTCTGTCCCGAGACCACATGAGCACATCCCAAAGGCGCCTCCATCTCGGCTCACTCGGCCTCGTCTCCGCCGCCGCTGGCCTCCTGGCAGCGTCGTTTGGGCTCGGGCAGAGGTTTGCGCCGACACAACTGGACCCCCGCCAGGCCGCAGCCCAGGTCTCGCAGGCCCTCCAGACGGCCAGCGCGGACGCCGCCCGCTCTGTGGTCCAGGTGGAATCCTTCCGGAGAAGCCGGGGGCGCCTGAGGAAGATTCTCGACGGTTCGGGCGTGGTGATCGACGAATCAGGTCTCGTGGTCACGAATCACCACGTGATCTCCGGGGCCAGTGCCTTCCGGGTGGTCTTCACCAGCGGCGAGCGATGTGACGCCGAGCTCCTCGGCTCGGACGAGTCCACGGATCTCGCGCTCCTCCAGGTCACAGGCGACCGAGATTTCTCCCCCATGCCGCTCCGGACGGACCTCCCGCCGGTCGGAGAGCTCGTGCTCGCGGTCGGCAATCCCCTGAGCCTGGGGCACACCGTGACCCTCGGAGTCGTGAACGGGCACGGTCGCAACAACCTCGACATCGCCGAGTACGAGAACTACATCCAAACCGACGCTGCCATCAACCCTGGGAACAGCGGCGGCCCGCTCGTGGACGTGGAGGGACGGGCCGTGGGGATCACCGTCGCCGTGGGACTCGCCTCCAACGGAGACGAGGGGCTCGCCTTCGCGATCCCATCGTCCATGGTCCGCAAGGTCGTCGACGAGATCGAGGCTCACGGCCGCGTGCGGCGCGCCTACCTCGGCGTGGGCACCTTCTCCCGCTGGGAGGCGGGGCGGTCCCTACGCGCTGATCGCGAAGCCGGCTACACCGGGCCGAGCGCCGTCAAGGTTCGGTCGGTCTATCCCGACACCCCCGCAGCTTCCGCCAAGATCAAGGAGGGAGACATCCTGTTGGCCGTGGGCTCCCGCAAGCTCACCGACTCCCAGAGCTTCACGAACTCGCTCATCGAGGCCTCTCCGGAGGAGTCGACGACGATCCGCCTCTGGCGTGACGGTCGGGTCATCAACGTCTCCGCCGTTCTCACGGAACGGTAACGTCGGGCCGTCTCCGGCGGTCGCCGGGGGGCTCGGTCCGGCCGAGCAAGAACCAGGCGCCTTTGGACCACCGCGCGAGCCACAGCGGCGCAGCGAGATCGAGACGATGACGTGGGCTGAGATCATCCTTCCCGAACCCGGCGACCACGCCACCGAGGTGAACCACGTCACCCTTGGTTCATTCGAGATCTGCTGGGTCTGCCTCTCCTCCCCTGCCCGCGCAGGGGGAGAGGATTCGGCCTTCCTCGGAGCCGACGGTACGGACGGGCTCTTTGGATTCGCCATCGACGGGATGGGAGGAATGGCGCGGGGCGCCGAGGCCGCTCGAGTCTCCGCCACGACCCTCGCCAGGGAGCTCGCCCGCCCAGCCGAGCTGGAATCCCCGGTCCAAAGAGCCGTCCGCGCCGTACGGCAGGCTCACGCGCAGGTCATCCAGCATTGCGCGGGTGGAGGCGCCACCATCGCCGGGGCCGTGTTCTCCCGAGACCAGGTCCAGACGCTCCATGCCGGAGACGCGGAGGTCCTCATCCTCGGCGAAGACGGAACCTGCCGGCACCGCACGGCCGCGCACTCTCCCGTGGGACGCGCCCTGCAGCGGGGCCTGATCGACGAAGAGCGGGCCCTCGCCCATCCCGAACGGCACCTCGTTTCCAACGGCCTTGGCGTCACGCCGATGTCGCTTCACCTCGGCCCGCACATCGACCTGGGGCTCGGGGACACTGCGCTGATCGTGACCGATGGAGTGACCGACAACGTACGAGAGACCGAGATCGCCGACAGCCTCCGGGACAGCTACCTGCCCGTCGCGACCGCCCAGCTGACCGATCTCTGCCGGGACCGAATGCTGAGATCGCTCACCACCCGGACCCGCTCCCCTCGACTCGGCAAGGCAGACGACCTGACCCTCCTGGCGATTCGACGGACGGGGCGCTAGACCATTCAACCCGGCCCGTCGCCTCCAAGGCCGGCGAACCCATGCCGTGGCGCTGCGGGGTGAGATTGAGCCCTGACTCGAGCTCCGGCCCGAGCCTCGATGGGGTCAGACATTCTCCCTAGGCGCCCTCGCTCATCGTCGGGCGGCTTCATCAGGGCAACACGAAGACGGCGACCCGACCCGGCCGGCACGTTGAGCTGGCCGAGGTACAGCCATGATGGCTGCCCGGCTCGCCCACGGCGAGCCGGTGGACGCCGCCGCGTCCGCGAGAGACCGCCAGGGACGCCCCGAACTCTCCACCGATCGTCGGCGACGGCGCGGAGAGCGTCTCGACAGCCACCGTCCCCTGACTGGCGTCGAAGCGCTGGACATGCCCGGCCAGGGGGGCACCGCCCGCTCCCTCGAAGGGCGCTCCGACCAGCAGCTGTCCCGCGATCGCGGCCAGCGTCAGCCCAAAGCCCCCGCCGGGCCGGCCGCGGAGCGTCATGACCTCCCGCGGCCCGATGGCCACGAGGTCGTACACATGGACCACCCCACGTCCAACGGCGGCCACCGCGAGGCCTGGCCGGCCCGAGCCCCATGCGACGGGCAGAGAGCAGAGGGTCGCTCCAAACCTCGCCCCCGCCTCGGAGGACCGGAGAGACCAGAGGCGGTCGCCGGACCGCGAGACACCGACGACGCTTCCCGCCCCAGGTGCGAGGCTCCCATGACCGGGGGCGCCGATTGCCAGGTGTCCGTCGACCCAGGCCAGAGCCGCCCCGAAGGACATCCCGACCCCTGGCGATCCAGGCCGCACGGTCTGGACGAGGCCCCACCGGGCGTGCGCTGCATCGCCAGCCCCGCCGATCTGCTCGAAGAGGTGCACCGCGCCCACCACCGGCCGTCCCGTTTCAGGGTCGGCCTCGAAAGGAGCGCCCACGGCCAAGACCGTGGGCTCGCCGCCCACCTCGAGGAAGGCGAGCGCCGTCCCAAAGCCCCCCCCGGCCGTGCCCGGCGGTGCCTGGAGGACCTGAGTGATCGTCCCAAGGCCTTCCCCTGGACGGGCGTAGGCAAGGGTGACCGCGCCGGTCTGCGCCTCGCCGACCCGGGCGCTCGGAGCCCCCAGGGCCGTCCACCCACCCGCAGACGCAAGGGCACGCCCCTGTTCATCGTCCCCCCTCGGTGGAGCCATCGGCCCTGGTACGCCGGAGCCCTCGGAGGGCCCACGCCACCACGAAGCGGGCCCACCGACCCTCCATCTCCCTCCATTGCCGCCCCGGACCGCCCCCAGGACGAGTCCCCCACCGCCTACAGCGACACCGGCCGGAGCGCCAACAACCAGCCCCGGGCCCCATGGAGACGCCGCGACAAAGGAGACCGTGGCACCGAAGCCCGGCGGCCGACCGCGAGCCGCTGACGCCACGAGTTCGACGGGGGCGTCCGCCCACCCCTCCAAGCGGGTGAGGGGTGCCCGCTCCGGACATGCCCGAAGGAAGGACGGGCGAAGACCTCCGAGGCGCTCCCCGAGCACCGCCTCCAGCCCCGGTCCCAGGGCAGGCCCCAAGGCAGGCACCAAGGCAGGGCTGAGCGCTGCCCCCAGCGCCGGCCCCCAGCCCGGAACTGGACGAGCCCAGAGCCCGACCGCCGCGACCGCGGCGAGCCAGAACATCGAGACCCACGATCCTCGGGCGTTCCCCAGGCGCTTGAGGGCTCCATGGCCAGGGGGCTTGCCACGGGGGAGCTCGGAGGAGCGCCTCCGGGACCGTGAATTCATCGTCCTCGCCTGGTGCTGAGTCGGTCCATTCATGCTCGCTGATCTCCTGGTGTCCTGAGGTCTCGGTGTCCCGGGGTCACGGCTCCACTCCTCACGCCCCAGAGCCCGTCTGCGCGCCCTGAGAGTGCGGGCGGCAGTGAAGCCGACGCAGTGGGCTCGTGGGTGACTGCCGCGGAGGTGACTGCCGCGGGGGAAACGGCCGCGGGGGTCACGGCTACAGAGAAGACCGCCCAGGGCGGGACGGCCGCAGGTGGGTCGCCGCGGACCTGCAGGTCCGAGGCCGCCGGCCCGGCTCGCTGTGCCCCCTCCGGAGAGGGAGGTCACCCGCTCGACCGCCCTTGCCCTTCAACCCTTGCCCTTCAATAGGGCGACGGATAGACCCTCCAAGCGTTGCAGGCTTCGGCGGAATCGCGCGCGGGCTCGACCGATAGAATCCCGGCTGCCATGTCACACCCCAAGACCAGCGCGCTCCGTGTGGGCTCCGTGCCCTACCTCGTCGGGCGCCCCCTCGACCAGGGCCTCGGCGATGAGCCGGGCATCGAGCTTCACCACGCGGTGCCTGCGCTCCTCATTGACCAGCTCCGCGCTGGCGAGATCGACGTCGCCCTGGTCTCCTCCATCGAGCTCTTCCGCACCCCGGGCTATCGGTACATCGACGGCATCGGAGTGGCCGGTGAGAGCTACGTCGGGAGCGTGCAGGTCTTCCTCCGCAAACCGATCCAGGAGGTTCGCTCCATCGCCATGGACCCCTCCAGCCGCGCGGCTGCGGCCCTCACACGGACGCTGCTCCACGAGCGAGAGGGCGGGGCGCCGCGATATGAAGAGGTCCCGCTCGGCGACGACCCGCGGGAGCAGGCGGGCACGGACGCCTGGCTCCGTATCGGTGACCCGGCCCTGCGCGAGACGCTGACGATCGACGCCCCGGCGTGGAACCCCAGCGAGGAGTGGCGGCGACGGACGGGCTTGCCGTTCATCTTCGCCGCCTGGATCGTCCGCGGCGACGCGGACATCGAGCCCCATCTGGGCGCGTTCGCGCGAGCCCGGGAAGCCGGGCGCGCTTCGATCCGACAGCTCGCGGCCCAGGCCGCGACCGAGTGGAGCCTCCCGGAGGGCAAGTGCTTCGAGTACCTGTCCGAGGAGTGCAGCTACGACCCCGGGGCGTCCATGGCGCCCAGCCTGGCCGAATTCCAGCGCCGTGCAGCACTCGCAGGGGTGTGCCCTCGCAACATCCTCCCGGACCCAATCGACCTTGGTGCCGCCGAGCACTAGCCTCGGAGCAGCCCCATGCCGCGCCTCATCGACTCCAACCACTGCCCTCACTGCGGGGACGCCCTCCCGAAGCCGGCCCCGAGGGTTTGTCCCGGCTGCGCGGGGTCCCTTCAGCAGCGCCACCTCAAGGCCGGGTGCATCTCGACGGGGCCCGCGATCTTTCTGCTGGGCTGGCTCGTCCTACGGAGCCTCGGAGCGTGAATTCGGAGCACGGTGAAATCGGCGCCGACGACCTCCCAAGAAGGCGTCCCATGGTTTCCCTACGCATCTACCGCGACAAGGCCGAGAGCCTGCCCCAGGAGGACTTCGTCCGGATCGGGCACCCCGGGCGGCCCCGGCGCGGATCCTCAGCCAACGTCCTGGCTGCCCTGGCCTCCTTCTTCTTCCCGGGGCTGGGCCAACTCGTGCAGGGGCGGATCTTCTCCGCGGCCTTCCTCTTCCTGGGAGTCACCATCGGCTACGGCCTGTGGTTCCTGGTCATCCCCGGCATCATCGGCTTCCTGCTGCACGCCGCCTCGGTCATCGACGCGGCTCTCTGGGAGGAAGCGTAGCGCGAGGACGCCGCGGGGTTGTACGGCCCCCCCTGCGCCCCTATCGTGCTCGGGTTCCCAGCGTGAGCCGCCCCGGGCGCGCGCGGGCGACTATCGAGGACCCTCCAGTGGCGCGCACCAAGACGTCGAAGTCGACTAAGAAAAACAGGACGAGCGAAGGCTCGAAGACGTCAGCACCCGGCCTCTTCGAGGACTCCGTTGGAGCCCGTGACGGCGGCGCCAGTGATGGCGGATCCGGTGACGGCGGATCCGGTGATGGCGTCTCCGGCAACGGTGAAGAGGCGGTCGCCCTTCACGAGGCCGCCCAGGCCCGCTACCTCAACTACTCGCTCTCGGTCATCACGAGCCGTGCGCTCCCCGACGTGCGCGACGGGCTCAAGCCGGTGCAGCGCCGGATCCTGTACACGATGCTCCGGGAACGCATGCTTCCCGACGCGAAGCCCCGCAAGTGCGCGGGGGTTGTGGGAGCCGCCCTCAAGGACTTCCACCCGCACGGGGACACCGCCCTCTACGACGCGCTGGTCCGCATGGCGCAGCCGTGGCAGATGCGCCACAACCTGGTGGACGGCCACGGCAACTTCGGCTCCATCGACGGCGACTCTGCGGCGGCCTACCGGTACACCGAGTGCCGCCTCGCCCCCACCGCCCTCCCGCTGCTGGATGACATCCGCAACGGCACCGTGCCCTTCCGGCCCAACTACGACGGCACCAATGAGGAGCCGGTGGTCCTGCCAGCTCGCTACCCCAACCTGCTGGTCAACGGCGGCGCGGGGATCGCGGTCGGGATGGCCACCAACATCCCGCCCCACAACATGGCGGAGACGATCTCCGCCTGCCTCAAGCTGCTGGCGGATCCCGAGGTCAAGGACTACCAGCTGGTGGCCAACGACGCCGTGCAAGGCCCTGACTTCCCCACCGGTGGACACGTCATCGCCTCTCGGGACCAGCTGCGCGAGATCTACAAGACGGGCTCGGGCTCCATCAAGATCCGGGGCACCTGCACGATCGACCGCAAGCTGAAGTCGCGCAGCACCAAGACGATGGTGATCTCGAGCGTGCCCTACGGCGTCAACAAGGCGAACCTCGTGGAGCAGATCGGCCAGATCGTCGTCCAGCGCAAGATGGCGCTGATCGTCGACGTGCGGGATCTGTCTGCGGAGGATATCCGGGTCGAGCTGGACCTCAAGAAGGACGCGGACGAGCAGAAGGTGCTCGCGTACCTCCACAAGCACACGAACCTGCAGGTCAACTACAGCTACAACCTCACCTGCCTCGTTCCCACGGAGAACCCCGAAGTCGGCGCCCCCTCCCGGCTGGGTTTGAAGGAGGTCCTTTGGCACTTCCTCCACTTCCGGCTCGATGTCGTCACCCGACGCCTCAGGAACGAGCTCCAGGGCCTGGAGAAGCGGATCCACATCCTCGAGGGGTTCGCCCTCGTCTTCGACGCCCTCGACGACATCATCCGGATCATCCGGGCGTCGAGCGGCAAGGCCGACGCGGCCAAGAAGATCCTCCGCAAGTACAAGCAGCTTGACGAGGAGCAGACCGACGCGATCCTGGAGCTGAAGCTCTACCGGCTCGCCAAGCTCGAGATCAACCTCGTCATCGACGAGCTCGAGGCGAAGCGCACGCGCGCCGGAGAGATCCGGGAACTGCTCGGGGAGGACGACAGCGACCCGGCCGCATCTGGCCGGTGGGGCATCGTGCGCGAGGAGCTCCGGGACGTGCTCAATGAGCTCGGAAAGTCCAAGCAGGCCAAGCGCCGCACGATCGTCGAGGGACCCGCCGAGGAGGTCGAGTACTCGGAAGAGGACTTCATCGTCGCCGAGGACACCCACCTGCTCGTCACCCGGGACGGCTGGGTCAAGCGCCAGAAGGAGATCAAGGAACCGTCCAAGTCACGGATCCGCGACGGAGACAGCGTCCTCGCGTGCGTGGCGGGCTCGACCCGTGCGACCGTGGGGTTCTTCTCGTCGACCGGCACCTGCTACACCGCTCGCTTTGCGGACCTCCCCTCCTCCACGGGGTTCGGCGAGCCCATCCAGAAGCTATTCAAGCTGAAGGACGGCGAGCGCATCGTCGCGGTCATCTCCTTCGACCCGCGCACCCTCAAGGGCAGCATCGACGAGGACCCCAAGCGGCCGGACGCCTGCCCCATGGTCCACGGCTTCGCGGCCACGAGCGACGGCTATGCCCTCCGCTTCGGCCTCGACAAGTATCAGGAGCCCTCGACCCGCTCCGGCCGACGCTTCGCCCGGCCGAGCGCGGGCAAGACCGTCATCGGCGCGCTCAAGCTGCACGGCAGCGAGACGATCCTCGCGGTCACGCAGCGCTGCCGTGCGATCGTGTGCGCCGCAGAGGAGATCAACTACCTCGGTGGCCCCGGCAAGGGCGTCCAGCTCATCAAGGTCGCCAAGGACGACGAGTTGCTGGGCTTCAAGGCGAGCCGCGGTGACCGGGACCTGCTCACCGTGGAGACCAACCGCGGGGCTCAGAAGAACATCTCCACGGTCAAGTACCGCACGACCGCTCGCGGCGGCGTTGGGACCGAGATCCAGAAGAACGGGCGCATCAAGCAGATCGTCCACGACCCGGTGAGCGCGCCGACTCTCTAGCACGATGGCCAAGGCTTACACCGCAGACCAGCTCACCGTCCTCCAGGGTCTCGAGGCTGTGCGCAAGCGCCCCGGGATGTACATCGGCGGCGTGAACAGCGCTGGCCTCCACCACCTCGTGTGGGAGGTCCTGGACAACTCCGTGGACGAGGCCATGAACGGCTACGCGTCCGAGATCACCCTCACGCTGCACAAGACCGGCGAGACGGTGACCATCGCCGACAACGGGCGCGGAATCCCCGTCGACCGGAACAAGAAGACCGGCAAGTCCGGTCTCGAGCTGGTCCTCACGGAGCTGCACGCGGGCGGCAAGTTCCAGAACGACGGCGACGGGAACTACAAGACCTCCGGCGGCCTGCACGGCGTCGGTGCCTCGGTCGTCAACGCCCTCTCCAAGAAGCTCACGGCCGTCATCCGTCGCGACGGGGGGCAGTACAAGATGGACTTCGTGCGCGGGGTCCCCGCGACCAAGCTCCTCAAGGCCAAGGACAAGGAGGTCCGCGGCTCGGGGACGACGATCACGTTCACGCCGGACCCGAAGATCTTCCCCAAGACGACCTTCAACTCCGAGACGCTGCAGCAGCGCCTTGAGACCGCGGCGTTCCTTCACTCCAACGTGAAGATGGTCTTCGTGGATGAGGTGACTGGCAAGCGCACCGTCTTCCGGCACGAGAACGGAATCCGTGACTACCTGGACGACGTCAGCAAGTCCCGCTCGGCCTCCCCCATCCACGAGGAGGCGTTCTTCCTCGCCAAGGAGACCGCCGACGCGCGCGTCGAGATGGTCTTCCAGTGGACGGACTCCACGGACGAGCATGTTCGGAGCTACGTCAACGGCATCACGACCAGCTCGGGCGGGAGCCATGAGAACGGCTTCCGAGCCGGGCTCAACAAGGCCGTCCGGAACTACATCGAGACCCACAAGCTGACCCCGCGCGGCGTCAAGATCACGCACGAGGACATCCGCGAGGGGATCCTCGGCATCCTGTCGGTCTTCATCGCCGACCCCCAGTTCCAGGGCCAGACGAAGGACCGGCTCAACAACCCCGAGGTCCAGGCCCTCGTGGACGGCGCTCTGCGGCCGGCGCTGGAGAAGTGGCTGAACTCGAACAGCTCGACCGCCGAGCAGATCATCACCCGGGTCATCGCCGCTAGCCGGGCCCGCGCCGCTAGCCGAGCGGCCTCGGCCTCCGTCTCCCGCAAGTCGGCCACCAGCCGCCTGACGCTCCCCGGCAAGCTCTCCGACTGCTCGACAAAGAACCGCGACAACTCCGAGCTCTTCATCGTCGAGGGTGACTCCGCCGGCGGCTCGGCCAAGCAGGGCAGAGACCGGACGCTCCAGGCCATCCTCCCCCTGCGCGGGAAGGTCCTGAACACCGAAGACGCCGGGCTCAAGAAGGTCCTGGACAACAAGGAGCTGTCCGACCTCCTGACCGCGCTGGGCTGCGGAATTGGGACAGACTTTGACCTCTCGAAGCTCCGCTACCAGCGGGTCATCCTGCTGGCGGACGCCGACTCGGACGGGCATCACATCACGACGCTGCTGTTGACGTTCTTCTACCGGCACCTGCCCGGGCTCATCTCCGCCGGGCGCCTGTACATCGCGGTGCCCCCTCTCTATCGCGTCGACATCGCCAAGGAGACGTGGTGGGCCGCGGACGAGGCGGACCGAGACCGGATCATCTCCGAGCACGGCAGCGGCCGATCGGCGCCCTCGATCACCCGCTTCAAGGGCCTCGGGGAGATGATGCCCCGCACGCTCTGGGAAACGACGCTCGACCCCGCTCAGCGACGCCTGCTGCGCGTCGAGATCGCGGACGGGCTGGTCACCGATCGCGTGATGAACGACCTCATGGGCAAGGACCCCTCCGCGCGGTTCCGGTTCATCATGGACCGCGCGGAAGAGGCCACCGAAGTCGACCTCTGAGGGCTGGGCCAGACGCGACCGGGCAAGTTGTGCCAATCCGCGCCAAGGCATCGGCACGGTGTGGACGGGCGAGGGACTTCGGGGTCTCATGTAGCGAGCCTGCCCCCCACTTCTCTGCCACGAACTCGATATGTATGGACTCGTCAACCGCGCCATCAAGGGCCTCGTCCAGAGCCGCTTTGGAGATGCGGCGTGGAACACCATCTGCCAACGAGCGGATCTCGATCCAGGCGGATTTGTCGCGATGGAGGTCTACGACGACGCGGTCACCTATCGGCTGGTCGAGGCTGCCTCAGAGACCCTCGAGTTGCCGGCCGAGACGATCCTCGAGGCCTTCGGAGAGTATTGGACGGTCTACACGATCGAGGAGGGGTACGGCGACCTCGTCTCGCTCATGGGCAGCACCCTCAACGAATTCCTCGACAACCTCGACGCGATGCACGAGCGCATCGGGGATGCCATGCCTGACCTGGTTCCCCCGAGCTTCGATCGAGAGGCCCTCGAGGACGGGTCCAGCATCCTGCACTACTACTCCAAGCGGGACGGCCTCGCGCCGATGGTCATCGGCCTGATCAAGGGCCTCGCCAAGCGCTTTGACACCTCAATCGAGATTGAGCTTCTGGACGGTAGCGCTCCTGGACACCAGAAGTTCCGCCTCCGCGAAGGTGCCTCGGAGTCATGAGCGACGTCGAGGTCTCGCTCTCCTGTGAGCGATTCGCAGAGTCGTTCCCATTCGGCTTCATTCTCGATCACGAGCATCGCGTCTCGGTGGTCGGGGAGGTCCTTAGCCGGCGGGAGGACGTGCGGAAGGGCGATGAGGTGGACGCCGCCTTCGAAGTGCTCCGCCCCCGGAACGTCGGCTCATTCGCTGCGATCGTGCCCTCACCCGGGGTCACCGTCGTCCTGCGCCAACGAGCATCTGACCTCAGAATCAAGGGGAGCGTGCTCCCCCTGCGCGCGGGCGGACAGGTGGCCTTCATCGGGTCTCCAGTTCTCCGCAGCGTGGGCGAGGTCGCTGCCCAGAGGTTGACCCTGGCGGACTTCCCGCCGAGCGATTCCACCCCGGACCTGCTGCTGGTCATGCAGGCGAACAAGACCGCCCTGACGGACGCCCGCGAGCTGGGCAAGGAGCTCAGTGCAGCCCTGAATGACGCGCACGCCGCGGTCCGGGCCAAGGAGCGCTTCCTCGCGGTGATGAGCCACGAGATCCGGACGCCCCTCAACGGATTCGGAGCGATGATCGACCTCTTGAGGACGACCAAGCTGACCGGCGAGCAGCGCGAGCAGATCGCGACGATGGACTCCTGCGCGCAGTCGCTCCTCGCCCTTGTGAACGACATCCTCGACCTGTCCAAGCTGGAGGCGAGCGGCGCCGACCTCACGCTACACCCGATACTCTTGCCCGAGGTCGTCCAGCGCGTGGCCGATCAGTTCGAGGCCAAGGCCGCGGCAAAGGGGCTCGAAGTGGAGGTCCAATGCGGTGAGGGGCTCGAGGCGCCGAGATCCGGCGACGGGCGGCGGATCGGCCAGGTCATCGCCAATCTCGTCGGGAACGCGGTGAAGTTCACCTCCGCGGGGGGCATTCGCGTGGTCCTCGAACTCCTCTCCGAGGAGACCGCTCGCGTCACCGTCTCGGATACGGGGATCGGCATCGCCAAGGCGGCTCAGGCATCCCTCTTCGACCCGTTCACCCAGGCAGACGACTCTGTGACCCGGGAGTTCGGCGGCACCGGGCTCGGTCTTGCGATCTCAAGCGAGCTGGCTCGGGCCATGGGCGGGGCGCTGGAGTTGGTCTACAGCGACGGGGGCGGCAGCACCTTCGCCTTCACATTCGAGGCCAAGCCCGTCGAGGGGAGCGCCCGGCCAAGCGTCGCGGAGGAGGCGGCCCCGGCCTCCACCGGGCTGGTGCTCTTCCCTGGGGCGCGGGTCCTCATCGTGGAGGACAACCAAATGAACCAGGTCATCGCCCTCAGGCTCGTCGAGAAGCTCGGCGCACAGGGTGAGGTGGTCTCCAACGGGCGCGCCGCGGTCGAGGCGGTCGCCAGGTCGCCCTTCGACCTCGTGCTCATGGACCTGATGATGCCGGTCATGGCCGGTACCGAAGCGACCCGAGAGATACGTCAGCTGGACGTCGCCTGGCGGGACCTCCCGATCGTCGCGTTCACCGCAGGCGCCTTCGAACACGACCGCGATGACGCGACCGACTCGGGGATGAACGGCTTCCTCGAGAAGCCGGTGCGGCTCCCCCTCCTGCAGGAGGTCATGGTGGAGTTCCTGTCCCCGCCCCGCTGAGGGCTCCTGTTCCGCTGAGGGCTCTCGCGCGAGCTCAGCCCTTGGTTGCGTCCGTCATGGACACCGACGCGCGCGAGGCCTTGTTGCCGCTCGTCCCGGTCTTGTGCCCGGGATCAACCCAACTGCGGACCGTATCGACGCCCCCGAAGAGGCGGCGAGACAGCTTGCTGTAGGCGCCAAAGGCCTTGGCCTCGAGCCGCGCGCTCGCAAAGCTGCCGTCCTCGAGGCGACGCTGCGCGCGCCGCTCCCACCAGCCGACCTTGCCCCGGGCCAGGCCATAGCTGAGGGTCGCGTGATGCTGATACATCATCCGCGCCTTGGCGACCCTGGGCGGGATGTTGCCGGGCCAGGTCTCCTCGAGATGATACTCGCCGATCGATCCCCACTCCGGGATCGTGGTCGGCCCCTGGTAGCCGAGCGCCACAGACTCGTCCCACATGACCGTGCCCGGGATCGGCCGATAGGGCCACACGTTGGGCCGTGCGAGCGGCGCGGCATTGTGCAGCCGGCGGCACTGGTCGATGGTCGCCATCATCGACTCCTCACTCTCGCCGGGGTAGCCGATGATGTAGGTGATCGACCCCTGGACGCCTCGGCGGTCCATCTCGACTGCCGCCGCGATGTTGTCGTCGCCTTTGATGGGCTTGCCGATGCGCTGCATCATCTCGTCGAGGCCCGCCTCGGCGCCGATCTCCGCCACGTACATGCCGGACTCGGCCATCATGTCGAGCGTGTCCTGCTTGTAGTTGAGGATGGAGTGCGTCTCGATGAACGAGTTCCACCCGATGCGCAGGTCCCGCTTCAGGAGGCCCTCGGCGAAGGCGCGCGTCCGCTTCTGCATCACGCCGAAGTTCGCGTCGTGGAACCGAATCGAATCGAAGCCCCAGCGATCGTGAAGCTCCTCGATGTCGTCGAGCATCCGCTCCGCAGGCATACACTTCCAGCGGCGCATGCTGATCTCAGGGCTGCAGCAAAAGCCGCACGGCTCCGGGCAGCCATAGCTCGAGAAGTACGTGATCCCAAAGTACGGCTTGCCGTGTCCGATCCAGGGCGGCGTCGGCAGGCGGAGCACGTCGCGCGCGGACTGAGCGCGCATCTGGTGCTCACGGTAAGGCTCGGGGTCGATCAGGTGCCAGGGGACGTTGGGGACCTTGTCCCAGCCCGCCACAGAGCGGCGCGGAGTCTTGATGACCTCGCCGTCCTTCATGTACGCGATGCCCTCGATGGACTCGAGAGACTCACCGCTATCGATGGCGTTGACCACATCCCTGAAGATGAGCTCGCCCTGCCCGATGACCACGCACTCATAGAGCCCCGTCTCGAGCATGAGGTCCGGCTTCACGCTGGCGAACCAGCCGCCGATGATCGCCGGCATGTCAGGCAGCCGCTGCTTCAGCGCCTTCATGGCAAGCCAGCTGTCGGTGACCATGAAGCCGAGGATGGCCGTGGTCCCCACCATTAGCGCGCCGTCGGCCTCGTGAATGAAGCGCTCGTGGCCCTCGGTGCCGTTGTAGAGGCTCCCGTCGATGATCTTGACGTCGAAACCGTCCTCTAGCGGGAAGGCCGCGATCGTCATCAGCTCGAGCGGAAGCATGTCCTTGCTGGACTCGACACCGAGGCTGTCGTCGACCTGCTTTGGCTGGTAAAGGACGATCTTCTTCTTCTGGCGCTGGATCATGATTTGGGGGAGAGGCGGCCGGGCTCGCAACGGCGAGCGGTGCCTCCAAGAGTCTAATCGGCTATTCGGCGGGTGATCCTCGACGCCACACGAAGAGCTTCGGTGAGATTCGCCGGATCTGCGACAGGTTGCCCATCCGAGCGCCTCTTTCCGACGATATCGAACGCTGTACCGTGCATCGGACTGAAACGGCGGTACGGGAGTCCCGGAATGAAGGTCACCCCGGAATCGGCCCCGGCCAGCTTGAGCGGGATGAACGCCTGGTCGTGATAGAGCGCGAGCACGGCGTCGAACTCCCCTCTCAGGCCCCGGACAAAGACCGAATCCGGGGCGACGGGGCCCTCAATGCGCATCCCCTGCGCCCGGGCCAGCTCCACTGCCGGCGCGAGGACCTCGATCTCCTCCCGTCCAAAGAGCCCCCCTTCCCCGGCGTGGGGATTGAGCCCGGCGAGCCCAACGAGCGGATCCGCCAGCCCGATCGAGCGCAGCGCCTCATCAAGGAAGAGGAGCCGGTCGAGAACATGTTCCGTCGTGATCCGGTCCAACGCCTCGCGGAGAGAGATGTGGCGGGTCGCGAGCATCACTCGGAGCTGGCCGACGAAGCCCATCATCTCGTAGCGCTCAGCCCCCGACCAGCGGCTCAGAAGCTCGGTCTGCCCCTCGACCGTTTCCCCTGCGGCGTGCATGGCGGCCTTGTTGACCGGCCCGGTGACAAGGGCGTCGACCTCCCCGGCGAGGGCGAGCTCATGCCCCTTGCGGAGGGCGCTCAGGGCGGCCGCACCGCAGCTCTCCTGAACCTCTCCAAGAGTCCACTCCGCAGGGCCGCCCGTGTCGATCCACGCCACGGAGTGCGACCCCATGCCCGCGGTCGTCTCCACGAGGGGGATCCCGTCTGGCCTGACCGCTCCGTGCCCAAGCACGACGACCCGCGCCTCATCACGTACGGCATTCACCGCGAGGGGCGCGATCTCGGGGCCGATCCCGGAGGGGTCACCGACGGAGAGTGCGAGGAGGGGCTTCACGGTAGGGATCTTAGGCCGGGGCCCCGGTTGGTGAAGCGCTGGACGCTGCTCCCTCCCAAGCTTCGCCATGGAGCGGGGCCTAGCGGCCCTCAGGCTCTCCAGCTCTCCGCTCCTCGTTCATGCCCCAGAGGAAGGAGATCAGCTGAGCCACCGCGCCGAAGACTTCGACGGGGATCTCCTCGCCGAGCTCGACCATGGAGAGGAGCTCCAGCAGGTCCTTGTCCTCGCGGATTGGCACGCCCGCCTCGATGGCCGTCTCCAGGATCCGATCGGCGATCTCTCCGCGGCCGCGAGCCACGACAGAAGGAGCTCCTTCGGCTGCGTCGCGGTCATAGCGGAGAGCCACCGCCTCGGGCAGGTTCTTGCGGGGCTTCGTCATCCTTCGAGATCCATCACGTGGTCCTCAGGCTTCACTCCAACCTTGCGCGCGTCCACCCTGGCCTCGTCCTCCGACCCGTCGGCGACCGCCAAGAGGACGCGGCGCCCCTCGAGGGCGAGAACGGATTCAAGCTCGCTGGCCCGGAAGCGGATCTCCTGAGCGACGTCGGGCCGCGCGACCACCAGGCGCAGGGCGATCTGGTCACCTCGAACGGCCAGGTCCGCACGCACGGGGCCCAGCCCACTGAACTCGACGCCGACCGTTACATGGCAGGATTCCTGCCCGCGCTCGGAGCCGCGCCCTCGACCCGACGGGTTGTCGCCGACGAGCTGGACGGTCGCGTAGTGGTCGGGGCCATCGGGAACGGCGAACCCGAAGGCCGGCGGATCGCCGAATTCCCGCCGCGCAACATTCCACGCGTGCTCGAACTCCCGCGCGGCGAGGTGCCGGCCGATCACCTCGCGCAGGCCGCTACCCGCGGCGCCGGACTCTGCAATCAGCGCCGCAGCGACCTCCTGAGGCGACCGCAGCGCGCCGCTCAGGAGGGAGTCGAGGTACGCCGCAGCCTTTCCGGCCCCCCCCGACCCTGAGGCTTGTTGATGAAGGATAACGCGGGCGAGATTACCGTCGATCGACCCCCGACTCGCGACTCCATCGAGCGCGCGGCGGAGCCCCGTGGCGGCCCCGTCTTCCCCGGCAGCCTCCATCCTCGCTGCGAGCCTCTCGAGCAGCTGCCCACCCGCCTTGCGGAGCACGTCCGCAGCATCATGAGCCCGCAGCTGCACCTTGGCGTGACGCCCGATCACCTCTTGGAGGACCCCATCAAGCGCCGCCGTCAACGCCCGGGCCCCGGGTCCGCCCGGGCTGGCGCCAGCGACCGACAGGATCGCGTCAAGGAGCGCCTGCCGGGCGGCGCCAACCGAGTCCACCCCTGCGATGGCGGCGCTCGCGAGAAGCGCGAGCTGTCGCGCGACGTGGGCCATCCGGTTCAGCGCGGCCAGCTCCGGCCCGCCGTCACGCCCCGGCTGAAACGCCAGCGCGTCCAGCCGTGAGAGCAGCCGCTCCGCGCGGGCGTCGCCGGCCGCAGACCCACGAGCGAGCGCATCGCGGAGCTCCTGCAGCCGCGCCCCCACCTCTCCATCAGCCTCAGGGTCCAGCGCGCTCAGGGCCCTGGAGGCGCGCTCGAGGGCCGCGTCGGCCCGCGAGTCCCCAGACCGACCCGTCTCCGCCGGACTCCCAACGCTCTGCTTGGGGGCCTCGCCTGAACGCGGCTCGGGAGCTCCCGGGCGGCGATCCAAGGGCCTCGTCGCCGCCACGTCGGCAGCGCGTCGAACTTCGGGGACACGGTCCACACCGGGTTCTCGGCCGTTCGGAGCTCTGCTGGAGCCGAATCGTCCCGGATCTGGATCCCGTGCTCCTCACCCCCTCGGAGGCCCCCCGCCGCCCCCACCGGAGCGGCTCAGGGTCGGCTCAAGACTCGCTCCACGGCAGCGCTCCAGGCATTCATTTCCGACTCCCTTTGCCCCGAGGTGAGGTTCGCCTCGAAGGCGGTGTGACCGCTGCTCAGGCCTTCGGCCCCCGCCGGGTCAGTGAAGAGGCCCGCTCCGATTCCTGCGATCGCCGCGGCTCCTCGAGCGGTGGTCTGTAGCTCGGAGGGGCACTCGATCCGAATCCCAGCGAGGTCCGCCTGACGCTGCATGAGGTAGCCGTTCGCGGCGGCGCCCCCGTCGACTAAGACCCTGTCGATCGGTAGCCCCGAATCAGCACGGAGAGCGCGTACGAGCTCGGCGCACTGGAACGCGATGGAGTCGAGCCCCGCGCGGACGATGTGGGCACGGGTGGTCCCGCGCGTCATCCCCAGGATCGCAGCCCTGGCTGCCGGGTCCCAGTGCGGTGCGCCGAGCCCGGCGAACGCCGGCACAAGGACAACCCCCCCTGTGTCCTCCACTGACATCGCGATCGAGGCGGACTCCGAAGCCTCCTCGATGACTCCGAGCCCGTCCCGCAGCCACTGCACCACCGAGCCGCCAGCGAAGGCGCTGCCCTCAAGAGCGAAGCAAGGGGCCCCGGTCGCGTCCGCACCGATGGTCGTGAGGAGACCCGCAGCGGAGTGCGCGCGGCGCTGCCCCGTGTTGAGGAGCAGGAAGCAGCCAGTGCCGTAGGTGATCTTCGCGGAACCTGCGTCCCAGCAGCCTTGGCCGAAGAGCGCTGCTTGCTGGTCCCCGAGCACGCCCCGGATCGGCACCGCGGTTCCGTTGATCCGAGCGTGCCCGAAGTCACCTGCGCTGTTCTCGACATCCGCGAGCATGGAGCGGTCGAGGCCGAACAGACCGAGCATCTCATCGCAGTACTCGCGGCGCTCGATGTCGTAGAGCATTGTCCGCGAGGCATTGGTCGGGTCGGTCGCGACCGTCGCGCCCCCCGTGAGATGCGAAATGATGAGCGCGTCCACCGTCACGAATCGGAGCGCCCCCCTCGCCGCAGCCGCCTGCACGGAGGCATCCTCGCGGAGCATCCACTCCATCTTCGACGCCGAGAAGTAGGGGTCGAGCACGAGCCCAGTGCGCTGGCGCACCAGCTCCTCATGACCCGCCGCCCTCAGCTCCTCGCAGCGATCCGCGGTCCGTCGATCCTGCCAGACGATCCCTCGCGAGAGTGTCTCTCCAGAGTCCACGTCGAGAGGGAAGACGGTCTCCCGCTGATTCGTGACGCCAATGACCCTGGGCGTCCCGACCATCGAGACCACCTTCTCGACCACGCGATCCACAGCATCGAGGATCTCCCTGGCGTCATGCTCGACCCCCCCCGGGAACGGGAAGTGCTGGGGGAACTCCTCGTAGGCCTCGGCGACAGGGTGCAGCTGCCCATCGAAGGCGAGCGCGTGGATACCGGTCGTCCCGGCGTCAATGGCGAGGATGGTCGCGGAGGGTGCCTTCATGCGGACAAGCTACCCCCTCGACCCGAACGAAAGAAGCGGAGCCGCTCTCGCGGCTCCGCTTCGTCGTGTCTTCACCCGCCCCACGTCCTGGAGCCGGAGGGAATCTCCGCTCTCAGATCTGTTGATTGACCTGGAGCCCGTCGCCCGCGGCGTTGAGCTCGATGCCCGTGGAGGTACGCCGGCCGCAGCGGTGGAAGGCATGGATTTCCATCAAGCCGTCCACGAGTCCTTCGGTCACCAGGCGACCGACCTCAATCTCGAGGCTGAACCCGCTCTCGATTCCGAATGGCGAGCCCACTCCATCCTGGGTCTCGACCGCGAACGCGGTGCCCCCGCCTTCAAACCCACCAAAGATCCCGAGTTCGAGACCCGTCAAAGTCGTGAGGTCGAGTTCCAGCGAGACGTCTCCGTAGAAGCGAACCCATGACTCTCCCGCACCCAGGTCGATCACCTCGACGCCGCCGTCTCCGTCCGCCGCGCGAACGGCCGCCCGGATGAGCTCTGTTTCGCCTCGGAGGGTGACCGTCTGATCGAGGTCCACCCCTTCGCCACCTGTCATGGGCAGAGTTCCAACTGTCGGATCACCGCCAGAGGAGTCTCCAGGGACGCCTTCATCAGCGAGCACCACGGCCACCGAGGTCACGCTTAGGGTGCCTAGGAGGAGTGCCGGCAACCAGCGCTGTCGAGCGGAGGCTTGGCCTTGGATATTCTTAAGGGACGTCATGGTTCTACGGGGATCACGGGAACACCGCTCTACGGTGCCCGCGTGGAATCAGTGTGTTTGAGATGAGCCTTCGGGGTCTCCGGTTCCCGCCTCGGGCTCAAATAGTTCGGGGAGGCTCTCCATGAGCCTCTGGGTCAGGCCAGCTCTCGATTCGAGAAGGGCCCTGAAGTCGTCGTTCTCAAGGAAGAGGCTGGCGATGTCTGCAGGAACACCGCCGGTGGCGAGGTGATCATCCAGCAGGCGCCGGAACGCGGCGAGCGCAGCGTCATCACGGCCGCGGGCCACCTCGGCGCAGCCGAGATTGAAGTGAGCGAGGGCGAAGCGCGAGTCACTCCGGGTCAGCCCGGAGATTGAGATCCACCGGAAGTACACCGCCGCCGTCCGGTAGTCCTCCTCGCCGTAGTAGAGGCGCCCAAGTTGAATCGCGGCGTGCCCGCGGCTCACCTCGGAGATCGCCGTATCGAAGACCTCACGGAAGAGGTTCGCGGCGCGGAGGGTGTGGCCCTCGCGACCGTACACGTAAGCGAGGTAGATCCGCGCTTCCTCGTGACTCGGATCAACCTCGATGGCCTGAGCCAGGAGGCGACGGCCCTTCTCCGCCGGATCAGAGATGCGCTCAAGGCGCCCGTTGAGCATGTGACGGGCGTGCCGCCAATCGACACCACGACCGGACGAGGCCGCAGCGCCGTCTGCGCCCCCACGACCGGCGGACACCACACCATCCACGAAGCCCCGGCCACGGTTCCTGGTCTCTTCGACCGGGACAGCGGCCTCGAAGACCCGCTCGCGGAACTGGCACGGCTCGAAGGCGGCCAGAGAGTAGGCCTTGCCGAGCTGATAGAAGATCGTCGCGAGGCGATGCGCAAGGTCGATGTCCTCCGCGGCGCGAGCCATCTCTCCGGCACCAAGCATGGCGACCCTCGCCTCGAGCCTCTCGGGATCCGAGAGGTCACGATGGAAGCGGGCGAACTTGCGCACGTCCTCGAAGAACGCCTTCGCGTCCTCCGACTCCTCAAGCAGCACCATCGCATGGGCCGCCGATGTCTCATCCAGCTCGCCGTCCACGAGGCATGAGAGGTCCTGCTGAAGGGCCGCCTGCTGATCGCTCAGCCCCTCGTTCCACCCAATGCCCTTGAACCACGCCGAGGCGTCGCCAGAGCCCCAGGAGGGAGAGCCTGCCCCGAGGGGCTTGTGGTCAGGGTGGTCGTGGAAGGTCATCGGGCTGGTGGGTCGCTTGAAGTAGCTCGCGAGTGACTCGCGGGTACAGGTTTTGGCCGGCGTGTAGGAGTGGGGAACGATCCAGGGCCAGGCTCTTCACCCGAGCCCCCTGTCGAGCATCAGGTTGCGTCAGGTGTGTCTTGGGTGTCGCAAGATGAGGAACGGTCCAGGGAACCCTCGAGAGCGTCTTTTCGTCGTCCCACTCGCGCTGGCCGGCAGTCCGGGGTGAGCCCCTCGAAGACCCGCCGCATGGCCCGGTGGATTTTCCTCCGAGCCCTGAAGATCACCATCTTCAGGTTCTCGAGCTTGATCTCCAGATCCTCGGCAGCCTCGCGGTAGCTCACGCCATCCACCTCGACCAGGTGCAGCGCTCGCCGCTCGCGGTCCGAGAGCATGGAGTAGAACTGCATATAGAGCTGGAGGTAGACGATGAAGGCCCGCGAGCACTCCTCGGAGGCCTCCGTATCCAGGACCCCTGAGAGCGGCGTGTGGGCACCGTCCACCGGCTGATCCGGGAGGTCCTCCAGCGCGATCTCCATGCGGTTTCCACCGGTGCTGCGGGACCGCATGTGCTTCAACACGGTGTTCCTGACGATCATCGCCGTCCAGACGCGAAATGCGTCTGGCCTCGAAGCGTCGAAGCGGTGGGGATAGCGGAAGACGTTGAAGAAGATCTCCTGCAAGACGTCGCCGGGGTCAGCCTTGCTGCCATAGCGCCGGAGTCGGCCCGCAACCTGGACAATGAGGTGGCCGGCGTTCAGCTCGTAGAGCAGGCCAAACACGGCTCGCCCACTGGACTTGCGGAACCCGTCCATGAGCGCGGTGCTCAGGTGGTCGCGGAGTCCCTCGTGAGCCAGCTCGTCGTCGTCGAAGACGGCCTTGACCCGCGCGTGATCCTCAGCATCCAGCTCGCCACGTCCCAGCTCTGCGATCCTCGACCGCAGCCGGGCCTTGCCGTTCTCCTCGGCAAGGGGACTGGCGTGGAGGACATTCTGGGACTGCATTGAGGGGGAGGGCTCGACGGGTCAGCTTTCCGTGGCGCGCGGTGAGCGCGTCGCGGAGACCCGGGGAAGTTCGAGGCTAGCGTGCGTTTTAAATTTGGCGGGCCTGAACGTGTGGAACCGCCATCCTTCTCAAAACGCCGCGCGGGGAAGCGAGGTGAAGCTCAGGGACGGGGCACATCCAGACCTGCGTTCCCCGCGAGACGCGCTTGGGACAGGCGCAGCACAGCGGGGCAGGGGGAGGCTGTGGGGAATATCAGCTCGGAGGGGCGCGGTTTCGGCGCGGGGCGCCAAGAGCGAACAAATCCGCACACCTCGGTCAGGGGCGGCACCGCAATCAAATGCCTCTAGGGGGGTTAGGGGAGTGGGTGGAGTCTCCCCGTGGGTCACTTTTTGAGCGCATCGTGGGCGGTATCCGAACGCTCATTCGCTCCAATCGAGCGGGGGCCGTCCCCCACAGCACCCGTCAAGAATGCGTCCGCCCTCGCCAAGCCTGTCCCCCGAAAGCCGCCGGTCACTTGTCCTCGAGCAGGCTCATGAGATCGGGTTCGACCTCGTGGGGATCGCGCCCTTCGGCCCTCCGCCAGACGCCGCGCGCTTCAATGCGTGGATCGATGAGAACCGCCACGGGACGATGAGCTACCTCGAGCGGGGTCGTGCCGCGACGGTGGACCCCCGCTCCCAGTGGCCTGCCGGCAAGTCACTCCTGGTCGTCGGGCTCGGGCACTCACGGCCGGCGCTACACCTCCCAGGAGGCGGCCGCGTCGCGAGGTATGCGGCAGGTCGCGACTATCACAATGTCATCTCCAAGATGCTGGGGCGCCTGCGGCGCGCGTTGCTACGCGAGGGGCTCGCGTCTCCTGGCTCCGCGTTTGTCGACGCGACCCCACTCCTGGAACGAAGCCACGCGGCCGAGGGCGGCCTGGGCTCGCCGAGCAAGGCTGCCAATCTCCTCGACGTGCGCTTCGGCCCCTGGTTCTTCCTCGGAGAGCTGATCCTCGACCTCGATCTGAGCCCGACCTCAGCCCCGTCCCGCGTCCCCTCGTGCGGGACGTGCACCGCCTGCATCGACGCCTGCCCCACCGACGCGATCCTCGAGCCGGGCCGGGTCGATGCCACCCGCTGCATCAGCTACCACACCATCGAGCATCGCGGGCTCGTGGCGCATGACCTGCGAAGCCAGGCCGGGGAGTGGGCGTTCGGCTGTGACGTGTGCTCCGAGGTCTGCCCCTGGGGCTCCAAGGCGCCCGACCTCACGGAGCGGTTTGGGACCCGAACGGCATTCGAAGAGGGAGCAAGCCAAGCGGGCACCCTCGTGGACCTCCTCGCCACCGGCTGTGACGAGCCAGACGATGCGGGGCACAAGGAGCGCTGGCGCGGCTCTCCCCTTCGACGACCTGGACGGGAAGGGTTGGCACGCAACGCCGCCGTCGTCCTCGGGAATCGCCCCTCCGAGCCCGGCCTCCAAGCGCTCCTCCTGGCCCTCGAGTCCGACCCCTCGCCGACCGTACGGGCGGCCTCTGCCTGGGCGCTGGCGGCGGGGCACCTGGAGGACTCCGGGGTAAGGGAGTCCATCTCGAAGGCCCTCGGCCGCGAAGGGGACCATGAGGCTGCGAGCGACATGCGCGCGTCCCTCGACCGAGAGGGCTGAGTCCCGTTGCGGAGATTGGACACGAAGCCGAAGTGTCCACCTGACTCGACATGGCGCCCTCCTGACCCCCGCGAAGGCCGGTCTGGGCGCCTGGGTGTCCTGAGGTAAGACACTCGATCGACCACGATCCGGCGGCAAGGCGCAGGGGGCGGCGAGTTTTATGGACACGGCCCAACCTGGACCTCGGCACACCCCACCCGCCTCAAGCCCATACACCGAAGCACATTACGCACTTCTCGCCCCCCCCAAACACCTCATGGCACGAAGCGTGCTCCTTGTCTGGGGCGATGGACTTCCTCTCCGACTTTCAGAACGACCGCAAGTGGTGCTCAGCCTGCAACGGCTACGTCTCCTACCTGATGAGCATCGACAAGTCCTTCTGCGCCCAGTGCGGCGCGGAGGTGCGACTGTTCAGCGAAGAGGATTGGACTGCCTTCTCCGAGAAGTTGGAGGCCCGCAAGCCGGGCCGACGCAGGAAGAAGGCTGAACCCCGCAAGAGCCGTCGCGACTCGGCCTGAACCCAAGGCCGCCACGAGACCGCTCCCCTGAGGAGCGACCAGGACCCCCCCCGAACGACCCGCGAGTCCCCCGACTCGCGGGTCGTTCACCTTGATGGACCCGCCAGCGCATGGGACATGCCAGTTGGGCCTGCAATGAAACGGCGGAGGCGTTACAAGACGTGGGAGATGAGTCAAAGCAGCAGCCCCACCACGACCACCAGGCAACCCGATTCCACCCTCGAGACGGTCCGCGCACGCTACGCCGAGGGCGCCCAGCAGCAGGTGCCCGAGCTCTGCTGCCCGGTCGACTACGACGCCTCCCTCCTCGCGGTCCTGCCTGCGGAGATCGTGGACCGCGACTACGGCTGCGGAGACCCCAGCCGCTTCGTCCGGGAAGGCGATGTCGTTGTCGACCTCGGCTCCGGAGCCGGGAAGATCTGCTACATGGCGAGCCAGATCGTCGGGCCGACGGGGCGGGTGATCGGCGTCGACACCACGGACGAGATGCTCGCCCTCGCGCGTGAGCACCAGCAGGCGGTGGGCGAACGCATTGGGTGGCATAACGTCGACTTCCACCGTGGCCACATTCAGGACCTACGCCTGGACCATGACGCGCTGGAGGGCTGGCTGGCAGAGCACCCCGTGCGAGATCTCCAGGGCCTCGACGCCCTCGAGCAGCAGCGCCATGCCCTCCGCGAGACCGCCCCAATGGTCGACGATGAGTCCGTCGACGTGGTGCTCTCGAACTGCGTCCTCAACCTCGTCGACCCCGCGGATAAGCCGAGGATGTTCGCGGAGATCCACCGGGTGCTGAAGCGCGGAGGCCGCGCAGCCATCAGCGACATCGTCTCGGACGAGGACGTCCCCGAGGAGATGCAGCGCGACCCCGACCTGTGGTCCGGCTGCATCTCGGGCGCGATGCGCGAGGACCGCTTCCTGCAGGCCTTCGCTGACGCAGGCCTCTACGGGATCGAGATCGCCAGCTATCAGCTGGAGCCTTGGGCGGTGGTGAACGGGATCGAGTTCCGTTCCATGACCGTGCTCGCACGCAAAGGAAAGGAAGGTCCGTGCGACGATCACCGCGAGGCCGTCATCTACAAGGGCCCCTGGAAGAAGGTGGTCGACGATGACGGGCACACGCTGAGGCGCGGCGTTCGCACCGCCGTCTGCCGCAAGACGTTCGAGATCTACACGAGCGAGCCCTACGCGGACCAGTTCATCCCGGTGCCCCCCCTCCTTGAGGTCCCGGCCTCCGAAGCCGCGCCATTCAATTGCCGGACCAACACGCCTCGTAGCGCGGCAGAGACCAAGCAAGGCGTCGCCCGAGCCGAGGTGGCGCCGGGCACGAGCTCCTGCTGTGAGCCCGCCCCAGGCGGCGGGTCGTCGTGCTGCTGAGCGGCGACGGGCGGCGCGCCCGACTGCAGGAAGCGACGCTGCTGCTGATCTTCACACCAGACCTGGCTGGCGAGGGAGCGCTCGGCGCCCTTGAGCGCGCGCTCCCCCATGTCGATGTGATCCAGGTACGTCCCAAGGTGCTCGGTGACCGAGCCCCGGGAGCCCCGAAGGGCGCGACGATCACGAGCGCCCGCGACGCGCTCTACTGGTGCCGCAAGGTCCTCGCGCTCCGCGCAGCGAGCGACCTGGCGACACCCCCCCTCGTCCTGGTCAACGATCGCGTCGACGTGGCCGCTGCCCTCGCTCCAGAGGGGCTGGACGGTGTCCATGTGGGCGCATCAGACACGCCCCCCGCGGTCGCCCGGCAGGTGCTGGCCGCTGATCAAGTGATCGGCTTGTCGACCCATGGCGCAGCTGACCTCGCCGCCGCCCTCGACGAGCCCGTCGACATGCTTGGCTTCGGTCCCGTCTTCCCGACCTCCACCAAGGGATACGTCGCGACGCCAGACTCGGGCACACAGCCCACCATCGTGGGTCCGGAGCGGGCGTGGCTGGCTGCAGAATCCTCGGCCGCCCCGGTCTTCCCCATCGGCGGGATTGACCTCTCCAACGCCGACCAACTCGATCGGGTCGGGCGGGCGGCCGTCGGCTCGGCGATCCTTGGCGCCGAGGACCCCGCCCTCGCCGCCCGAGCCCTGCGAACCCTGCTCGAGACCGGCGACGAGTGAGCGCTGCTCAGCGGAGGACGAGCGTCGCGTCCCCGTAGCTGTAGAAGCGGTAGTCCGCCTCGATCGCGGCGCGGTACATGGCGAGCGTCTCAGCGGTCCCGATGAACGAGGCGACGAGCATCACGAGCGTGCTCTTGGGGAGATGGAAGTTCGTGAAGATCCCGTCACAGACCGCCGGCCCGCGGCCCGGGTGAAGGAAGATCCGCGTCTCCCCACGCCCCGCCCGAACGCCCGCGGCTGAGGCCTCCCCGTCATCCGCGCGGCAGGACTCCAGCACCCGGGCGCTGGTGGTCCCGACCGCAATGACCCGTCCCCCGGCCTCGCGGGTCCGGCGCACCGCCTGCTCACATTCCTCGGAGAGTTCGTAGCGCTCGGCGTGCATGGCGTGGTCCTGGAGCCGATCGGCGGTCACGGGCAGGAACGTCCCGGCCCCGACGTG
>Ga0102815_10000482_pt1 | contig 27088 bp, 22 predicted proteins | sample ColrivemetaGS759_FD_79113 | JGI IMG/M metagenome (GOLD analysis project Ga0102815, IMG submission 79113) | Estuarine microbial communities from the Columbia River estuary - Ebb tide ETM metaG S.759 | ecosystem: Environmental > Aquatic > Marine > Intertidal zone > Estuary | place: USA: Columbia... | reverse complement strand
ACTGAAATTAAGGAGAAAACATTTTTTAATAAAAAAGAAAATACGTTAGAAGATTTACAAAATAAATTCAATCAAAAATTTTAAATATGTTAGTGGATTTTAAGGAATTAGAAAATTCATCAAGAGTTTGGATATACCAATCTAATCGAGAGTTTTCTGAAAATGAAATAGATGAAATTAAAATTAAAATAGAAAGTTTTATTTCAAATTGGCAGCGCCATGGAGATGATTTAAAAGCTTCTTATAAAATAAAATACAACCAGTTTATTATTTTGGCTGTAGATGAAAATTTTAACGATGTATCAGGCTGTTCAATAGACGCTTCAGTAAATTTAATTAAAAATATTGAAAAAGAATTTTCGGCAGATCTAACGAATAAATTAAATATTTCGTTTAAAGATAATAGCAATATAAATATTGTTAGCATGGCTGATTTTCAAAAATATGCTAAACAAGAAAAAATTACTTCAAATACCATAGTTTTTAACAATATGGTTTGTACAAAAGAAGATTTTGAACTCAATTGGGAAGTGACTGCTGATAAAAGTTGGCATAAAAGATTTTTGGTACAATAATTTCAATAGTATTCTTATCTAATTTATTAAATGATTAAAAAAATACTTTTTTTAGTAATGTTGTTGACAGTTTCTTTTTTAAAGGCGCAGCAATTTGATCCATTAAAAGCTAAAGATACTTTAGCACAAAATAAATGGGTTGATACTTTGATTTATAATATGACTATTGATGAGAAAATTGGTCAGTTATTTATGGTGCAGGCGTATTCTAATAAAGATGATAAACACAAAGAATTTATTGCGAGTTTAATTGAAAAATACCATATTGGCGGACTTATTTTTATGCAAGGAACTCCCGAAAAACAGGCAGAATTAAATAATAGCTTTCAAGCTAAATCTAAAATTCCACTACTTATTGGTTTTGATGGTGAATGGGGATTGGATATGCGATTAAAAGACACATATCGTTTTCCTTGGAATATGACCTTGGGTGCTATTAAGGATAATTCTTTAATAACAGCCTTTGGAGTTCAAGTAGGCCAACATTGTAAACGATTAGGTATTCACATAAATTTTGCCCCTGTAGTTGATGTAAATACAAATCCTGAAAATCCAATAATTGGGAATAGATCTTTTGGTGAGAACAGAGATAATGTTACAGATAAGGCTTTGGCTTTTGTTCAAGGAATGCAAAGTCAGCATGTTTTGGCAAACGCAAAACATTTTCCGGGTCACGGTGATACAGCTACAGATTCTCATAAATTATTGCCAGTTTTAAATTTTGAAATTGAAAGGTTGGATTCAATTGAGTTGTATCCGTATAAAAAGTTATTTCAGAATAATTTAACAAGTGTAATGGTTGCTCATTTAAGTGTAAAAGCTCTAGAACCAAATGTTGAGTTACCAACTTCGTTATCTGAAAAAGTGGTTACTGGTTTGTTAAAAGAAAAAATGGGTTTTCACGGTTTAATCTTAACAGATGCCTTAAATATGAAAGGTGCAGCTAATTATGCTAAACCTGGCGAAGTTGATTTAGCAGCATTTATAGCTGGAAACGATATGTTATTAATACCAGAAGATGTTCCAGCTGCTGTTGTTAAAATCAAAAATGCATTATCTGAAGAGGTTTTAACTGAAGAGCGTTTAAATTATTCGGTAAAAAAAATATTAAAGGCAAAATACTGGGCCGGTTTAAATAATTTTAAACCTATTGAATTAGAAAATTTATATGAAGATTTAAATTCCATAAAAGATGAATTGCTACATAGAAAATTAATTGAGAATTCTATTACGCTTCTTAAAAATGAATCACTTGTATTTCCAATTCAAAATCTAGATAAAAAGAAGATAGCATATGTGAAATTAGGTGATGCCGAGAATGTTGATTTTGTTGAAATGTTAAATAATTACACAAATGTTGATGTGGTTTCAGCTAATAATTTAGATGAATTAATAACAAAGTTAAAGCGCTATAATTTAGTGATTATTGGATATCATAAATCAAATAGTAATCCTTGGAAAAGTTTTAAATTTAAAGAGGATGAGTTAGTTTGGATGCAAGAAATTGCAAGAACTAATAAGGTAATTTTAGATATTTTTGCAAGTCCTTATAGTTTGTTGCAAATTAAAACTTTTGAAAATATAAACGGACTTCTTTTATCGTATCAAAATAGTAAATTATCTCAGGAAATTTCTGCACAGATGATTTTTGGAGCTTTGGAGACAAAAGGGAAGTTACCTGTTTCTATAAAAAATGTTTTTTCTGAAGGACACGGATTAATGTCTACTTCTTTAAAAAGAATGGCATATTCTATTCCTGAAGATGTTGGTTTAAGCAGTGAAAAATTAAAAAGAATAGATTCTATTGCTAAAGTTGTTATTAGAGATAAAATGGCTCCAGGCTTACAAGTTTTAGTGGCTAGAAAAGGGAAAGTAGTTTATAATAAGAGTTTTGGATATCATACAGATGAGGATAAGATACCAGTTGAAAATAATGATATTTACGACATTGCTTCAATAACAAAAATACTTGCTTCTTTACCATTAATTATGGAGTTAGAAGAGCAAGGAGCTTTGCAATTGGAAAGTACTTTAGGAAGTTTAATGCCAAAGCTTAAAAATACAAATAAAGATACTTTAACTGTTAAAGAGGTGCTATCTCATTATGGAAGGCTTAAAGCTTGGATTCCTTTTTATATGAGTACTATAGATAGCATAACAAAAAAACCTTCAGAAGAATATTATCGCCAAAAAGGTTCTAAAAAATTTCCAATAGAAGTTGCTAAAAATTTATACCTAATTAGTAATTATAAAGATTCAATTTTTGATAGAATTGCAAATGCCGATCAAAGATTAAATCCTGGTTATAAATACAGTGATTTGCCTTATTTTTTATTTAAAGATTTTATTGAAAATTATTATAAAAAGAATTTAGATGAATTAACACAAGAGCGATTTTATAAAACATTGGGAGCGAACAATACTGGCTATTTACCACTTCATAAATTTCCAAAATCTAAAATTGTACCAACAGAAAAGGACGATTATTACAGAAACCAGTTAGTACAAGGTTATGTGCATGATATGGGTGCTGCAATGCAAGGTGGCATTGGTGGCCACTCAGGTTTATTTTCAAATGCTAATGATGTGGCAAAAATAATGCAGATGTATCTTCAAAAAGGTTTTTATGGTGGTAAACGCTATTTTAAACCTGAAACTTTAGATAAATTTAACCAACGATATTATGCCAACGAGGAAGTTAGAAAAGGGATTGGTTTTGATAAACCACAAATAAAGGAAGAAGAAAAAGCTACTTGTGGTTGTGTTTCCGATTCAAGTTTTGGGCATAGTGGTTTTACAGGTACTTATACTTGGGCTGATCCAGAATCAGAAATAATTTATGTGTTTTTATCTAATAGAGTATATCCAACTATGGAAAATACAGGGCTGGTAAGATATAATATAAGAACTGAAATTCAGCAATTTATACAAGATGCACTTATGGAGTAACTATCATTGTTTTTGAAGTAATAGTGCTTGTAATTATACAAATTCCTAAATAAATTAGTCCAACTTTATAATTAAAAAAGAAACTTATTATCCCCGCCTGAATTAAATAAAAAAGAGGAAAGATTGTTAGGATAAGTGCAAATCTATAGGTATTGGTAAAAATAATATCTTTAATTTTTGGTTTTAATTTTTTCCAAAGTAATAATGGGAAAAAACTATTTATTCTTGTAAAAATATGAATAGGTGCAAACCAGTTTATTTTACTTTCTTTAAATGGTTTTTTCTGAGAAAATGAATCCAGCTTTTTTAAAATTTTATTAGTTTCAATAGGATTTAAAAAATCGGCATCAACAGCTTTTAATTTATCAATAATTTCGTCATGTTTTTTAACATCTTCAATATGAGTTGTAAGCTCTTTTAATTCAGTTGAAACTTTGTTTAAAATAGCTTTAAATTTTAAATCTGGATTTTCAACATTAAAATAAGAATTTGCTTGTATTGGTTTTCCATAATAAATTGATACACTTGAAGGAAAATTTAAATGAGAATCGTAGTTAATTCCAACTGGAACAATTTGAATATTTAAATCAGGATATTTTTGCAATGTTCCTAATATTATACGTGCAAATCCTTTTTTTAGTGGAATAATTCTTCTGTATTGATGGTGTTCCCCTTCTGCAAATATTTGAATAGCCTTTTCTTTTTTTAAAATTTCAAAACATTGTTCAAAAACAGCAATATTTTTTTCAACACTGTTAATACCGTCCCTAATTCTATAAACAGGAATCATATTTAGTGACCTTAAAATTTTATTAGCTATTTTATTTTTAAAAGCACTAGCTCTTGTCAAAAAATGAATATTTCTATTTGTAGTTGTTGGAATTAAAATAGCATCTAATAATGCATTTTGATGATTTCCAATAAATAATAAAGGGCCTTTCTTAGGAATATTTTCTTTACCATAAACTTTAATTTTTTTATGTGTAAAGAATAGTCCTACACTTACAATAATTTTTACAGTATTATACCAAAAATGCTTCAAAATACTATTATTTTAGTTTTTGTTTGGACCAGTAACTAGCAAGTGCTATACCCGAAACAATATCCCAAATAGCCCAAAATGCAACTAATAAAGCCATTCCTCCTAAACCGTGAAAAAAGCTAAATATAAGTAATAAACCTAATCCAGAATTTTGGATTCCAGTTTCTATAGAAAGCGTTTTTTGGTCTTTATATGAAAGTCTCATTACTTTTGCAAAATAAAAACCAGTTAACAAGGCTATAACGTTATGAGCAATTACTATAATTAGCACATAATGTATATAATTAATAAAAATATTAAAATTGTCATAAAAAGCAATTACAATAAATGACAGAAATATAATTAATGATATTGGTTTTAATATTTTTGAAAGTTTAGTAGCCCAAATTGGCAAACGGTTTCGAACCCACATTCCTAAAATTAATGGAACACCTAATATAAGTGAAACAAGTTCAACTAATGTCCAAGGATTTAGTTGTACTCTTTGTAAAATTTCGGCTGTTGGGGCATATAAATTCCCATAAAATTCAAGGTTAAAAGGAGTCATAACTAAACATACCATTGTGGCAAATGCAGTTAAACTTACCGATAACGCAGGATTTCCTTTAGCCATTTGTGTTAAAAAATTTGAAATATTTCCACCGGGACATGCAGCTACCATCATTAAGCCTAAAGCAATACTTGGCATTGGATTTACCAATTTTATAAAAATAAAAGTTACAAACGGAAGTATAAAAAATTGTGAAACAATACCTGTTAATAATATTTTTGGATTTTTAAATAAACGTTTAAAATCGTCCACTGTAATTCCAAGTGCAACTCCAAACATTATAATTGCTAAAGTGATATTTAAAACCCAAAGTCCTTCGGTGTCAAAATTTATTTCTAGGGTATCTAAATTTTCAATCATATTAGTTTTTAAAAGCGTATTCAATAATATTTGCACCCATTTTTAATGCTTTTTCTCTAACTTCATAGGAATCATTATGCATTTCCTCATCTTCCCAGCCATCGCTTAAATCTGATTCGTAATCATAAAAACAAACTAATCTTCCTTCGTAGAACAAGCCAAATCCTTGTGGAGGTTTGTTGTCGTGTTCATGAATTTTCGGTACACCTTCTTCAAAATCAAATGTTTGATGGTAAATTGGGTGATTAAACGGGATTTCTTGAAAATCTAAAGTAGGGAAAATTCTTTTAATTTCTCTTCTTATAAATTTATCAAGTCCATAATTATCGGAAATATGTAGAAATCCACCGGAAATTAAATATGTTTTTAAATTAGCTATAGCATCATCTGAAAAGATTACATTTCCGTGTCCTGTCATAAAGATTATAGGATAATTAAAAACTTCTAAACTGTTTGCTTCAACAGTTTCAGGATTTGTTTTTATAGAAGTTTGAATAGTACTATTACAAAATTCAATTAGGTTAGGTAAAGCTGTTGGGTTTGCATACCAATCTCCACCACCGTTATATTTTAAAATTGCAATTTGTTGTGTGTAAACAGATATCAAAGGGAAAAGGCAAAAAGTAAAAGTAAAAAGTGTTTTTTTAAACTTTTGAGAATTTAATAAGATTTGTGTTATTTGAAAATTTCTCATTCAACTTACTCATTTAGAAATGCTACACTATGAACTGCTACAACACCTGCTGTTTCTGTACGTAAACGGCTTTCTCCCAAAGATACAGGAATAAACTTATGTTCCAAACTTTGTTGAATTTCTTTGGTTGAAAAATCTCCTTCAGGACCTATAAGTATTGTGATATATGATGAAGGTTTTAACTGTGATTTTAATGATTTTTTATCTGTTTCTTCGCAATGTGCAATATATAAATCGCCACTTAAATCAGCGTTAATAAAATCATTAAAAGGTATAGCTTGGTTTAATTTCGGGAAATGAAATTTAAGTGATTGTTTTGCCGCTGAATGTACTATTTTTTCCATTCTATCTAATTTCAATACTTTTCGTTCAGAATGGTCGCAAATAATTGGTGTTATTTCATCAATACCAATTTCGGTTGCTTTTTCTAAAAACCACTCAAAACGGTCATTTAGTTTTGTTGGTGCAATTACAATATGTAAATAATAGTTCCAGGGTTTAGTTTTTGCTTCTATATTAGTGATTTTAACCAAACATCTTTTGTCGTTCGCAATTATTATTTTTGAAGTGAAAAGTGTTCCTAAACCATTTGTGATAAGTATAGTATCTCCATCCTTTTTGCGTAATACACGAACAATATGACGACTTTCGGTTTTATCGAATGTAAATTCCTGGCTTGAGGAATTAATTTCAGGATTGTAAAATAATTGCATTATAAGTCTTTTTTATACGTACATCTTTTTTTGTATGTAACTGGTTCAAAATTTTTCCAAAGAGCAGCAATTGCTTTATTACTAGCAAGTTCAGGAGTTCTAATACAGGTTTCAATTCCTAATTTCTCAAAAGTTTTTTGATATTCATTAAAAATTAATGCGTGAATTCCTTTACTTTGAAACTCAGGGTGAACACCAATTAAATAGAAAATAGCGTCTTTATTATTTTTTTTTGCTTTTAATAAATGAAAGATTCCAAATGGAATTAATTTCCCTTTTGCCTTTTGTAAGGCTTTAGAAAATGAAGGCATGGTAATTGCAAAAGCAATCATTTTATCATCTTTATCAACTACAAATTTTATATATTCAGGATTAATAAATGAGATGTATTTTTTCTTAAAATAATCAATTTCTAATTGAGAAATAGGCACAAATGAAGGAAGTACAGCATAACTTTGATTGAACAAATCGAACATTTTGTCTACATAAGGCATGATGTCTTTTGTTTTTGTGAAATTTAAAGGAATTAAGTTGTAGCGCTTTTCAAGTATTGAACTTACTCTTTGTAGCGGTTCTGATTTTACATTTTTAAACGGAAACTTATTCTCCAGATATTCCTTTTCTACTGTAAAACCAAGTTTTTCATAATGAGTTTTATAATAAGGATGATTATACCAAGTAATCATAGTTCCAATATGATCAAAACCATTAGTTAAAACCCCAACTTTATCAAGATTTGAAAAACCAACTGGTCCTTCCATGAATTCTAATTTTTGTTGATTACCAATTTCTATTACCTTTTCAATTAGCATTTTTGAAACTTCAAGATCATCTATAAAATCGAACCAACCGAAACGCATTTTTTTTAAGTTTTGCTCATTTATTTCAGTATGATTAATAATTGCAGCAATTCTACCAACAATTTCATCATTTTTTATGGCCACAAAAAAGCGTGCTTCAGCGTGTTTAAATACAGGGTTTATATTTTTATCAAAAGATTCTAGTTCTTCATTAATAATAGGAGGCACCCAATAATTATTGTTTTTATAGAGTTTAAAAGGAAACTTAACATATGTTTTAAGTTCCTTTTTAGAGGTCATTTCTTTAATTGTAATCATAGGTGTAAGATGCAATTATTTTCTTTTCTTATGAAATAAATTACCAAATAATCTACCAAAAAAACCTTTTCTTTTTTTCTTTTTACCAATTGTTTTGTTTGGAGAATCTTTCATGATGAAAGTATCATAATGTCTATCTAACCTCCAAGCAAAACCCGTAGAAAAATAATAATAAGAAAAATCATCAAAAAAATTGGTTCTTGCAGAAGCATCAATTTGTAAGTTTTCATTAATTAAATATGCTAAACCTGTACCAAATTGATATTTTGGAGAAAAAGTATCTTGATACCTTCCTTGGTTTTCAATAAAAAAAGACCATTGTTCATCAATCGCATATGTCATTGTAATAATGTACTTATAAAATTCATCATCTGAAGTGTAATCATCTGCAATTAGGTTGGTTAAAACTACTAATCTGTCTGTAAAATCATTTTGTAATAATAAAGCTAGTTTATAACTAATATCATCTTTTTTATATTCCTTGCTTACAAATTTTGTATGAACTCCAGCATAAACTCCAATTGATGGGATAAGTCGTTTCCAATCAAAAGCCATTCTACGTTTAAAACTTCTTATTTCTTTAGATTTATCTGTAAATTCTTGTTGTCTCAATAAATATTTAGCTCCAACCGTTAAGTCACTAATTCCGTTTATATGCCCGTTAGGATGATGCGGTAAATCGTCTATTTGATAAGCTAAATTTAAATCAAATTCCAACTTTTCATTAAACTTACCATATCTAAAAAGTAACTCTCCACCATAAGTGTTTGCAGGAGAAGTGTATAATGGATTGTCACTGTTATTATAGAAAAAGCCAGTTTCAAATTGATATACATTTGTACCAATACTATAAGGACTATCAGAAAAACCTGGGCGTTTAGAGTTTATAATTTCTGTATACTGAGCAGATGCTATTTGAAAGGTAAAAATTGCTAAAAGAAGTAGAAAAACTCTTTTCATAGTTTTGGATTGTTAGATTGTCAAATATAAGATTTTATCTAAATAAACGTTTTAGTTACTGGCAAATTGTTATTTTTGAAAATTATATAAAAAACGTATTAAATGGGATTATTAAGAACAATAGCCATTCTTGTTATTATTTATTACGCGTTCAAGTTTTTTAGTAGGTACATTGCACCTATTTTCTTGAAAAAAGTGATTAATAATGTTGAGAAGAAATATAAAGAACAACAACAAAATAAATACGAAGAACCAGCTGGAAAAGTAGGAGAAACAGTTATAGCAAAAAAACCTGTAGAACCTAAAGAAAGCAATAAAGATGTAGGTGATTATGTAGATTATGAAGAAGTAAAGGATTAATTTATATGAATTTTTCAATAAAAAAAGTAGCACCTTATTTAATTGCAATTATAACATTTATAGTAGTTTCAGTTGCTTATTTTTCTCCGGTTTTAGAAGGAAAAAAAATCCAACAAAGTGATATAACCCAGTTTAAAGGTTCGTCTAAAGAAATTGTTGATTTCAGAAACGAAAATAATGAAGAACCTTATTGGACAAATGCTACTTTTGGTGGAATGCCAGCCTATGCAGTAAGCGCTTACTATTCATATGATTTTATTAAAAAATTAGACAATCTAATTCGGTTTTTACCAAGGCCTGCGGATTATCTTTTTCTATATTTTTTAAGCTTTTTTGTTCTTTTAATAGTTCTGAAAGTAGAATGGAAACTTGCTATAATTGGCTCTTTAGGTTTTGGACTTTCTACCTATTTAGTAATTATTTTAGGAGTTGGTCATAATGCAAAAGCACATGCAATAGCCTATTTTCCTTTAGTATTATCAGGAATTTTATTAGTTTTTCAGAGAAAATACATAGTTGGTTTTGTTTTAACAGCTTTGGCTATGGCACTGGAATTAAGTGCTAGTCATATTCAAATGACCTACTACTTAATGTTTCTCGTTATAATTTATGGTATATTTCAATTAATAGAATCTATTAAAGAAAAAGAGGTTCCTCATTTTGTAAAAAGTGTTGTAATTTTATTGGTTGCAGTAATTTTGGCAGTTGGAATAAATGCAACACATTTAATGGCCACAAGTGAATATTCTAAAGAAAGTACACGTGGAAAAAGTGAATTAACTATAAATGCTGATGGTACTTTTAAAGAAGCCACTTCTGGTTTGTCAAAAGATTATATTACTGAATATAGTTACGGAATTGCTGAAACATTTAACTTGTTTATCCCGAGATTTATGGGTGGAACAAGCCACGAAGAGGTTGAAAATAGTGAACTTCAAAGGTTTTTGCAAAATGCCGTAAATAAAGGCTTAGACGCCAATGATGCGAATTATTTAATGCGAATTTCATCTATGTATTGGGGAGATCAGCCAATTGTGGCTGCGCCAGCATATATTGGCGCATTTTTTATTTTCTTGTTTGTATTAGCGTTGTTTTTAGTAAAAGGAAAATTAAAAAATTGGTTGGTAGCTGCTACTGTTTTTTCAATTTTAATGAGTTGGGGGAAGAATTTTTCGATGTTAACTGATTTCTTTATTAATTACGTGCCATTGTATAACAAATTTAGAGCAGTTTCTTCCATTCAAGTTATTGCAGAACTTACCATTCCATTATTAGCAATCTTAGGAGTTACAAAGCTTTTTTCTTCTGAAATAAAAAAAGAAGTTAAGTTAAATGCGTTAAAATATACAACAATAATAGTTGGTGGTTTAGCTCTTATTTTTACAGTTGGTGGAACTGGATTATATTCGTTTGAAACTCCATTAGATCTTCAAATTGATGAGCAAATAAGTGGATTTTTAGATGCTATAACAGCTGATAGAAGGACCTTGTTTTTTAATGATAGTTTACGTTCATTGGCTATTGTTTTAATAGTTGCAAGTGTAATCTGGTTATTTTTAAAAGAGAAAATAAATAAAAATATAGTTTTAATTGGATTTGTAGTTCTCATGCTTTTCGACCTTGTAAATGTTGATAAAAGGTATGTAAATAATGACTTTTTTGTAGCTGCAAGAAAAGTAGACAAGCCTTTCCAAGCATCACCTATTGACAAAGAAATTATGAAGGATAAAAGCTATTATCGTGTAGCTGATTTCACGAAAAATATAATGGCTGATGGAACAACTTCATATTTTCATAATTCAATAGGAGGTTATCATGCAGCAAAACCAAAAAGGTATCAAGAATTGTACGATTTTCAGATTTCAAAAGGAAATGGTCAAGTTTTAAATATGTTAAATACCAAATATATAATTGGTGCTAACGAAAAAGGAGAAATTGGTTATGAATTAAATGCAGGTGCAAACGGAAATGCTTGGTTTGTGAATAAGTTAGCTATTGTTAAAAATGCAAATGAAGAAATTTCTGCTTTAGATACTTTAAATACAAAGACAACGGCTTTAATTGAATCTGACCTAATTTCAGATGATTTAAAAATGCAGTACCCTTTAGATTCGACTGCCACCATAAAATTGACTTTATACAAACCGAATGAGCTGATTTATGAATCTAATACGGCCCAAAATCAGTTCGCTGTATTTTCAGAAATGTATTATAAAAATGGTTGGAATGTATACGTTGATGGAAAATTAACTCCACATTTTCGAGTTAATTACGTGTTAAGAGGAATGGAAATTCCAGCAGGAATTCATAAAATTGAATTTAAATTTGAACCAGTAGTTATTAAAACTGGAAATACTATAACGTTGGTTTCGTATTTCTTTTTAATTCTAATTCCAATTGGTTGGTTTTTTGTTGAAAAAAGAAAAAAAGCTTAGTTAATGTTATAACTCATTAACTTTAAAATGTGAATGAAATTTTTTCTATTTCTATGCGAAACAGCCAATGTTTTTTTATTGGAAAGAATTAATTTTCCGGAGTTTTCAAACTTTGTAATGTGCTTTAAATTGACTAATGCGGATCTATGAATTCTAAAAAAAGAAGCTTGTTTTAGTATTGTTTCAATTTTTTTGAGAATTGTAGAAGTTACGTATTTTTTGTTGTTAGTTGTATAAAATGTTGTGTAACTTCCATCAGCTTCGCAGTAAATAATATCGTCAATATTGATAATTTCATAACCATCTTTTACTGGAACGGATATTCTTTTGTGGTTGTCGTCAATTTGACTTTTGAACGCTAAATATTTTTCTAAATCAAACGAGGACTTTTTTTCTAAAAATGTATTTATAGTTTTAATAAAAACATCTTCTAAAAGCGGTTTGTTCAAGTAGTAAAAAGCAAAATAATCCATTGCTTTTTCTTTTGAGTTTCTTAATCCAGTAGTGAAGATAACTTCAAAATTTGAATTGTCAACATTGTCTAAAATTTCAAAGCCTTCACCATCATCTAGCTGAATGTCTAAAAAAATTAGTTGTGGATTTAAACTATTAATAATTTCAATTCCTTTTTTTACACTTGTGCAAGTGCCAATAATTTCAATTTTTTCAGAATAATTTCTTGTTATTAGTTGATTTAATTGGTTCTGAGCAGAAATTTCATCTTCAATTATAATTGCTTTTATCATTCAGGATTGTTAAATTTTAATCAATGGAATTTTTAAAATCACTTTTGATCCTACTAATTTATTAAAATCATCGTAAATATGCTCAGTATTAATCAATTTTTCTTTTCTTTTTGTATCGCACATTAATTGAAGCCTATTTTCAATATTTTTTATTGAAATTCCTGACCCGTCGGAGAAGTGACTATTGTTAATTCCTATTCCATTATCGCTTATTTCACAAGTTAAATATTCCTTTTCAAAAATATGTAGTTTAATGTTAATATTATTTTCCTTATTCTCTGATTTTTGAAAACCATGTTTTATAGAATTTTCAACAATAGGTTGTAAAATCATAGGCGGGATTAATATAAATTCTAAATCATCATTTGAAAGTTTTGATGTATTAATTGAATAATTTAGGTTGTTTAGGAATCTACTTTTTTGTAATTCTAAATACAATGTTGTCATTTCAATTTCCTGTTCTAAACTAATGAGGTTGTTTTTAGTAGCGTTTAAAATTAAATTAACTAAGCTTCCAAATTGTTTTAGATTAGATTCAACATTTGAAAACCTTCCTAAATTTATTTCATTGTTAATATTTCCCAATAAATTATTTATAAAATGAGGATTCATTTGAGCATTTAAAGCTTTAAATCTTAAAGAAGCTATTTTTTCTTCAATTTCATATTTTTTTTGTTTATTTCTTATTCTAACAAAATAAGTAATTAATATAGCTACCATTATTACCAATCCAATTATTGTTTGAAACCACCAAGTTTTATAAAAAGGAGGGCTAATGGTAAAAGTAAATGATTCTGGTAAGGTGCTTTCTAATTTATTTTTTGCAATAGCTTTAACCTCAAAAGTGTAAGTGTTTGGTTGTAAAGCAGAATAGCGAATGGTGTTATTTGTTGTTTCAATAAATTCAGGTTCAATACCTAATAATCGATATTTAAAAGTAATATTTCCTAAACTTTTATATGAAATACCTGAAAAGTTAAATTGTATATTATTAGAATTATAATCAAACTCGGTGTTGTTATCTTCTAATGGTACATTGTTTACTAATTTATCAGTAATAATAATTTTTGGAGGTTCAGTTATCCCAGAATTTTTTGAAAAATCAATAATATTAAGCCCTTTTGAAGTAGCAACATAAGCTTTATTCATTTGTGTATCAACAAAACAAGCTCTAACATCATTACTATACAATCCATCAGAAGTTGTGTAAGAAACAATTGTTTCAATATTTGCTGAGTTATTGAGCGTTATTTTATTTAACCCCAAATTAGAAGATAACCAAATAGCGCCATTTGAATCTACATAAATAGTTTTAATGTAATTACTTAATAAACCATCCGAAACTGTTAGATTTTTAAATTCATTTTTGTTTAAAATACCTAATCCAAAAGAATTTGAAGCTATTAATAATCCATTCTTAGAACTTTTTACATCATAAATAATACTATTATCAAATTCATTATTTAAATTGAATTTAGTAAAATTACTGTCAGTTTTTAAAAATAAACCAGTTGTAGTCCCAACCCACAGTGAATCATTTCCAATTTGTAAAATGGAAGCACTTCTTTTATTCCAGATTCGTTTAGATGTTTTATCATAAATATTTATTTGAGATATGCCATTTGCATTGGCTGTTAAAATGGAGTCTTCTTTAAAAGTGACATTTTTAAAATTTTTTAACTCGATATTCACAAAATCTGTATCATACATATCTTTTGTAGATTTAACGTTGTATGATTTATTCATTTGATGGATATTAAAATCACTAACAATATATAATTGGTCTTTGTGTGTTTTTAAATGCCTTATTCTTTTAGAATAATTGTCAATTTTTTTTAAAATTTTGACTTTTAAACTTTTTTTGTCTAAAATTATGAGTTCTCCTAATTCATTTCCAACTACAATATCATTATTAAATTCATTAATTGAAAAAAGATCATTTTGTTTAATTTCTTCAAATTGAACACCAGAAACATTAACGTTTGGAAATAGAAATACACCATTTGAGTTACTTCCAACCCAAATGTTATTTTCCAAATCAATATAAGCTCGTGTAGTTTGAATATTTTTTAAAATTGTTTTTGGAGAATTATAGTTATCAGATTTATCAAAAATATGTAATCCTTGATTTAAATTTGTAAACCAATATTGGTCGTCTATTCCGTAGAATTTCAATAAAAATCTATTGTCGAGGTTTTTCAAATAATCATTAATTTTTTTTATTGGAGGTTCATTTTTTCTAATTAATAGTGCAATATTAATATTTAGGCTCTCAATTGCTTCTTTTGAAAATGAATCAAGATTAAAATCATTCCAATTCTTTTGAAAATCAAACTTTGTTAAATTTATTATTTTAAGTTTTTTATAATCATTTTTTTCTTTTCCAATGAGGTTTACTTCTTTGCTTTTGTTTTCAAAAAAAGAATTGGAAATTTCTAAATTATTATTGTTTTTTAAAGAATACTCTTTCAAAATAAAATTTGAATCTAAAACTATGATATTCTCAATATCCTGAAAAAACCATATAGCCCCATTTGAATCTTCAAAAATTGTACTAACAAATCTATTAAAGTTTAGTTTCTGTAGGCTAGTATGATTCTTTTTACTAAAAAATTGACCGTTTTTTAAAAATCCAATTTCTCCATTAAAAAAAGACATCCAAATACGATGCTGCGAATCTTTAGAAAAAAGGAGAACTTCATTTCCTGGTAAACCATCATTAACAGTAAAGTTTTTAAATGTAAGCCCATCAAATTTACTTACACCATAATCAGTTGCAAACCACATAAATCCATCTTCATCTTGTACAATATCGTAAATTGTATTACTTGGCAAATTATTGTTCGTTGTAAATTGCGTTAAACCTGGTATTTGCCCTTGAACAATGAAAAATGTAAACCAAGCTAGAATAAAAATGAGGGTTCTAATTTTAAGCATTTTAAACATATAATCTAATGCGCTAATATAACGTTTAAAAAATAATTTACAACGCTCATATGTATGTTTGGCGCGTTTATAAATTTCATCTTAATTTAAAGGCAAGTTTATGTTACTTTTAAAATATATTTCTGAGGAAATTGTCACGGGAAAGATAAATTAAGGGAACACATAAAAGTGTCCCTTTTTTTATTTTTGGTTAAGTAACTTTATTAACGTGGGTTAAAAATTCATTTTCCCTTCTTTCTAAAGGGAAATTATTACTAATCTGAGTTCTAACTTCATTTGGTGAAAATGTATTATTTGATAAATTTGAAATTATATTGTTTAATATAAAAGTATTTTTTTCTTTTAAAATATAGCCTTTTTCTCCAATAATATCAGGGATTCCTGCAACGTTACTTCCAATTGGAATACAACCACATAACATTGCTTCACAAAGTGCGTTAGGAAATCCTTCCGACATAGATAATTGCAAGTAATATTTATTAGAATTATAAATAGATACTAATTCATTTTGGTTAACTCGGTTAATAAATTTAATATTTTTTGGAAAAACCTTTGTAAGTTCAAGCTTACCAACAATTGTAAATTGACAATACGGGTTTAAGACAGCTATACTTTCAATTAAATCAATTCCTTTTATAAAATAGCGTGTTTTATCTATAGTATCTGAAACTGTTAAAAAGGTATAATCTATTCTGTTTAAACTGGTGATTTTCCATTTTTTAGAATCATAACCATTAACCATTTCAATAATATTAGTTTTTATTTTTTTATTAAAAGATCTAATACCTTGGTTTTTAAATTTTACTGGAGTGTAATCATATTCACTATATTCAAGGCTTTTATGAACTGGTAAAATTAGACGAGCTTTTTTTAAGGAAAAGTTCACAAACCAACTTAAATATTTTTTTCGTTGAATTCCATAATTAATTTCAGGTAGTTTTATACTTTCATTACCAATTGCAATAATAATTACGGGTGTTTTAAAAATTATTCCAAAAACAGTAGGTAAAAAGGAATGATAACCTGCTGATTGAATTACCAATGCTTTAAGTTTATAAGTTAAAAAAAGAAGTAAGAAGAATTGTTTAAAGAAAATAATTGGTAAAAAAACTTTTGATTTAGAATTAAAACAAAATTTATAAACAAAATAATTCTTTTTTAAAATTTCAATATCCCTTTTTACAAAAGAAGATTCATGTACAAAAGTCATAAGAATATTTTCTTTCCTCAAATTGTCTATTTTCAACATAAGGTTTTATACTTTTGTTTGAATTAAATTAAATTCAAATGTACTTAATTTCGAATTTAGTTTTGTGTTTAAAGTAATTTTAAATTAAAATAGATTTATGATGTACTCATTTTTCGGAATATCTTCTAATTTGGAAATAATCAATAAGAATTACAGCAAAATTCTTATAAAGGAATTAGAATGCTATGAAACGAATGATAATAGTAGTTCGACTATTTTAATTACAGATGATTGGTCAAATTTTAATGAAGAAATAATTTCAATAAATCCTTCAATCCATTTATATGGAACCAACGTCATTTATATAAAAAATAAGCTTTTGAAGGTAGCATTTGTTTTTAGTAAGAAAAAAAAATTAACAACTGTTTATTTTAAGCTTAATTATGAAAATAATAGATTTAGAAGAAATTTAAGAAAATGGTTAAATATGCAATTTACCAATCGTATAGAAAATATTGGTCAAATTTTTCATGAATTAGTATTGGTTCCATTAACTTTTTTTCAAGATAACTTAGTTCCGATTCATGCAGCAGGTTTTTCAAGTCTTAATAAAGGGATTTTATTGGGGGGCACGGGAGGTGTAGGAAAAACATCAATAGAAATAGATTTTTGTTTAAACAATAAAATGTCATTTCTCACCGATGATATTGCAATTGGAGATGTGAATGGAGATGTTTACCCAAATTATAATTGGCCTAAAATTTATGGGTATAATTTATTGGGAAATAAGCTTTTAATTGATAAAATGTCAAAGACTAAAAGTTTTTTAAGCAGCATTCATTGGTTTTTACATAAAAATGTTTTTGGATTAAATAAGGTAAGAAGAAAAATTAGTTCATTTGATTTATATGATAATGTAGTTTTAAAAAGTGTTCATTTAGATCATTATTTTATTCTTAATAAGAAAATTTGTGATGTCGTGAATTTTGTGGAATTAGATTTAAATAAAGCTGTAAAAATGACCGTAGAAATTATTATTTCAGAATATAGTGATTTCTTGAACCATATAAGTTGGCACGAATTTAATGCATTAAGTAATAATCTAGATGCGATAATAACAAAAAAAGAGTTAGAGGAAAAATGGTCTAAAAATTTGTATAAACTATTAAATAATAAAAAAATTATTTTGCTGAATATACCTTTAAATATTTCTCATCCAAAGTTTAAAAAACAGGTAAAATCTTTGATTCAAAGTAGAATTAATCAGTAATTTTCAATGAAATAGTTTTATGAAAGCACTTATTATCACATATTATTGGCCTCCTGCAGGTGGATCTGGAGTTCAACGTTGGTTGAAGTTTGTGAAGTACTTTCGTGATTTTGGTATTGAACCTATTGTTTATACTGCTGAGAACCCCAATTATCCAATTTTAGATGAAAGTTTAGAGAATGAAATTCCGAAAGGTATTGAAATTTTAAGACTACCGATTTGGGAACCAAATAATTTACTCTCTTTTTTAGGGAGAAAGAAAAATGAAAGTGCTGGGTTTTTGAATCCAAACCCTTCTTTTTTTGGTAAAATATTACAATATGTGAGAGCAAATTATTTTATACCAGATGCTCGAAAATTTTGGATTAAACCTTCAGTTAAATTTTTGAAAAGTTATTTAGCTGAAAATAATATTGATGTCATAATTACTACTGGTCCACCGCATAGTATGCATATAATTGGCTTAAAATTAAAGCGACAATTGGGTGTAAAATGGATTGCAGATTTTAGAGATCCGTGGACTGAAATAGATTATTTTCATCAGTTGCCACTTTCTAATAAAGCCATTAAAAAACATCATTATTTTGAACAGGAAGTTTTAAAAAATGCTGATAAAGTTTTGGTTGTTGGTAATACAATGAATGAAAATTATTCTCAATTCAGTAAGAATGTAGTTACAGTTTCAAATGGTTTTGATGTAAAAATAGATAACACAATAACTGAACTAGATACCAAATTTACAATTACCCATATTGGGTTAATGAATGCAGATAGAAATCCTAAAATGTTATGGGATGTTTTAGCTGATATTTGTATTGAAAATAGAGCGTTTGCTAATGATTTTCAATTAAAATTAATTGGTAAAGTAGATGCTTCTGTATTGAGAGATATTTCTGAAATAAATCTTCAAAACAATGTTCAGTTTGTGAATTATGTTTCACATAATGAAGTTGTTAATTATCAAAAGAAATCACAAGTTTTATTGTTGATTGTGAATAATGTTCCAAGCGCAAAAGGAATTATTACAGGTAAAATATTTGAGTATTTAATGGCTAAACGTCCAATTTTAGCAATTGCCCCAAAAAATGGTGATTTAGCTGAAATTTTGAAAACTACCAATGGTGGATGTGTTATTGATTTTAACCAAAAGGATGAATTAAAAAGAGCTATATTAGATTTGTATTCTAAATTCATAAAAGGAAATTTAGTGGTTGAGTCAGAAAATATTGGACAATTTCATAGAAAAGAGTTGACTAAAAAAGTTTCGGAAATATTAAAAGAAATTATTGAATGAAAAAAATTGTAACCATTTTAGGTGCGCGTCCACAATTTGTTAAAGCAGCAGTTTTAAGTAGAGTTATTTCTAAATACAAAGCTGTTGAAGAGGTAATTGTTCATACAGGTCAACATTATGATGCAAATATGAGTGACATATTTTTTAATGAAATGGATATTCCAAAACCAAAATACAATTTGGCAATAAATGGATTAAGTCACGGAGCAATGACAGGGCAAATGTTGCAAAAAATTGAGGAGGTTCTCTCAATTGAAAAGCCTGATTTAGTTGTAGTTTATGGTGATACAAATTCAACATTAGCAGGAGCACTGGCAGCCAAAAAAATGAATATAAAATTAGCACATGTAGAAGCTGGTTTGCGTTCTTTTAATATGAAAATGCCAGAAGAAGTAAATCGGATTTTAACGGATAGAATTTCCGACTTATTATTGTGTCCAACAAATACTGCAATTGAAAATTTACAAAAAGAAGGTTTTAATAATATTCCAACTAAAATTGTAAAAAGTGGGGATATTATGAAAGATGCAGTTGATTATTATAGCAAAGTTTCAGAAGAAAAATCATCGATATTAAATGATTTAAATCTTCAAAAAAATGAATTTATTTTAGCCACTATTCACCGTCAAGAAAACACCGATAATTTAGAAAATTTAAAATCTATATTTGAAGGTCTTCAAGAAATTAATAAAAAGAAACAAGTTGTACTTCCGTTGCATCCAAGAACAAAGTCAATTTTAGAAAAAAATAATCTATCTTATAAAATAAAAATGATTGACCCAGTTGGTTATTTTGATATGCTTGAGTTGTTAAAAAATTGTAATTTAGTTATTACGGATAGTGGAGGACTTCAAAAAGAAGCTTTTTTTAATAAAAAGCATTGTATTATTGCTAGAGAAGAAACAGAATGGGTAGAGCTAGTTTCAACTGGTTTTGCTCAGATAGTTGGAAGTGATAAAACTAAAATGTTAAGTGCTTTTGGTACTTTTCAAAATACAAAAATGGACTTTTCAATAAATTTATATGGAGAAAATATAGGAGAAAAAATTTATGCTGAAATTTTTAACTTAATATAATGGGTATAGTTTTAAAACAGTCTTTCAATAACACATTAATTCTTTTTTTAGGATTTGCAATTGGAGGTATTAATGTGCTGTTTTTATTCACCAATTTTTTACACGAGGATTATTTTGGATTAATTACTTTTTTACTATCTGCTGCCAACATTATTATGCCATTATTGGTTTTTGGAATTCATCAAACCATAATAAAATATTATTCTTCATATAAAAATAAGGTTGAAAAAGACGGTTTTTTAATAGTAACTTTAATACTACCATTAGTTGTAATAATTCCATTAGCCTTTATAGGTGTTTTTTTGTATGAATCCATTGCAAATTGGCTTTCCGCAGAAAACCCTTTAATTAAAAATTATTCATACTTAATATTTATAATAGCCATTTTTATAGGCTATTTTGAAGTTTTTTATTCTTGGACGAAAGTGCAGTTTAACTCCGTTTTTGGGAATTTTATAAAAGAAATATTTACACGTATATGTACGTCTTTTTTATTAGTTGCAGTATATTTTAATTGGATCTCAAATGAACAATTTATTTATGCAATAGTGGTTGTTTATGGTGTTAGAACAGTAATAATGAAATTATATGCCATTTATATTTATATGCCTAAATTGGTGTTAAAATTGCCATCTAACTTAAAAGAAATTCTATCATTTTCATTTTATATAATCGTTTCAGGATCCGCTGGTGCAATATTACTAGAAATAGATAAATTCATGATTCCACAAATGGAAAAAATTGCAGAAGTAGCTTATTATTCAGTAGGGATTTATATTGCAAGTGTGGTAGCGATTCCAACTCGGGCTATGCAACAAATTACAAGTCCTATTACTGCTAAAGATATTAATAATAATAACTTGCCAGAAGTTGAAAAATTGTACAAACAAACTTCAATTAATTTACTGGTTGTAGGAGGGTTGTTGTTTTTAATAATAAATTTAAATATTACAGATTTATATGAATTAATAAACAAACCACAGTATACTAAAGGAATTGGGATTGTTTTAATTATTTCAATTGCTAAATTAATGGAGTTGGCTTTAGGCACGGGAAATGCCATTTTAATGAATTCAAAGTATTATAAAACATTTTTTTATATGTCTTTAGCAATGGCGTTAAGTGTAATAGTTTTAAATCGCTATCTTATTGGTTTAATTGGGATAAATGGAGCTGCTTTAGCTACGCTTATTGTAGTTTTTATATATAGTTTCATTAAAATATTTTATATAAAGTCTAAGTTAAATATGCAGCCTTTTAGTTTAAATACAGTTAAAATAGTATTGATTGTTTCAGTTGTGTTTTTCTTGTTTTATTTTTGGAATTTTAATTTGAACCCTATTCTAAATATGCTTTTAAAAGGTATTTTAATTACTGTTTTTTACTTGTTACTGATTAACAAATTTAAAATTTCACAAGAGGTTAATAATCTCTTAGTTAAAAGTTTCAAAAAATAAAAGAATTAGCATTTTTTGTACGTTGTTCATCTATAAATTAGAGATTTCTTTAAATATATTGTAGTTTTATTAATTCTAGTTTTCATCAAAAGACCGTGTTTAAATAGGAGCGAACTGTAATTATTCTTGTGGTGTTATCCTATTTTATTAATATATTTATTTTTTTATTTGAAATGTTTTTATGAATTATATTTTACACATTTTTTATGGAGTTTTAATGGCATATTTTGGACTAATTTCTCCAGGAATGTTAAATATGACTGCACTTAAAATTAGTATGAACGCCGGTAAGATTGAAGGTTTAAAATTTTCGATTGGAGCTTCTTTGGTGGTGTTTTTTCAGGCGGGGATAGCCTTGTATTTTGCAGATTATTTTACTAACAATCCAAAAGTTATAGCCATTTTAAAGATTGCAGCAGTATTTATTTTTTTTGCACTTGCTGTTTTTTTCTTTATGCTTTCCAAAAAGGATTTAAATCCTAAAGCTACCAACGAAAAAAATAATTTTTTTGTAAAAGGGATTTTAATGTCATCAATTAATATGTTAGCAATTCCATTTTATTTAGGAATAAGCATTTATTTATCATCAAAAGATAAAATTATAATGGAACAGCCTTATATTTTATTATTTGTTTTTGGTGCAAGTTTAGGATCGTTTTTAATATTCTATACATATATGGTTTTTGCGAAAATTATTAATGATAAGGTTTCATTTATTGCTAAAAACATCAATTTAATATTGAGCTTATTATTTTTTGGTTTAGCAATTTTTACATTGATTAAGATTTTACGATAATTTTATTTTTATATTTACAAAACCTAATTTATTAAGTGAAATTATGATTACAGCTATTGAGAAAAATTTACAAAGAGGTATTCAGCTTTTACAATATATTTCAGATGAAGATTATAGTAATACATCAATAGCGCCTTATTACTCAAGTATTGGAAGTCATATGCGACATATTTTAGATGTTTTTGACTGTATTTTTGAAGGTTTACCAATTAATGAAATTAACTTAATTAACAGAAAACGAAATTTACAAACAGAAAATTTTACCGAGTATGGATTGCTTTATTTTAATGAAATTTTGTTAAAATTAGATGCGTTAAAAAATCAGGATTTTAATAAAATAATTAAAGTTACTGACGATTTAGGTTTGGGTATTATTACTGCTAATTATACGTTGGCTGCTATTTTAATTCAAGCTCATAGCCACGCAATTCATCATTTTGCAAGTGTGGGATATGTAATTTCTCAATTAGGTATTGAATTACCAGATGATGATTTTGGATTTAATCCTACAACTCCTAAATTAAAGAATATTAATTAGCACTTAATTTTTTAATTACTTTTAAATACTTCTTATATCTAAAGTAAACGGTAATTAAGTATTTTAAATTAGTAAATTCAATTTTATTCATCTTATTGTTTTGAACACCAATATTATAAATTATACCCCAATGTTTTTTTATGGATTTTAAAGCTTTTAAATAGCTTCCATTGTCAGCATCATAAATATGTGTAGGTTCTGCTATTACACCGTTAATTTCCAATATTTTTAGGTTTTCACCTTCTAATAATTCTTCAAAAGTATTGTATTTAACATCAATTCTACCGTAATTCCAGCCTCCAATTTCTGAATTTAAAATATCTAGCATTGCTATTAACTTGCTATTAATTAAATGATTACCATTTATAAATTGTGTCCCTTTAGAATGGTTTCCAATAAAATTTAAAATTATTTCCTCTTTATTATTTGGAATGCTATTTAACTTTTCCTTATTGACTTCTAAAATTAAATCTAGGTATTTTTCAGCTCTTTCACTAGCGTTAATTAATGATAAAAGAGTTGATTTTCCGTCTCCTAAAACTGTTAAGTATTTTTTTAATGTAACTGAACTAATAACTCCCTCTTTTTCACCAGGAACTCTATAATAAAAAATGCCACATTCATTTTTATAATCGATAAATTCTTGAATAATTAAATTTATGGAATTGTATTTTTTTAAATAGTTATTTAGTTCGAATTCAGAGTTTATTTTTTTAACCAACAAGCCTCTAAACCCAATATCAGGTTTAATTATTAATGGAAATTTAACTGCGGTTGAATTTAAATCAGAAATTATTTTTTTTAAAGATTGATTTTTAGGAATAAATATACTTTTAGGTTTGTATTTTGGAGGCAATAATTCAATTGTTTTAAATTTTGATTCTAAGCCATTTCCAGATCCTTCAATACCAGGATTTACTGCTGAAAAGAAACCAAAACTTCTCGATTTTAAAGCCAGATAAAAAGCATAAGGTAATAACGGAACATAAAACATATAGGATGGCCAATATTCCCAGTTTAGTTGATTTTTTAATAAGAAAATTCTCATTTATTCCGAATTAAAAAAAGCATTCAAGATAATTCTGATTCCTAAAAATCCTAGTACAATTGCTGCAATTGCTAAAATAATTCCAACAATTAGCCATAAATAATTATTTTGAAGTTTTATAGCTTTAAATCCAATTGTAATTAAAATAGGAGCCAGTAATAAAATGGGCAACGCTGCTAATTCATATTTTAGGCCTCTAACTAACTCTTTTTTATCAGTTCCCATTATTAAAATTGTTTATTGCCTTTCTAACACTTTGATGTTTTAAAAGTAGCTTATTTGCTTCTTGTTCAGAAATATTTAATTCTTCCATAATCATTTTGGTACCTCTATCAACAAGTTTATTATTAGATAATTGCATGTCAACCATTTTGTTACCTTTAATTTTTCCAAGTTGAATCATTACACTTGTGGAAATCATATTTAAAACAAGCTTTTGCGCTGTTCCAGCTTTCATTCTAGAGCTTCCTGTTACAAACTCAGGTCCAACAATAACTTCTAAGGGATGTTTTGCAACTTTTCCTAAAGGACTATTATTATTACACGTGATACACCCTGTTAAAATGTTATTTTCATTACATTTTTCTAGTCCAGCAATCACATAAGGAGTAGTTCCTGATGCAGCAATTCCAATAACAGTATCGTTATTGTTTATATTATATTCCTTTAAATCTTTCCAGCATTGCGATGTCGAATCTTCAGCAAATTCAACTGCTTTTCTAATTGCGGTATCCCCTCCAGCAATAATTCCAATAACCATATTATGTGGTACACCAAATGTTGGTGGGCATTCTGAGGCATCTAAAATTCCCAATCTACCACTTGTTCCTGCACCTACATAAAATAAACGTCCTCCTTTTTGCATGCTTTCTACAATGGCAATTACTAACTTTTCAATTGAAGGAATAATTTTTTCTACAGCTAAAGGAATCGATTTGTCTTCAGAATTAATATTTGTTAATAATTCTTGAACACTCATTTTTTCCAAATGATTGTAATTAGAAGATTGTTCGGTTATTTTAGTAAAACTCATGTTTCAAAAATAAAAAAAAAAGGCGAGCAATATTGCTCGCCTTTTTAATAAAAATATTTTTTAATTACATTAATACATTTTCAGCAGGAATTGATGAAATAATGTTATTAAATGTTATACTTGGTCTCATTGCTTTATTTGCCAATTCATCATTAGGCATATAATAACCTTTTAAATCTACATTTTTTCCTTGAGCACTGTTTAACTCCAATAAAATTTTTGGTTTGGCATTTAAAAGTTCTTTATAAATTTTTGCAAATAAGTTTTTTAAATCAGCATCTTTACTTTGATTTGAAAGGGCTTCTGCCCAATATAAAGCTAAGTAAAAGTGGCTTCCGCGGTTATCTAGTTCATAAACTTTTCTTGAAGGTGATTTTTTATTTTCTAAAAATTTATCAGTAGCTTGATCTAAAGTGTCAGCTAAAATAAGTGCTTTAGAGTTTTTTAAATTCTCCCCTAAATGTTCTAGTGAAACTGTTAATGCTAAAAACTCACCTAATGAATCCCAACGTAAATGCCCCTCTTCCATAAATTGTTGAACATGTTTTGGAGCAGATCCTCCAGCTCCAGTTTCAAATAAACCACCACCATTCATCAAAGGAACAATAGAAAGCATTTTTGCACTGGTTCCAACTTCTAAAATTGGAAATAAATCGGTTAAAAAGTCACGTAAAACGTTTCCAGTTACAGAAATAGTATCTAAACCATCTTTTAATCTTCCTAACGTGTAAAGTGTAGCTTGATATGGTGGTAAAATAACAATTTCTAATCTTGATGTGTCATAACTAGGCAAATACTTTTCAATTTTTTTAATAATTTCGGCATCATGAGCTCTGTTATTATCTAACCAAAATACGGTAGGTGTATTTGTAGCTGTTGCTCTTTTAACAGCTAATTTAATCCAATCTTGAATAGGTGCATCTTTTGTTTGGCACATTCTCCAAATATCTCCTTCTTCTACGTTATGCTCAATTAATGTTTCTCCAGAACTATCTATAACACGCACAATACCATCTCCTTTAATTTCAAAAGTTTTATCATGCGAACCATATTCTTCAGCTTTTTGAGCCATTAGGCCAACATTAGGAACTGTCCCCATAGTTGTAGGATCAAATGCTCCATTTTTCTTGCAGAAGTCGATAGTTGCTTGGTAAATAGAAGCGTAACTACTATCTGGAATTACAGCCTTTGTGTCTTGCAGCTTGCCATTTGCATTCCACATTTGACCAGAAGTACGAATCATTGCAGGCATAGAGGCATCAATAATAACATCACTAGGAACGTGTAAATTGGTAATTCCTTTGTCTGAATTAACCATAGCTAATGCAGGTCCATTTTCTAAGCAGTTAAAAATATCATCTTCAATTTCTTGTTTTTGACTTGCTGGTAACGATTGAATTTTAGTAATTAAATCTCCAAAACCATTGTTTTCTTCAACACCAAGTTTATTTAAAACTTTTTCATATTTATCAAAAATAGGCTTAAAAAATGTTTTTACAGCATGTCCAAATATTATAGGATCTGAAACTTTCATCATAGTAGCTTTCATATGCAAAGAGAATAATATATTTTTCTCTTTTGCATCCTTAATTTGTTGATTTAAAAAAGCTAACAACGCTTTTTTACTCATTTTAGAAGCATCAATTATTTCGCCTTTTAAAAGAGGTGTACTTTCTTTTAAAACAGTACACTTTCCATTTTTTTCAATAAACTCAATCTTAACATCTGTTGCTTCAGAAAGTGTTACAGATTTTTCATTTGAACGAAAATCATTTGAAGTCATTGTTGAAACATGAGTTTTTGAATCTGAAGACCAAGCTCCCATTGAATGCGGATTGTTTTTGGCAAAATTCTTCACAGCCTTTGGAGCTCTTCTATCTGAATTTCCTTCACGTAAAACTGGGTTTACGGCCGAACCTTTAACAGCGTTGTATTTTTT
>Ga0102815_10000480_pt1 | contig 27106 bp, 19 predicted proteins | sample ColrivemetaGS759_FD_79113 | JGI IMG/M metagenome (GOLD analysis project Ga0102815, IMG submission 79113) | Estuarine microbial communities from the Columbia River estuary - Ebb tide ETM metaG S.759 | ecosystem: Environmental > Aquatic > Marine > Intertidal zone > Estuary | place: USA: Columbia... | reverse complement strand
GTCAATTAGGTCGTAAAGACGGGAAGTCAGGCCTATTTCTGATAATAATTTATTCAATTAAATTGATGTTTGGAATTAAATTATACCGAAATTTGTCCCAGAAAACAATGCAAAATGACAAGACTTAGCGTAAACATCAATAAAGTAGCCCTTATTCGGAATGCCAGAGGAGAAAATGTACCTGATTTGAATCAGGTCGCCAGAGATTGCGAATTATTTGGAGCGCAAGGCATTACTGTTCATCCCCGACCGGATGAGCGTCACGTTAGATTTGCAGACGTACCTGAATTAAAAAAGCTGGTGACTACTGAATTCAATATTGAAGGGTATCCCAACAAAAGATTCATGGAACTCGTTTTGACAAATACACCGCACCAATGCACGCTTGTTCCTGACCCTCCGGGTGTTCTGACTTCAAATACCGGCTGGAACACGAAAGAGAATAAAGCTTTTTTGCAGGATATTATAGGCAGATTACACGAACAAGGCATTCGCGTTTCCTTATTTCTTAATGCTGAACCAGAGTTGATTGAGTCTGCTAAAGCAACCGGGGCGGAACGCATTGAACTATACACCGGGCCGTTTGCCGCCAATTATGCCAAAGATAAAGTTATGGCTATAAAAGCATTCAGGGAAACAGCTATTGCTGCCCATGAAGCCGGACTTGGTTTAAATGCAGGTCATGACCTGAATTTAACCAATCTCAAATATTTCAGAGAAAACATTCCTCATTTACTGGAAGTTTCCATAGGTCAGGCGCTCATTAGTGATGCTTTATATTATGGGCTTCAGAATACGATTCAGATGTATTTGAATTTATTAAGAGAGGCATAAATTATGTTGGGTCATGTTGTCTTAATCTTTCAACTTCACTGTACTTTGAACAGATTCCAAAGTATTGCCATTCAAATCATGTATGGCATATCTTATGGATAAACTATCCATTTCCCATTTCATGTCTAATTTTCCAAAATTGCGAACCGAAATTAATTCACCCACTCTATATGGGTTTTCTTCATCTGCTTTCTCATAAGAATGGGTAAGTCCGCTGCTCGTGACTTCAAAGAGTTCCATACCATTAACTATTGTTTTTGAAATTTCCCCAATGTGTCTGTCCCCGCTAAGGATCATGGGATTCTGAACAGAATTTGAACTGATCAAATTCATAAATTTTTCTCTTTCAATCGGGAAATTGTACCATTTTTCAAAATAATGTTCTGTAGGAATAAACTGAATTCCTGAAACGAAAATATTGATTTTTGCCTGGTTGTTTTTCAGTTCATTTTCGAGCCATTGCCATTGTTTGTCTCCAAGGTAAGTGCCATCCTTATTTTGCAAATATCTTTGATCTGAGTTATCATCCGGCAAAAGATCATCCCGAAAATACCTGCCATCGAGTAAAAACACCTTTACCTGTTGACTATCAGGCCCAAAAACATAAGATTGATAGGCACCTTCTCTTTTCCAAATTGGATCAGATTCAGGAATATCCAGAAAATCGAACAAAAGGTCTCTGCTTCCTTTTTTAGCCAAAAATGAAGTTCCTCCATCATTTTTACCAAAATCATGATCATCCCAAATTCCGATCACACGAACGCTGTCAATAAATGCCATGTATTCTAAGTTGCTTTTTTGCAAATCATACTGTGATCTCATAAGGCTCATATGGTCAGTATCACAATAAATGATATCCCCCATCCAGATCCAAAGGTCAGGTTTTTCCTTCTCAATTGTCTGCCAATAGCTTTGATCTTCCCACTGGCGATTACAAGCTCCAAAACAAATGGTTTTCAATACAATTGTTGTATCCGATCCATTTATATGTTGAAGCTTAGATTCATGTTTTTTTAATTCGCATGAAAACAGAGTCAATCCCAATAATGTCATACAGATAAACAGGAAGAGCTTAGGGTAGAATTTCATACGAAGATCATTTTATGATTAATTCAAATCCAATGTAAGTACATCCTCTAAAATGTCTGACAGAATTTCCAAAAAATATTTTATCTTTCCGTTTCAAAAAACATAAATACAATGTCAAAGGATAACAAGGTAGGAATTAAGAGTTTTCCCGGAACTTTCTGGGCTGCAAATACCATGGAAATATTTGAAAGAATGGCCTGGTACGGATTTTTTGCTGTTTCTTCACTATATATTACTGGTTCTGTTACCGAGGGAGGTCTTGGTTTTTCTGATGAAGATCGTGGTGTTTTACAGGGTGTAGTAACTTTTTTCCTCTACTTGTTTCCGGTTGTAACCGGTGCGCTGGCCGACCGTTATGGTTTCAAAAAAATGCTTTTTGCGGCATTTGTAGTTTTGGTACCTGCCTATTATTTATTAGGCCAATTTAAAACATTTCCAACATTCTTCCTTGCATTTTTACTTGTTGCATTAGGTGCGGCTATGTTTAAGCCTGTGATTATAGGTACTATCAGTAAGGTAACGAGTAAAAAATCAGCCTCCATGGGTTTTGGTATTTTTTACATGATGGTTAATATTGGTGGTTTTGTAGGTCCGATCGTTGCAGGTATTGTGCGAAAATGGGATTGGAACTACGTATTTATTGCATCAGCAATATGGATTTCATTAAACTTTATAGTGATCATGTTCTTCTTTAAAGAGCCAACTGAAGAAGCAAATTCAGAAAATAAGAGAAGCCTGAAACAGGTACTTTCCGGCATGGTTGAGGTATTGGGAAATGGAAGATTCTTTCTATTTGTCTTTGGGCTGTTAGCCTTGCTCGTTTTGGGATCAAAATACACATCAGACGGGAGTTTTACATGGATGCACATTATTTATCTTTCATTAGGATGGATTGGCTTAAATGTAATTTATGACCTGGTCGTAAAAAGTATGGGTGAAAGAAAACATTGGTTAGGACAGACAATGAAACTTGGAGATTGGAGATTTGGATTGTTTCTTTTGTTAATGTCTGGATTCTGGACATCATTCAATCAATTATTTTACACCCTTCCATTGCATATTAGGGATTTCGTAGATACATCAGATATTTTAAATTTATTTACTTCCGGATTAAGAGGCTTAGGTCTTGAGAGCTGGGCAGTTGGCATGGGTAATAACATGACAACTCCCGGACAATTAAACCCGGAATATATGATCAATTTCAATGCTGGCGCCATCATCTTTTTCCAGGTGTTGATTTCATATTTAGTGACCAGGTTAAAACCATTTACAACCATTTTCTGGGGTGTTTTGATCACCGTTGTCAGTTTCTCGATCTTAATTTTTGGAGATACAGGATGGATTGTATTTGCTGGTATTATCGTATTTTCATTTGGTGAAATGCTAGCCAGTCCTAAATCAAAAGAATACACAGGTAGCATTGCGCCTCCTGAAAAAGTTGCTTTGTACATGGGTTATTTTTACTGGTGTATTGCATTGGGGAATTTATTCGGAGGGATACTTTCCGGTCAATTATACGGTCATTTTGCCAGAGATATGCAAAGACCTGATATCATGTGGGGTATTTTTGCAGCTTTAGCCTTATTTTCTGCAATTGCTGTTTATGCTTATGATGTCCTGGTAATCAAAAAAATGAAACGGGATTAATGTCTTTTCAATGGTTTGAAAAGTTAAAGGTCCCCCATGTGTACACCTTGCTCACGGGCATAATTTTGTTCGGGGTGTTCCTATCATATATAGTTCCTTCCGGTGAATTTATCCGGGAGGAGAAAGAGTTGAATGGCCTGAAACGAACCATGGTTGTTCCCGGCACCTTTCAGGAAATTGAGAAACATTACTCTATTCCCGGTATTTTTGTTGAGACTAAGGAAGAGGGCAAAGCCAGTCCTGTCAGCTTTTTACAGTTTTTATCGGCGATCCCACGGGGGATGGAAGGTACGGCTGATATCATTTTCTTCATTTTTATTTTAGGAGGTGTTTTTAGTGTCATCCAAAGAACCGGTACCATTACAGCCGTTATTCAGGCATTGGTCAGAAAATATTCTGGTTCTGATACCTGGCTCACCATCCTTTTGATGGTTTTAATAGCCATTGCCGGCTCCACTTTGGGAATGGGTGAGGAATTTATCCCATTGGTCCCGCTTTTTATTTACCTGGCAAGAGAAATGGGATATGACAGGATTTATGGAATAGGTCTGGTCATTCTCGCCGCAGATGTTGGATTTGCTGCTGCAACAACAAACCCTTTTACGGTTCAAATCGCTCAAGGAATAGCAGAAGTCCCTATAGGGAGTGGAATTGGATTCAGGATGATTTTTTTCGTTATTATTCTAATAACGGCTATTATTTATCTGTACAGATATGGAAGAAAAATCAAAAAAGACCCGACAAAATCACTGATGTACGGCGTAAAGGTGGATAATTCAAGCTTATCATTTGAAAAACTTAATTTAACCAAGAGACACAAGTTTATTGTCTATGCTACAGTACTCATATTTATCCTGATAATCTTTTGCATGCAGACCATGAATTGGTGGCTGGCTGAAATGGCAGGTGGATTCTTATTAATGGCTGTAATTGCAGCCTGGATCGGCAAACTAAGTCCTCAGGAGACAGCAGAAGCATTCGTGAGCGGCACCAAGGAAATGGCGGTAGCTGCCCTCGTAGTTGGATTTGCAAAAGGGATTCAGGTAGTTTTAGCAGATGGTATGATCATGGATACTTTAATCCATTTTGCTGCAAGCTCAATTGAAGGCATGCCCAAAATAATTGCAGCAGAAGGAATGTTCGTTTTTCAGACATTTTTGAATTTCTTTATTCCATCGGGCAGTGGTCAGGCCGCAACCACAATGCCGCTCATGGCTCCATTATCGGATCTGCTCGGCATTACCCGACAAACAGCGGTTTTTGCTTTCACCTGTGGAGATGGTTTTTCAAATACGATCATCCCAACATCCGGTGTTTTAATGGCCGTTTTGAGTCTTGGAGGTGTACCTTATGAAAAATGGATTCGATTTATGTTGCCCTTGTTTCTGATATTAAGTACTCTAGCCGCAATATTTCTTGCTATAGCTGTTTTGATCTCCTACTAAAGGATTCAGATGGAAAGATCATAGATTTTTGCCTTTTTAAACAGATTCTATTTTTCAAAAATCAATTAGATGAAAACTCTAATTGTGTAATTTTTCAGCATAACGAATTGCTTTTTCCAAATCTGCTGCATTATCTATACTAATCGTTTCACTCGTTACATTGAACATATGGATTTGATAACCATTTTCCATCCATCTCAATTGTTCCAGCAATTCCGCTTTCTCCAGTGGAGATTTCTCTAATGAAACAATTTCCTGCAGCGTTTTATTCCTGAATCCATATATCCCCAAATGCTTAAAGTAATCTGCTGAAAAATCATTATGAGAGGGTACAAAGGGAATAGTTCCCCTGCTAAAATACAATGCCTTCCCTACTCGATTACAAACCACTTTGACAACATTTTCATCCATCCAGTCAACTTCACTTTTAATTACAGTTTTCAGACTTGAAATTTGCATCCAGTCATCCTCTTTCATTTTACGAGCAAGCAGATCAATGACTGAAGGATCTATAAATGGTTCATCAGCTTGTACATTCAATATTACATCTCCTTGCCAAAAATTTCTAGCCACTTGTGCACATCTCTCCGTCCCTGTGTTATGGGATTTAAAGGTCATTTCGACTTCAGCGCCAAAACCTTTGGCATGCGATTCAATTCGGGGATCATCTGTTGCTATTATGATCCGGTCAATTTCATTTGTCTTTTGCACCTGCCTGTACACCCGTTCAAGCATAGTCATGCCATCAATGTCAGCCAGAACCTTCGCTGGAAGTCTAGTGGAATCATATCTGGCCGGAATTATCGCAATGCAATTTGTCATAAATACTTTTCTTTAAAATATAAAGTTAATTCTTCTGAACCCCGTAAATATACAAAAGGAGAGATATATTATTTCCATTCTTTCATATTATTATTTTTTATAATATATTTGTAACTAATTATCAAGATACAAAATAATGAAAATAGCTTACAATTCGATTTTTTACATATGTATTTTACTCATAATGAGTCAAACAAGTCTGTTTGGGCAATCCATTCACATGCCGAAATCAATTGTTTTTGAAAAAAACTCAAAAGATCAAATTGTAACAAAATATATGGTTCGTCCAAAAAACACACTGTACTCAATATGTAAAGCGTATAAAACCACGGCAGGAGATATTGAATCTCTCAATCAGGATAAAGAAGTTATATTCCTGAACCCGGGGGATACTTTAGATATTTTTTTCCATTCAGATATTATAGACCTCATTTCAAAAGACTCAAATATCGCTGAATATATTCCTGTTTATTACAAAACATCACCCAAGGATAATCTTTACCGCATCTCAAGGGTCTATTTCAATCAGAACATGCAGGCCCTCATGCAAAGAAACGAATTAAATAATTTTGATCTAAAACCAGGTCAAATGATCTTAATTGGCTGGAAACAAATCCAGGAAGGAGAAATTTACAATAGCACGATAGCACAAGAAAACACAGATATTGATTCGGATCAAATTGATATGGACAATATTCAAGATGATGACCAGGCAGAAGTAGTAAATGATACAGAAATTGAAAGTGATATTCAGGTAGAGATACCAGATACACTGAACCAATTAGAAGTTGATGTAGCTATAGAGTATGGCCATCAAAACGGCCTGGCGATCTGGAATAAAAACAGCAAAGCATCCGGTATGTTTGCTTTGCACAGTGAGGCAAAATCAGGTACATTAATCGAGGTATTAAACCCTCAACTCAACAGAACCATATCTGTCAAGGTTATAGGCAAAATTCCTGGTAATAGTTATCCGGAAAACGTAAAATTGATCTTATCTCCTGATGCGGCAAAGTCACTTGGTGCGCTTGACACCCGTTTTTATGTAAAAACGACTTACATAAAAGAATAAAGCACAAATTCAGAACCGGATAAAAAAAACCCGAAACCTTTTGGCTCCCAATGGTTTCATATTTCCATTAGATTTGTTAATATAAATGAAGAAAGCATTCAGCCCTGCTTATTTTTGACATTATGCCATTGATTGTATTACTTTTGCGATTTTATCAATAGAACCTTGTTTCAGGCAAGTTTTGTGATAAAAACCAATTGAAAATTTTGAAAAATCTATGTATTTAAACAATATACTTGACACCATTGGAAACACACCTTTGATCAAGATAAATAAATTATTTAAAGATATCCCGGGAACGTTCCTGGCTAAACTTGAAACATTCAATCCGGGACATTCAACCAAAGACAGGATGGCTCTCAGAATGCTGGAAGATGCAGAAAAAAGTGGCAAGATCAAACCGGGGGGAACCATTATCGAATGTACCTCCGGTAATACCGGAATGGGATTGGCCATGGCTGCTAGCATTAAAGGGTATAAATGTATTTTTACATTGAGCGACAAGCAATCTGAAGACAAGATCAATGCCTTAAAAGCGATGGGTGCAGAGGTTTATATTTGTCCAACTGCTGTGGCCCCTACCCACCCAGACTCCTATTATTCGGTTGCTAAAAGATTGAGTGAAGAAATTCCAAATTCATATTGGTTCAACCAATACGATAATCTGTCCAATTCGCTTGCGCATTATTTGTCAACAGGCCCAGAGATATGGGATCAGACAGAAGGGAAATTAACCCATTTCATTGTGGGTGTTGGAACGGGCGGTACAATTTCAGGAATCGGGAAATTTCTAAAAGAAAAGAATCCGAATGTATTAACATGGGGCGTTGATCCTTATGGATCCGTATTTAAGAAATACCATGAGACCAGAGAGTTTGACACGTCAGAAATCTATCCTTACATTACAGAAGGAATTGGAGAAGACATTCTTCCAGCCAATGTAAATTTTGACATCATTGATGAATTCATTAAAGTTTCAGACAAAGATGGGGCATTAGGGGCACGTGAGCTTGCCATAAAAGAAGGATTATTAATGGGTTATTCTGCCGGTTCCGTAATTCAGGCAGTCCGACAAAAAGCATCGGAATTCACAGAAGACTCCATCGTGGTTTTGTTATTCCACGATCACGGCTCCCGCTATCTGGGGAAGATCTTTAATGATGATTGGATGAAGGAACAGGGATTTATCTAAGAATAAAGTGATAAATTCGCTTTATTCTGAGCTTTGAATTCCTTTATATTTCTGAAATTATCATAGGCTTGTAATTCCCTGTCTATGTTAGTATTTTTGTATTTTTGAATCTACAACATTTTCTGAATGATCAAAATGATCTAAAAAAAGACAGAATGGACCCAAAAATCAAAAAAGCCATATTAAAATACGAGCAGGAACAAGAACTCAAACCATTACAGGCTGACCTGATCAAATTACAAAACCATCTGGAACTGCACGGAAAAAAAATGATCATTCTATTTGAAGGCAGGGATGCTTCTGGCAAAGGAGGCACGATTCGAAGGGTAAGCAGATACATGAATGAAAAACACTACCGGATTGTAGCTCTGGGAAAACCTACCGATGAACAAAAAAGTCAATGGTACTATCAAAAATATATATCACACTTTCCAAGGGGTGGAGAAATCGTCCTTTTTGACAGAAGTTGGTACAACCGGGCCATGGTTGAATCTGTGTTTGGTTTCTGTAGCCAAAGGGAATATAAGGATTTTATGAAGGGGGTAAAGGGTTTTGAAAGAGATTTGGCAAGGCAGGGTACAATTTTGATCAAATTATATTTCAGCGTTACAAAGGATGAGCAGGCACGGCGATTTGAAAGAAGAAAAACAGATCCCTTGCGGCAATGGAAGTTGAGTGAAATCGATGTTCAGGCCCAAGATAGATGGGATGATTTTACGGATACAAAATTCAAAATGCTCAAGGCGACTAATTCAGCTGAGACGCCATGGACGATTATACGTTCAAACAATAAACACATCGCCAGAAAAAACGTGATCAAAGTGATATTGAATTCGGTGGATTATGAAGAAAGGTCTACTGATATTGACTTTACCACTGATGATTCAATCGTTGTTACGGGTGCCCGGGAATTAGAGATCATGAACAGGCAACTGATAAAAAAAGGCCGGTTCATTTTCTAACGAAACCGGCCCACGTATTCTTATATTTCTGTTTATTTCCACAAATGAAGTGGATACACTCCATTTTCAATCATTTCGTTGAGTTTCGCAACAACATGTGGCTTGTCATCCTGATACGTTACTCCGAACCAGGCTGAATCAGAAGACAGAATTTTAACATCTGATTCTTTGGTATTTATGAGGTGATCAATAAGATCCGGAATATAATATTCGGAAGTTAGTTCTTTCCCGTCATTTGCAAGGAAATCTGAAAATTCCCTTTCAAAGAAATCAAAATATGAAGGATAAAAGCCCCACATATTCATTGAAACAATTGCATCCTCTCCGAGAACTCTATTTTCATCACCTGCAGGAAAACGAATGATCTTATCCTCGTCCCTTTTAATATTTTTGCATTCTTCGATACCGACTAAATTCCCCTTTTCATCCCCCTGACAAACTCCTCTGTTAACCGTACCATGATCAGACAGTGTATTAACCAATTTGTACCCGATCACATTATAATTTTTCTTCCCCTCTCCTTCTGTTGGGTTGGCCGCAAAAAAATCAGCAGCAACCTGATACGCTTCCTGACCATAATAATCATCCGCATTTATAACTAAAAAGGGCTCATTCACTTTAGATTTAGCCATGTGCACGGCGTGTGCTGTCCCCCAGGGTTTTTGTCTTCCCTCTGGCACAGAAAATCCATCTGGCAGGTTGCTTAATTCCTGCGTTACGAATTCCACTTTTATTTTTGTTTCAAACTTATTGCTGAAAAATTTCTTAAAATCATCCATAAATGACTCACGGATAACAAATACAACCTTCCCAAATCCTGCCCTGATAGCATCATAAATGGAATAATCGATGATTGTTTCTCCATTTGGACCAAACTCATCCATTTGTTTCAATCCGCCATAACGACTTCCCATACCTGCAGCTAATATCACTAAACTTGGTTTCATATACTTTAAATTTATCATTAAATAATTATACAATATTTGTCGAACCTTTGGAAATAACACCTATAACTTTTCCAGTCAATTCTTCACCCAGAAATGGAGCATTCTTTGATTTTGATTTAATATCAGAAGCTTTAAAAGTCCATTTCATTTCAGGATCGAATAAAGTAAGATTTGCTTCTACTCCTTTATTGATCTCAGGAACCGGAATATTTAGTATTTGTCTCGGACCATGACTCAATTTTTCAACCAATAATTCAAGTGTGAGTTTATTAGCTATTTTCTCATTTAAAACGCTGAACATTTGTTCCAGTCCGAGTGCACCGAAACCAGCATAATAAAATGCTTTCTTTTTATCCTCCACGTCTATTTGTGTATGATTGGATACGATGCAGTCAATTGTACCATCCTGTAGTCCTTTAATCAACGCATTTACATCGGCCTTTGTTCGTAATGGAGGCAGAACTTTGTGCATTGAATCAAAATCTCTTATTTTACTATCTGTGGCAACCAGATTGTGGAAAGATACAGAGGCAGAAACTTTGATATCAGATTGTTTAGCTTTTTTTACCAATTTTACTGATTCCCTGGTTGTGATCATATGTGAAAGCAATTTTGCATCATTATATTCACATAATTGCAGATCCCGGTGTAAACTAATTTCCTCAGCCAATCCCGGAATACCTTTCATTCCCATAAAAGCACTTTCAGCACTTTCATTCATTATTCCTGTTTCACTTAGCGTTTTATCATTTGGATGATTCACGATCATGCTGTCCATAGTGGAAGTATATCGGAACGCTCGTTTTATGACTCCTGCATGCTGAATACTCTTTTTCCCATCTGAAAAAGCAACGGCTCCCGCTTCTTTCAGGTCTGCCATTTCAGAAATATCCATGCCTTCTGTTCCAACGGTAAGTGAAGCGATTGGAAAAAACTCAACCATTTTATCGGCAGATCTGAATTTCAGGGAATCCAGCGCCCCTTTATTATCCAGAACAGGATTTGTATTTGGGAATACGGCTAAAGCTGTAAATCCACCAGCCGCGGCAGATTCGGTTAAAGTTCCGAGATCATCAAGATCTTCAAATCCAGGTTCAGTCAGGGTTGTCCCAATATCTAGCCACCCCGGTGACACACATAGATTCTTACTTCTTATTTCTTTTGCTTTGTCAGCCGAAAGGTTTTTGCCAATCTCGACAATCTTGGATCGATTGATCAGAATATCCACTCGTTGAAGGTGAAATGGAGAATTCTTATCATAAACCATAGCCTCTTTAATCAATAAATTCATAGACGAATATTTAGCAGAGAATTGAATGAATAAATCGCACATCTACTGTCATTTTGGCAACCCAAAAACCGACAATATTATATTTTAACAAATCTTAAAAGCATTATTTCAATACCTAAAAACAATAACGCTAAGATAATAAACCATTTCCACAAAATCAGCCCTTTCTCTTTTTCAATAATGTTATCCTTAATATTAAAACCAGATTCTGTCGGATCATAAATCATAGCCTTCACACCTAGTATTTCCTGTAAAGTGTTTTGATCCAGACTGCTTGGATCTGATTCTTTTCTGTTATAATTAAAAGCCAACTTTTTGGTCAGCACATCTTTGTTAAGAATTTTATAAATACCGTGTTTTTCAATCTGCCCCTGTACATCAAGTTGTGCTACTTCTCCTACATTTCTGATGGTTGGCAGAAATTCTTTTTCACCTGAAATTGTAAAAGGAATTTCGGAATTATCAATATTTCTGTTTACCTCGATCACATTATCTGTACCTATCGTGTACGATAATCTATCCGGTATATTGGAAGCCATTGTCATTTTGTAGAGCATGGGGACAAAAATCTCGGCATTTTTCACCAGATCGTTAACTGAAATATCAAGAGGGGTTACACAAAAATAAAACTGACCTTTTCCAATCTGACTAGCATCAATAAACGAGTTCCCATCCTTGAAACCCAGAATTTGACGACTGCTACTCCTTATGCCCGGTTGTAGTACAAATCTTTGATTCACTACAGGTAAAGAGATATTCCTGTTATTTTTTTCATAAACATCCTGAAAGACAAATTCATTCCTGTTGATCGCCCCCACCCCGATCTGAGTTACTTCTTTAGAGTTGATCTCACGGTATTTAAAAGTTTTCAGGAATTCATTTAAAGGGGCAATTTCTGCTGTTACACCCGGGAAGAACATGAGGTTACCCCCATTATTAACGTAGTCAAATAACACAGACTTTAATCCTGAACTGACCTGGATGACGTCCTCGAGCAGAATCATTTTATACTTTGAAAGCCCTGTATAATTTACAGCATCAACAGATAGAAATTCGGGTTCAAATATTGATGAAGAATTAAATACAGCCCGAACATAATCTTTAGAACCATTCTCACTGATAATCAAGACAGGAAGCGTTTCTGCAACTTCAAAAGCGAGCCAGTAGCTATCGTCAAATCGAACCGGATAATCACTTATTTCAATTTTCGCATCATTCCATCCCGCTTTATTCAAATTGAACTTTAAAGTGTCCCTTGCGCTTCCGTTTCCTGGCAGGTCAATTTTACCCAGCGGATAATTTTGATTATTGTATTGAAGATTTATCGTTAGCCCTTCAATAGGCTGTGTATTATAGTTTCGGACCCTAACGATCAGAGAACCATATTGGCCCAGAACTGGAATAGGAGCTACCCACCAACACGAGTCAATACTAATGTTAGCAGGTTTTATACTTTTGTAAAGAACAACATTATAATCAATCAGACTATCCAGGTCTTTGGCTTCAATGTTCACAATGTTCTCTTGAAAATCGGATAACCAATAGCTGAGATAATTGTTTGTCGAGGAAGCCAGAAAAGCTTCTCTTTGGCGATTCAAAATCGTACTAAAATCCTGTACATTTCTTGAACTGCTGACCTCTTCAATCCGTGTAATTGCGTCTTCCTTATTGACCCATTGTTGCTGAATGAAAGAGAGTTCATTGGTTACAATCTGAAACTTGTCAACTTCATCATACGCTTCCACAACTTTTGTGGCATCCAGTTTGGCTTTCTCCAACAGTGAAATATCTTCACCGAGGTTATCCATACTAAAGGAATTGTCAATATATATGCTAATGGATTTAATGCCCTTATGCATTTCTTTCCCCTGAGGGATGAAGGGTTGAGCAAATGCCAGCACCAAGGCAGTTATTGCCAGTATCCGGCTCAACAAGACCAATAAATTCTTAATCTTATTCCGGTTGGATGTTTCCTCCTTTATTTCTTTGAGGAATTTAATATTGGGGAAATAAACATTTTTGAACCTTCTGAAATGAAACAGGTGGATCAAGATGGGAATGGCTATTGCCAACAATGCCCAGAGAAAGGATGGATACAAAAACTGCATAGCTGCAAATTTAGAAATATAGTTTGAAGTTTGAAAACTATAAACAATTCAATGCAAAGATTTATTATTAAAAACTATAATGTAAGTTAAATTGCACCCAAAAAATCAATGTTTACTGATAAAATTACTCATTTATGCCCTCTTTAAAATGATACAAAAGTTAACCTGAAAAAATGCTTCAATAAGCATTAACATTTAGGCAGCTCATTTTGATATACCAGCTAAAATCAACAGTTAATCCTCTGCAATCACCTGCGTTCCATACCATTTTTTCTTCAGGTATAAAGACACTTTTACGAGTCCAATCAAAACAGGCACTTCTACAAGTGGGCCGATGACTCCGGCAAAAGCCTGAGGAGAATTAAGTCCAAAAACGGCAATACTAACTGCGATTGCCAATTCAAAATTATTCCCTGCTGCAGTAAAGGAAACAGCGGCATTTTTGTCATAATTAATGCCGATTTTCTTACTAAAAAGGAAACTAACAAAGAACATGATAACAAAATAAATAACCAATGGAACCGCTATTCTGAATACGTCAAATGGGATCTCCATGATCATGTTTCCTTTCAGGCTAAACATCAAAACGATTGTAAACAAGAGTGCATACAAGGTCATTGGTGAAATTTTAACGATGAATTTTCGTAAATACCAATCTTCTCCTTTGGTTGAAACCAACCATTTTCTCGTGACGAATCCTGCTAGAAACGGTATTCCTAAATAGATCATCACACTGATCGCAATATCCCTGATTGAAACATCTACTTGCATGCCTTCAAAACCAAAATATGGAGGTAAAATGGTAATAAAGATCCATGCATAAAAACTATAACTGACTATTTGAAAGATACTATTAACGGCCACCAGTGCTGCGGCATAGGTTTTGTTACCACCAGCCAGATCATTCCATACCAGCACCATAGCGATACACCTTGCCAGGCCGATGAGAATAATTCCTGTCATATAGCCCGGTTTATCAGGCAAAAACAAGATGGCCAGAAAAAACATAAGCACCGGACCAATCACCCAGTTGAGTAAAATCGAAGTTCCGATCAATTTTTTGTCGCTAAATACCTTTGGCATCAGATTATAATCAACCTTTGCAAGTGGAGGGTACATCATTAAAATCAAGCCAATCGCAATGGGAACATTCGTTGTGCCGATGCTCAGACTATCGACAAAACCCGAAAAATCAGGAAATAAATAACCCAAGCCAACTCCGAGAGCCATCGCGGAAAATATCCATAAGGTTAGAAAGCGGTCCAATAATTTTAATTTGACTTTCATGTTTTTAATTTATTGAAAATATAAAATATGAATTTACCCCAATTCCTTTACGCATGTATTTTATATGTGATCGCATTAATATTCATTCCTGCACCGACGGAGGCAAATAAAATAACATCCCCTTTATTCAATTGATGGTTTTCTAGCTGCCCTTTACGCACCATATCAAATAATGTGGGTACCGTTGCGACTGAACTATTACCCAATTTATGAATACTCATCGGCATAATATTTTTTGGAGGTTTTTCAATTCCAAATAATTTAAAAAACCTGACGATCATCGCTTCGTCCATTTTTTCATTCGCCTGATGAATAAAAACTTTTTTAATTTCCCGGATATCCACACCGCTTTCAATTACACATTGTTGCATCGCTTTGGGAACATTTGTAAGCGCAAAATTATATATTTTTCGGCCATGCATTTTGAGGTAACGAACTTTAGGGTCCGCCCCAAATTGATTGGATTTACCTAAATTCAAGTAAAACGCTTCTTTTACAGTATGACTTTGGGCAGCATGCCCCATAATCCCTACCGGATTTTTCGATTCGACCGCTTCCAGTATAACTGCCCCTGCTCCATCCGCATAGATCATGGAATCCCGATCATGCATGTCCAGCACGCGTGATAAGGATTCAGATCCAATAACCAGTACACGTTTTGCCAGGCCGGATTCAATAAAAGATTTTGCATGGATCATACCCTGGATCCAGCCCGGACAACCAAATATCAAGTCATACGCAATACAGGCAGGATTTTGAATTACCAGATTATGTTTAACCCTGGCACCCAGGCTCGGAACGATGTTGGATTGAATTGTATCTTTTTTTACATCACCGAAATTATGAGCAACGATGATATAATCAATCGTTTCTTTGTCGATATCTGCATTTTCAATTGCAATTTTTGCAGCACTAGTGGCCATATCTGAGTTAAACATATCATCGTCAATATATCTTCTCTCCTTGATACCGGTAATGGCATAGAATTTTTCGATAATCTCATCGTTCTCATTTTCGTATGGTTCATTATCGGCCGTAAAGAATTTTTCATCACAAAAATCTACATTTCGTTTAATATTTGGAGGGATATAAGATCCTGATCCAGTGATAACCACACTTTTCATAATATTAATATTAATTTAAAAATAGTGAGCAAATCTATTAAAATCTTTCTACCAAAGAAACCAAGACATCTCTGATATGCTAAAATCGTCGAAGATTGTCCCCATTCGACAAGAATATATTATAAAAAATTAAAATTAAGATTTTGTTATTTGCTGAACTAGTTCATACATTTAATGAACATTTTAAAACCTTCAGCACTTTAAACTAGGACAGCATAAATTGTACATCTAATAATATAAACGTGAAAATACTAATCCTTTGCACAGGTAATTCCTGCCGCAGCCAGATGGCTCATGGCTTTCTCCAATCATTTGATTCTGATCTGGAGGTTTATTCAGCCGGCACCAAACCTGCAGATCGGGTGCAACCCTACTCTGTTCAAGTGATGTCTGAATTGGATATTAACATCAGCGCACATACTCCGCAGCATGTCAATCAATACATCGGGACTAATTTTGATTATGTCATATCCGTTTGTGATGGTGCCAAAGAAGTTTGCCCTGTTTTTACAGGATCCGTCCGTAACAGATTGCATATGGGCTTTGATGATCCATATGATGCTATTGGAACTGAAAATGAAATTTTGGGAGAATACCGAAGAGTCCGGGACGAGATCAAACAAGCATTTCAAGATTTATATGACAAAACACTTAAAAATGAAATACACTCATCATAATAACCTAACCTCTAAAATAAGAACAATTAGCCTGGTATTGATTCTGATTTCATCTTTTGATTTGTTCGGACAACATAAGAACATAGTAATCGACGGTCAGGTTTCCAATTATCCGAATGAGCCTTCTTTGGTTATAGATCCAAATAATCCGCAACGAATGATGGCAGCTTCAAATATTAACAATTACTATTTTTCAGAAGATGCAGGAGAAAACTGGGTGTCAGGAAAATTAAGTTCTGTATACGGTGTTTGGGGTGATCCGGCACTGATGGTTGATAATTATGGGGATTTTTATTTTTTTCACTTATCAAATCCCCCGGGAGGTAATTGGATTGACCGGATCGTTTGTCAAAAAACGGCTGATTTAGGAAACAACTGGACCCCGGGCAGTTTTATGGGATTGAATGGTGCGAAGGCACAGGACAAGGAATGGCCGGTCGTCAACCGAAAGAATAATCATATCTACATCAGTTGGACCCAATTCGATAATTATGGAAGTTCCTCAGCGTCTGATAGTTCACATATCATGTTCTCCCGATCTTTTGATGCTGGTGACAATTGGGAACCGGCAATCCGTCTGGATAAGAAGGGGGGAGATTGCATTGATGATGACAATACAGTAGAAGGAGCCGTTCCTGCATTAGGGCCGAATGGAGAGATCTATATTGCCTGGGCCGGACCAGAAGGAATCGTACTGGACAAATCCTCAGACGAGGGAAGCAGCTGGCTTAAAAACGAAATACACGTCTCTGATAATCCCGGGGGCTGGAATTATGAAATTCCTTGCATTTTCAGATGCAACGGTCTTCCGGTAACCGTTTGCGACACCAGTCAAAGCATTAACAGGGGAAATATTTATGTAAATTGGACAGACCAGCGAAACGGTTTGAATGACACAGATGTATGGCTGGCCAGATCAGTGGATGGAGGAGAAAGTTGGGAAGAAGCAGTTCGGGTCAACAATGATCCTCCTGGCAAACACCAGTTTTTGAGTTGGGCGACCATAGACCAGACCAATGGTACTATTTATGTTGTATTTTATGATAGAAGAAATTATACTGATAACCGAACGGATGTATATTTGGCCAAATCAGAGGATGGGGGGTTGAACTTCACTAATCATTTGATCAGTGAAGCGCCTTTTGTTCCCAACGATGGCATATTTTTCGGAGACTACACAAACATCAATGCCCATAATGACATTATCAGACCCATTTGGGCCAGGTTACATGCTGGTGAATTAAGCGTTTTGACAGCCATCGTGAATCCGGAATTTTTAACTTCTGAAAATGAGAAGATAGCCTATTCGCATTCTATAGAACTGGAGCAGAACTACCCTAATCCTTTTACAAATGAAACCTATATTTCGTTTAAATTACATAAAGCGGAGATTCTTGATCTGAATATTTATGACGTAAACGGACAGCGCGGCATCAATATATTTGAACAGAAAGATTTTACAGAAGGAAAGCACGTACTCCGAATCAGTGATCAATTAATAAATCTTGAAGCAGGCGTTTATTATTATGTACTTAAGTCAGGTGATGGATTTTTCTATAAAAAAATGATTCAGGTAAACGATTAGGGTAATGAACTTCTTCAACTGGAGACAACCTTGAAAAAAGCTGTATCATAATTAAAGGAAACCAGTATAAAAAATACTAATTGCAAGTACAATTAATTATTTCAAACAATATTTGGAAATTTCGGTATTTTAAGGTTTATTGTAGCTTTATTATATTTTATATCTTTTTGTTAATATGAACAGAGTATCATTTGAGATTGAATTCATTTTTAAAGCTTCACCTGCAATGCTTTACAATTTTCTTACTTCACCTGAGGGTTTGGTGAGGTGGTTTTGCGATGCTGTGGACATAAACAATGATATTTATCATTTCTATTGGGACGGATCAAAAGAATCAGCGGAACTTATTGATGATATTGAGGAGGAAAGGCTAAAATTTCATTGGCTTGATGCAGATGAACCTGGAGAGTTTTTTGAGTTTGTAATGTACAAATCTCCGATCACCAACGAAACTATTTTAAAGATCATTGACTTTTGTGATGACGATGAAATCGCAGATCAAAGAGAATTGTGGAGTAGTCAGATTGTGGAACTTCAAAAAGCAATTGGAGGCTAATCCGTTTCTGTTATAATTGATCTTTCAATTTTTCCAGTTTATTTTTAATATTTATCAATTTAACTTTGAGTTCAGCATTTGTCTGAGTGTCCTTGTTATTATTCGTGGCATTATTCAATTCTTTTCTTGCCCCTTCAAGTGTAAATCCTTTATTTTTGACTAGTACATAGATCCTTTCTATATATAGTATATCCTTTTGGGTGTATTTACGATCCCCTTTTTTGTTTTTCTTAGGTTTTAATTTTGGAAATTCTGTTTGCCAATACCTTAAGAGTGATTGTGAAACATCAAACATCTCAGCGACCTCACCTATTGAGTAATACAATTTTGTAAGCTTATTTTCCATCTATGCAAATTAATTAATTAAAATGGAAATCCAAAATGCTTTCAGCGATTTTATATTCTAATCATTTGATTCATAATAGCTATTGAATCTATCTCTCAAACAAAATCATTTATTCAGAATTTCGAAATTTAATCTTTCCGCTTTTACAAGATTAAATATTTGGTACAATATTTGAACTAATAGATACACATTAAAATTAATTTATATATTAATTTATAAAAATCTCTAAGTTGCTATTTTTTAGTTTATTATAAATATATATATTTTAATATAAAATTTTAACAACATATATAAGTACTAATTCCAAAATTCAAGATCAAAAATTATTAATAATGAAAAATTTTAACAAAAAATCTTTCAACTATTTCAGAGCGATTCTGTTCTTCTGCCTGACTTTGTCCTTCACAAGTCAGTTAACAGCTCAGATCTACCAAATGAATGTGATAGTTGATCCTCCTGTTTACGTAAGTGACGGGGCAAATGAAGTATCTGTGAGCGTATGGTTTGAGGTTGGCACTACAGAATTTGCTGATTTTATTGAATTTGTTGTTCCCAATCCTGAGGTTACATTAAGCAGTAACTTCATTGTTAGTGAGGAATATTACGAATGTGGGAAAAATCATGGCGTACTGATGCCTGCAAATAACGGCGCAAATGGAATTGGCTGGGGTCGGCCCGGTTATCCTGAAGGCGGAAGTGGGTGTGGTGCTTTCAAACCAATGATGTGGCATAAATTCAAAATAAAAATTGAAGCCTCAGCAAACGTAAACGGATTGCTCAATCTACAAACGAATGTATATGGTCATGGTTTTAGTGCAACCCAGCAAGGGTTTGCCAGTAGTACTATTAATATATTAAATACACAATGTGTTTTAATCTGTCCTGACAACATTACAGTTGGCACAGATCCTGATGAGTGTGGTGCATTTGTTGAACTTATTGCAACCAGCACACCTGAGTGTAACGCGCCTCCTATTATTATTTCTGATTTTTATTTACCTGGAACTACTAAAGTAGAATTTGTTGTAAATGAAAATACTAACGATGAGGTAAAGTGTAAAAGATTTGTAACCGTAATTGACACCCAGTCTCCCTATTTTCAAAATTGCCAGGATTTGAATTCAGCTCTTGGTGCCGGAGAATGTGAAATTAATCTTGATTTCAATTTTGATCTCTTTGAAAACTGTTCCGACCAGGAACATAAGCTGGTTCAAACAAAATTAAATGACATCGATTTTGGTCTTGCCTGTAATCTCGGTCCAAATCATTATTATCGGATATATGACCTAAGCAGTTATGATATCCAAAATGATTTTTTGATCAATTCAGTTGAGATTGGGGTATTTGAGTCATTCAACAACCCGTTAGTCGAAGTTAACATTTACCAATTGAACGGTCCTTTACAGATAAGTAACTTAACCCCATTGCATTCCGTCAGTGCTGTATTACCAGCGTTGAATAAAAAATTATATGAGTTTCCGATTAACTATACTGTCCCGGGGTTAAGTATGATCGTGGTGGAAGTGGTAACTCCTTTAAACAATGGTTCTTTTGGTTCGATCATGGGATTCAATAATATCTCTGAATTAGTGCCTTCATACATCTCTTCCCCTTCCTGTAATGAACTGGAACCAATTCTGGTAGAGGATGCTTTTGGAGGAAATACGGAGAGTAATTTTATATTGAATGTCAAAGGTTTGGAAAATGCTGTACAAATCACGGCAAATCATGCTTCAGGTTTACTGCCGGGAGATGCCTTCGGACCTGGTTTACACTTGCTTTCTTATACCGCAACAGATGCCAATGGAAATCAGGAAATCTGTAATTTTACTTTGGAAATTGATGGAGAAGATATTAGCGGTGGCGTTCTTGCCTGCAATGATACTTTAAGGGTAATTTTAGATGAGGAATGTACTCAGACGATAACTGCAGACATGATTCTGGAAGGAGACCAGTATGGTTGTCCTGATAATTATGAAGTAATAATTTATAATGCAAATGGCGAACCTATTGGTAACACAATAGGAATTAATGAAGTTGGGCAAGCATTGGATGTAGATGTTTATCTTGCCGAATTTGACAATAGATGTTCTTCCGTTATTGTAGTCGATGATAAATTCGGACCCGTTTTCCAATGTGAAACAGTCACTACAACGTGTGCATCTAATATTACGCCCGGTTCAACTGTTCCGAATTTCATGGCCTATAACATTGAGCCACAAAATAATATCATCCCTGACAATAATCCTTACAGTACGGATATACTTTTTAATGTTGATGGTTTTAGAAATGCGATAGTTACTGATTTGAACGTGATTTTAAATATTAGTCACGAAGCTATTTCTGATTTAACTGCAACGCTTACTGCTCCAGATGGTCAAAGTGCAGTACTATTTATGAATCCAGGAAATGCAGTCAACTGTACGAATAATAATCTTGAGATTGAAATGGATGATCAGGCGGTTTTTAGCCCGGCTGATCTTGATAATACATGTAACGCAGGGAGTCCAGCCGCTTTTGGACAATTCCAGCCTATTACACCGCTTTCAACCTTCCAGGGTACTCAAATGAACGGTATCTGGAAATTGACGATCAATGATGATAATGCCGGAAATGGGGGGGTAATCAATCTTGTAACATTATCTTTTACGCAATCAGGTGGAATCGTAAACTTCCCTGTACCTTCTGGTGCGAGTTTTGTTCCAAATGGTTCTAACAGCTACATCGCTTATGGATTTGATGCATGTGGTGCAGTAGAGATGTTTTATGAAGACGAAATAGTTGACGGAGATTGCGCGAGCCCTTATTCTCAGACTATTTACAGAAACTGGATTGCAACGGATGAAATGGGAAATACTTCAAGCTGTACACAAACAATTCAATTATTAAACAACGGCATTGCATTTCTTAATTTTCCTCCGGATTATAACGATATAGAAGCAAGTTCTTTCACCTGTATTCCCGGTGATGAATTTTACCCCTACCCTGACCTAACAGGAACCCCTGAAGGCGACTTGTGTGTTGAGGTAGAAATTACGTATGAAGATCAAAGGATAGATATTTGTGATGGCACCTTTAAAATATTAAGAAACTGGAAAGTATTTGATTGGTGTACTGGTGCGGTAATCAATCATGTTCAGGTTATCCTTATACTTGATGAGTTAGGGCCTATCGTAACTACTGGTTTACCAGACGTTCATGTAGGAACAAACTTATATGATTGTTCTGCAGATGTAGACCTACCGGATCCATTTGCTTCCCCTTCAATGATCTTATACGATTGCAGAATAGAAGACATTAGTTACACGGTAGGATACAAATTATCAAAACCTGACGGTAGTTCTCCTGGAATAAGTGATCCATGGATCTATAACAACAGAATTGTTGAGGTCCCTCACGGAGACGGAACCTACCATTATCAGATCCAGGATATACCTGTAGATTCAACCTGGATCAAATACACCTTCACTGATCCATGTGGAAATTCAACTGAATCTTTTTTTGAGATCATAGTTAAAGATGATTCTGCCCCATTTGCAATTTGTGATGAACATACTCAGGTTTCACTGGGAACAGATGGTGAGGCCCTGGTTAATGCATTTACTTTTGATGACGGAAGTCATGATAATTGTACTGAACTGACTTATACAGCCCGAAGAATGACATCTGGTTGTGATAATATATCAACTTTCGAACCGACTGTCCTATTCTGTTGTGCTGACATTGGTACGACCCAAATGGTTGAATTTAAGGTAACTGATGAAAACGGAAACTTTTCAATTTGCATGGTGGAAGTTGAAGTTATAGACAAATTTCCTCCACTGATCATTTGTCCTGCAAACATTACTTTGGACTGCCAGGCTGACTATCTTGATCTTAGTATCACAGGTGAAGTTGAGGCATTGGATCCTTGCGGAATAGATACAAGTTATTTTGTAGATTATGTAAATCTTGATCAATGTGGAAATGGTTCAATTACCAGATACTGGTATGCAAAAGATTTTGCCGGACTGACAAGTTCTTGTTACCAGATCATCAAGCTGAACGATATTCGTCCTTTTGAAGAAGCAGATATATCATGGCCAAAAGATGCCACCGTTTACGAATGTGAAAGCAATACAGGCCCTGAAATTACAGGAACAGTAGGTTATAATGATGACTTATGTAGTTTGGTTGCTGTAACATACAAAGATCAGGTCTTTTCTGTAGTCGACGATGCATGTATCAAAATTCTGAGAAAATGGACTGTAATAGACTGGTGTACTTTTAATGACAATCAGCCCTACTCCAGTGGTTACTGGGAACATACACAAGTGATCAAGCTTATGAATACAGACGCACCCGTATTTACCGATGTTTGTACAAACCTTGATTTCTGTAGTTTTGGAGAATGCGAAGGACAGGTTGAATTAATAAAATATGCACATGATGATTGTACACCAGATCAGTTACTGAGATGGAAACATCATGTAGACATTGATAATGACGGAGATTTTGATCTATACAATGTTAATTCTAACAATGCATCAGGCACCTACCCTAACGGTACACACAGAATAGCCTGGATTGTTGAGGATGGTTGTGGAAATATAAGTTTCTGCGAACAATTATTTGTAGTCAGAGATTGTAAAAAGCCAACGCCTGTATGTTATTCACAACTGGCAACAGTTGTAATGAATAATAACGGTATGGTGGAAATTTGCGCTGAAGATTTTGATCTTTGTGGAAATTGTGGAGCTGGTAGTTATGACAACTGCACCGACCAGGAGAATCTGATCTTCTCTTTCAGTGCGAATATAAATGACAATTGCAGAACATTGACTTGTGATGATATTCCAAATGGGGAAAGTGCATTCATTGAACTCGAAATGTGGGTTACCGACGAAGCAGGTAATCAGGATTATTGTTCAGTTACGCTTGATCTTCAGGACAACGAAGGTGATGCATGTGAAGATATAGATCCGGGAGCGATAGTTGTGAGTGGAACTGTTTCAACGCAATCAAATATCCCTGTTCAGGGAGTTGAGATCATACTCGAGGATGAAATGAGTAATATTGGCTTCCCTAAATTTGAATTTACAGACAATACAGGTGCATTTGCATTCGAAAATCTATACAATAATCATCAGTATCAAGTTACACCGTTTAATGATTCTAACCATTCTGAAGGTGTTTCTACCCTGGACCTGATCTTTATTCAACGTCATATTTTAGGTTTGAAAGCATTAGATAATCCTTTCCAATTGATAGCAGCGGATGCAGATAATAATGAAAAAATATCTGCCAGTGATCTATTATCTATCAGAAAATTGATTTTGGGTATTAAGGATGATTTTCCAAATAATCAGAAATCATGGCGATTTGTTTCAGACTGGACAGATTTCCCTAACCCGGATAAGCCTTTCCCTTTCATTGAATCCGTGAATACTCATGATTTCAAGGATTTGATCGAGGATGTCAATTTCACTGGAGTAAAGATTGGAGATGTAAATAATAGTATTTCCTTAATTGGTATTCCATTCATCGATGTACGTTCAGATCAAACAGCGATCATCTATGCAGAAGACAAGTCTTTTGAAAGTGGAGAGAAGGTTGACGTACAGTTTTCTATGGAGGACCTGAGTCAGGTAAAAGGTAGTCAGTATACGATTGAATTCGATGCAGAAGTTTTAAGCTTCACAGGAATTGAGTCTTCTGCAGCATTCATGGATGCCAGCAATTATGGAGTCCGATTTGCAGACCAGGGAAAGATAACCGTTAGCTGGAACCTGAATGAGGCGACACAAAGTACGACTGCCCCACTGTTCAGAATCTCTTTTGAAACAAAGAGAGCCGGGACTATTAGTGAATTGATCAGCTTGACTGACCGCATCACCAAAAAGGAAGCGTATAACAATGATCTGGAAATTATTGATCTTGAGTTAAGGTTCGAAAATGAAACAGAAAATTTCATTGGCCCGAATTTTGCACTACATCAAAATATTCCGAATCCGTTCAGTGATTTAACGGCGATATATTTTGAATTGCCTGAATCAACTGAAGCGAGTATCCAATTCTTTGATGTAACCGGAAAATCAATTAAGATTATTGAAGGGAACTACAAAAAAGGATTGAACATCATTAATGTATCTAAGGAATCATTAAATACGATTGGTGTGATCTATTATAAACTGGAAACAGGATCTTTCACGCAGACAAGAAAAATGATTTGCATAAAATAGTAAAACATATAATTAATTGGTAGCAACGAAAGTGAACCAAGTACCCTGCATTAATAAACCGATCTTGAGACTGTCTCCACAAACGTGGGGACAGTTTTTTTTTAATTCAGATGATCGTGAATCCAGAAAATTTCATCAAAATGGGATAAATCAAAGCTTTATAATTGTATAAATAGGAACACAAAAAGCTTACATTTGGGTAAACCCTTCATTTAAATCATTAAAAAATTAAAGAATTATTGGGATGCCTATCCTTTTAGTTTCCGGATCAGGTGTTTTGCATTTTTTTTATTGTCATATTTACTAGCGATCAGCCTGGATGCCGCTGAACCGATTTTCAACATGAGAGCCGGGTCATTTTGACACATTTTGATTTTTTTAATAAAATCATTTACTGTATTTGCGATCAACACCTCTTTTTTATCCCTTGCGTTGATTCCTTCCAGACCGAGGGAAGTTGTAATAACAACTCTACCAAGCGCCATCGCTTCGAGAATTTTCACACGCATACCACTACCGGAAAATAAAGGAACGATCATCACCTGACAGGACAAAATAAATTCCTTGGCGTCTGGCACCTCACCATGAATGATAAAATTTTTCTCTACTTTCTTCAGAAATGATTTGGGTGTATTTCTTCCTGCAATATGAAACTCCACATTTGAAAATTTGTCCTGATTGACGTTCCATACCTTATTCAAGAACCAACTAACTCCCTCCATATTCGGCATCCAGTCCAGTGAACCTATAAATGATAATTTTAAAATATCTCCCATATAAGGATCGACTACCGGATACGCTTCAGGTTCAATTCCGATCGGGACCACCGTACCTTCTTTAGCATAACCCAGCTTAACATAGTTGGATAGATCCCTTTGTGTCACCGTGATCAAATAATCATACACATTCAGGTTCGACAATTCGTAACGTTTCAATTTTTTTACAAGATAGATCAGATAGAGTTTACTTAGGCTAAACTGCATATTTTTAAGCATTCTTTCCCAGATCTCATATTCCAGATTATGTGATCTCATAATGATCCTCGCGTTGGAATATTTTCGGATCAATGCTACGTAAGGGGTAAGATATAAGGTTTCGAGAAGAATGATATCATAACTTGAATCTACCAGTAATTCTTTCAGTTTTACCTTAAAAGAAGTTGTAACAAAGCGGGAAATATGATAAGAGTTCAGAGAAAATAAATTTAAAAATGCAGTCCAGGGTTTGACTCTGTTATCCACCTCTACGGTATAGATATTATGATAATGATCATAATTCGTAGGTAAATCCTCCATATTAAAAAAGTGTTTAGAGGTATTCATGCTTAAAAGATCGATATTCAAGCCCAATTCACTCAGTGCTTTACTCAAATAATGCACTGCAACTGATTCTCCATCCATCAGAGGGAAAGGAAACTTTTTGGTAAGTTGTAAAATTCTCATGGAAAGCTATCGGTTTAAAGGTAAATCTACAATGTTGTTTTCAAATTTCATAAGAAAAAGACAAGCGCTTAAATTAAACACGACTAATATATTTGGAAAGTGGTTCTTTCCGTATTCAAAAAATAGGCGAAAACAGTTTACTAGAATTCTCTTAAATACGATTACATTTGGAAACCTAAATAAGTGCTTATGATGCTAGAGGCTAAAAACATTCACAAATCCTTCAACAAGCTAAACGTTTTGAAGGGCGTGAATATGGAAATGGAAAAAGGAGAGATTGTTAGTATAGTGGGCAAGTCAGGTACTGGCAAAAGTACACTATTGCATATTTTAGGTACTCTTGACAGGGCAGATACCGGTGATCTTTACATTGCGGGAGAGAAAATTGACAGTCTTGGAAGAAAGCAACTTGCTGCTTTCCGAAATCATACTTTAGGTTTTATTTTTCAATTCCATCAT
>Ga0102815_10000479_pt1 | contig 27127 bp, 29 predicted proteins | sample ColrivemetaGS759_FD_79113 | JGI IMG/M metagenome (GOLD analysis project Ga0102815, IMG submission 79113) | Estuarine microbial communities from the Columbia River estuary - Ebb tide ETM metaG S.759 | ecosystem: Environmental > Aquatic > Marine > Intertidal zone > Estuary | place: USA: Columbia... | reverse complement strand
GTCCCGTAGTCCGCGTAGAACTCGGTGTTCATGTAGAACGGGTGCGCGCGCCAGCCGCGGCCCCCCTCGTACACGGCGAGCTTGGGGAACCAGTGGCTGAGGAAGATGAAGTCGCCCTTGGTTCCAGTCCTCCGGCGGACGCGCGGCAGACGGGACTCCCACTCGATTTCCACGGTCACCTCGCCACCCGCCGGGACGGGCTCGGGCAGATCGACACTGAACAGCGTCCGGTCCAGCGGCGCCCTGGAATCGGGGACGCGGAAGGTCAGGGCCTCGGTCAGGTCCACCTCGCCAACCTTCAGGGATCGAATCTCCTGCCAGCCGAAGCCGCGTTCGACCTTCGTGCCCTTGAGGCGCCCCTGGGCCTCGGTCATGTGGAGGCTTCGGTTGTTGGCGTAGGCGTTGAGGTAGAGGTGGAACCACAGGTCGCTCACCTCTTCACCTGACCCGTTTCGCCAGGTGAGGGTCATGGTCCCGCTGAGCTGCTTCTGGACCCCGTCATCGCCATCGAGGTCTGTCGGCTCGGCATCATCCACCCGGGCACGAATCACATAGTCCGCCTCCGAGGAGCGGCCATCCTGCGCCCCCTGGATTTGCGCGTCCTGAGGGGGAGGGTTCGTCGAGGCAACGGCAGCTGCTGACAGCAAAGGCAGCAGGAGGCCGGCAGCGGCCAGATAAGAGCGGAGAGCCATACCCGCCAGTGTGTGCCGCGCCCGGCGACCGCACAACCCGGAGGGAGGTCTCGCTCTCGACCTCCCCGAATAGAGGCGTTCCCAGCCGGGACGCGCCTCACCCTCAGAGAGGGATCGCGATCAGCAGCTCGAAGAGGTCAAAGCCCGGAAAACCAGCCTGCTGCCAGCGCACGGTGAACGCCTCGCCCCCGTACCCCGGGAGGGTGGGCGCCTCACCCGGGCCGATCCCCTGGCACCCGGCGAAGATGACCTCGCTCTCCGGGCCGAGTTGCATCTTGAGCCGGCTATCGATGGCACAGCCGAGGATCTTTCCGCACTCGTGAATCGCGGCCTTGTCCTCGTCATTCGGCGCCTTCCTCGCGCTCATCGCCCGGATCTCATCCGCTGGCAGGGTCTGCAGCCCACCGGAGAGGATCAGCGCGGATTCCAACGGGACCTGAATGAAGCCAGCACGAGCGCCTGCGGGGGTCCGGAAGCCGAGCCGGAAGGCCACCCGGACCTCGTCTTCAGCGCCGGGGAGACCGGGGTGGACAGAGTCAAGCACGAGCGGCTCCTCGAGGGAGAAGGGCATGACGAGGCCGATCGTGTCGGCGAACTCCTCCGACACGACGTCCAATATCTCCGTGGCATCGGCGTGCCCAAAGAAACGTTGCTCTTGGCTCTTCTGCATGTCTACGGCGGCCGCTCGGCCTCCAACATGTGATCGGCTCGAAGCCCACCCGGGTTGAAGCCCACCCGAGACGAACAGGGGGCCGTTCTCTGATCCGGAACGATCGCCCCCCCCAGAGGCCGGGATACCGGCTCGATCTGAGCCACCCGGCGCCCCGCAGGACGATCCGCGGCTGAGACACCTCCAGCCCCTTGCGGACGCCTCCAGGAGGGGTCGAGGCGCGCGCCCGTTGTTTCTCCCGTTTGGTTCTCAAGCTCAGGCGTCAGATTCCGATTAGCACCCTGGCGGAATCTTCTTCGTGCCACAAAGAAGCCCGTCGACCAGTCCGACCGCGTGGTCGGTTCACTGCTCGTTCAACGAGCGCCCTCCCAGGAGGGGACACCATGGAACTCAGGAACAACAACCAGGGCGATCTCCCGCCCGCGAACCGTTACGCCGACATTCGTCAGGTAACGGAGTCGCGGAACGCGGAGCTCAAAGAGACCGTTGATCGCGTCAGAAAAAGCGTAGAAGACCGCCAGGAACAGACCGACAAGCTGGGCAAGAGCCTGGACTCCATCGAGCTGTCCGAGGGTGCGAAGAGCTTCGTCGAGGAAGCAAGCAGCGGCCGCAGCGAGCGGATCGCCCAGCTTCGAGCTGCCGTCGAGGACGGCACTCTCTTCGATCGCGACCGTCTGGCCCGCGCAGCGGAACGCCTTCTGAGCGACTCGGTCTGATCCCAGACGAGTCTCGCACGCGCCGCGGCGATCCCATCGGGGACCGCTGCGGTGAGAGTCGTTGTCCGGCGCGTCGGTTGACCCCGGACCGAGCAGGACCTCCAGGGGCCGCCCCGCTGGGCTCTCGACGCACACCGTAAGGAGCGGGGTCGCACCCCCTCCTGCCCCTCAGATCCGGGCAGGGCTGATAGGCTCCGGCGATGCTCCTCGCCCTCCTCCATCTGGCCCCGTTGATCTCAGCGGGCTCCTCGGTCCTCGATCCGGCCCCAGGGCCCCACCCCCAGGAAGCGCCGCAGGGTGGCGGCTGGGTGGCGCTTGAGACCTTCGCGACGGCCGAGTTCGGCGAGCGAGGCCTCGAAGCGGCGCGGTTCCTGCGCCAACACCGCCCTGAGCGCGACGCTGCGCTCCCCGCCGAGCTCCTCACCGAGAACCTCCGCCTCGCTCTCGAGGCGCGCGCCCGCTTCCCCTGGGCGAAGGACATCCCGAAGGAGCTGTTCCTGAACGACGTCCTGCCCTACGCCACCCTCGACGAGAAGCGTGAGAACTGGCGGCCCATGCTCCTCGAGCTGACCGCCCCGATCGTCGCCGAGAGCAAGACTGCCACGGAGGCCGTTCAGGCGATCAACCGCGAGCTCTACGACAAGATCAAGGTCCACTACAACACGGGCCGCAAGCGCCCCAATGCCTGCGCGACGGAGTCCATCGAACAGGGTCGCGCGACCTGTACGGGGCTCACGATCCTCCTGGTAGAGGCTTGCCGCTCGGTTGGCATCCCGGCCCGCGCTGCGGGCGTCTTCCTCTGGCACGACGACCGAGGTAACCACACCTGGCCCGAGGTCTGGGTGGACGGTCGCTGGCAGTTCACCGGCGCGGACGAGTACGACGCGAAGGGGCTCAACCGCGGTTGGTTCGTGGCCGACGCGGCCCGGGCCACGGCCGGCGAGGTGAAGCACGGCGTCTGGGCGTCGAGCTGGGCCGCCTCCGGGGCGTCCTTCCCCCTCGCCTGGGCTCCCAGCGACGCCACGGTGCCCGCCGTAGAGGTGACCTCCCGCTACGTGGGCGACAAGAAGAAGGTGGCGGAGGCCCTCAGCGAGCTGGCAGGGAGCCAGGAGCCGCTCGGCGAGGAGGCCTCACAGCGCCTCTTGATGGAGATCTGGAAGGGGCGCAAGGAGGCGCTGGCCATGGAACTCTCCGGTGAGGCGGAGGCCAAGGCCTATCAAGCCGCCGGCCAGACCCTCCGGGTGAAGGAGCGCGTCTTCGGCGACGCGCCGGAGAGCGGGCACAGCCTGTGGATCTCCATGCACGGCGGCGGCGGTGCCCCCGCCGAGGTCAACGACGGACAGTGGGAGAACCAGATCAAGCTCTACGAGCCCGCCGAGGGCATCTACGTCGCGCCCCGCGCCCCGTCCGACACCTGGAACCTCTGGCACCAGGGACACATCGACCCGCTCTTCGATCGGATGATCGCGGCCTACGTGACGCTGCGCGGCGTCGATCCGAACCGGATCTACCTGATGGGGTATTCCGCCGGCGGCGACGGCGTCTACCAGCTCGCGCCGCGCATGGCAGACCGCTTCGGCGCCGCCGCGATGATGGCTGGCCACCCGAACGAGACCAAGCCTGATGGTCTCCGCAACCTCCCCTTCGCGCTCTTCATGGGCGGCAAGGACGGCGCCTACGACCGCAACAAGATCGCCGCGAGCTGGAAGGACGCCCTCGCCGGCCTCCAGAAGGCAGACCCCGGGGGCTATGACCATGAGGTGACCATCTTCCCGGAGATGGGCCATTGGATGCAGCGCGAAGACCGGGTCGCCCTCCCCTGGATGGCGAGTCGGTCCCGCCGCGCCTGGCCGGATCGCGTGGTCTGGCTCCAAGACGACGTCGCCCACGACCGCTTCTACTGGCTCGGCGCCGAGGAGGCGGACCGCAACCCGCGGGCGCGGGTCGAGGCCGCCGTGGAGGGACAGCAGATCGACATCACCTCCGCCGACGTGACCCGGCTCACCCTCTTCCTGCACGACCGGCTCATCGACCTCGACAAGGCCATCACCGTCCGTTGGAACGGTGAGGAGGTCTTCAATGGCGAGGTCCAGAGGACCCGCGAGGCCATCGAGGCCTCTCTCGACGGGCGCCCCGACCCGGCGCTCGGTGCCACCGCCCTGCTCGTGGTCGACCGTCCCTGACTCTCTTGCTGGCCCCTCGGGCTGGCTCCCCCTCCTCGCCTCCCCCGCTGACTCCTCGCCTCCGAACCACATGGGACCCCGAACTGAGCTCGAAGACATGGCGGCTGAGATGACCGCCTGGCGCCGCGACCTGCACCAACACCCCGAGCTCGGATACGAGGAGACCCGCACGTCCGAGGCCGTCGCCAAGCGGCTCGAGTCCTGGGGCCTCGAGGTCCACCGTGGGCTCGGCAAGACGGGCGTGGTCGGAGTGCTGAGGGGTGCGCTGGGTGACGGGCCCGCGCTCGGCCTCCGGGCCGACATGGACGCGCTCCCCATGGAAGAGGAGTCCGGCGCCGAGCACCGCTCCAGCACCCCGGGGGTCTTTCACGGCTGCGGTCACGACGGACACACCACGATGCTCCTTGGCGCAGCGAAGCACCTCGCAAGCACACGCGGCTTCGCCGGGACCGTCCACTTCATCTTCCAGCCGGCGGAGGAGGGCCTGGCTGGGGCCCGCGCGATGATGGAGGACGGGCTCTTCGAGCGTTTCCCCTGCGACGAGGTCTACGGCATGCACAACTGGCCGCAGCTCGGCTTCGGCCAGATGGCCGTTGGTTCCGGCCCGATGATGGCCGCCAGCGACCTCGTCAAGATCGAGATCGAGGGCGTCGGCGCCCACGCCGCCATGCCCCACCGCGGAGTCGACCCCGTGTACGTCGCGAGCCAGGTGATCAGCTCCCTGCAGTCCCTGGTCTCTCGCTCGACCAACCCGGCGGACGCCGCCGTGGTCTCGATCACCAAGGTCGAGGCAGGCTCTGCCTCCAACGTGATCCCGCGCCTCGCCACCCTCACGGGGACGTGCCGGTCCTTCCGACCGGAGACCAGAGACATGCTAGAGGCCGGGGTGGAGCGCATCGCCACCGGGATCGCAGCGGCCCTGGGAGCGACGGCAACGGTGACCTACTCGCGCGGCTACCCCCCCACGGTCAACCACCCCGATCAGACCCTCTTCGCCGCCGAGGTGGCCGCGTCGCTCCTCGGAGAACAGGCGGTCGACCGCTCACCGGAGCCCAGCATGGGTGGTGAAGACTTCGCCTTCATGCTCGAGGAGGTCCCCGGCTCGTACGTTTGGCTCGGGACCGGCGGTGAATTCGATCTCCATCACCCGCGCTACGACTTCAATGACGAGGCCCTGCCCATGGGCGCGAGCTTCTGGGTCGAGCTCGTCGAGGCGCGCCTCGGGGACCGTCGCGCCGGCTAGCGCGGCCCCGACGGGAGAGGCGCAGGCCTGAAGAGAACCCGGACGGGGCGGCCCAGGGCGGAGCGGCGCCACTCGGGCCAGCGCCCCTCAGGTTTGCTCAGAGGAGCCGCGCCATCTGGTAGGCCGCGAAGTGTGCGAACTTGCGGGGCGAGATCATCGCCATCCTCGCGGCGTGCTCCTCCCCGAGCTCCTCGGCGGCCCAGACACCGAGGGCGTCCCTGGTCTCGGCGATGGAGGAGTCGAGCAGGAGGTCCGCGGACCAGATGGTCTGGCCCGTCTCGCACGAGATCAGGTCCATCTGCGCTCCGAGCACCAGCGGCGGGGTGACCTGACGCGCGGTCACGGACCCGACCAGCAGCGCATCGAGGCGGTAGCGATCACGGATGGCGATGATCGCCTCCGGCGCGTACGTGCCCTTGCGGAATGGTTCGAGCTGGGGGATCTCCGAGAGGTCCCCCGCCGACAGCGGGACGATGTCGTAGGGGGTCCCCGATGAGAACTCCGCGTGGAACGACGTCTCGATCGATGACACGTCGGCCGCCCCGAGCTGAGCGCTATGGAGGGGCAGGAACGGCAGGAAGCCCACCCGCCGGATCGTGTAGCTCTCAAAGTCAGAGACGATCTCCGCCGAACCCATGGCCGGGACCTCGATCGTCGTCTTGCAGCCGGCCCCGAGCATCGCCAGGAGGCTCAGCAGCGCGAGGGGTAGTAGGCGGAGATTCGGGATGAACATCAGCGCACCCGGTTGGCCTGGAGGTCCTTCGGTTCGGTCGTCGGCTCGTTGTTGCGAGCGTTCATCGCCCGCCACTCGATCGTCGCCTCGAGGAGCGATCGCTCGGCCTCAAGGCGCGCGATCTGAGCGGTCGCGAGGCGCGCGGCGAGGTCGAAGTTCTCCTGTTCCACCTGCGTCTTGACGGTGGACAGCTCATCGAGCATAGCCTTCACGTCCGCGAGCTCCTGCGTGGCGACAAGGAGGGACTCCTCGGTCCTCACGAGGAACGTCGACAGGTCGTCGTTCTCCTTCTGCAGACGCTCGGTCTGCTCCACGGCTTCCTGATATCGGTCGAGGAGCGTCGAGCGAGACCCGTCCCCGAAGGGCCCAGCCTCGAGCCCCGGGTTGATCGGACCACTCGTCTGCGTCACGACCCCCGCCGGGTTCTGACCGACGGGCGAGCCGGTCTCCCAGCCGGTCAGCTGGAAGTCACTCTGGGGATTCAGCGACGGGCCGAAGCCGGATTGGGCGTCGTTGAGCTGGTCCTGGGAGGGATCCTCCACCCGCGACTCCACCTTCTCGTCGGGGTATCCATAGCGGATCGAGTCGAGGGTCCACCCCGTCCGGCAGGACGAGAGGGCGAGGAGGGCTGCCGCAGCAGCGATCTTGATCTGAAGGCTCATCGGGGGCTCCTCTCGAGCTGGGTCCCGGACCACTTGGGGCCGGTGGAAACAGAGGGTTTGGTCGGTTGGGGCTGGCCCTCACCGGAGCGCCTATCGCGCTCGGCATCGGGGACCAGGAGGGGCAAGACGGCGGTCAGCCGCAGGAACTTCTCTTCGAGCGCGCCGTAGCTCTCCTGGAGAAGCCTCGCGCGGGACCGCTCGACAGCGAGCTCGGACTCGAGCGCCCGGATCTCGGACTCGAGGGTCCAGAGGTAGCGCGTGCTATCCCCAGCGTCGGACGCGCCGGGCGCACTCGGGAGCGTGAACCCCACGCCGGGGGCGCCCGCCCCGCCCGAGCCAGGGATCGGCTCCGGTGCGCCAAGACCGATGGTCATGGCGTCCGCGGGCGCGTCCACAGTGTTGGTGCGGGCCACGACCAGGACCGCGAGCGCGACGCCAAGGGCGGTCCACCAGCCCCCAGACGGTCTTTGGATGATCGAGTTGGTCATGCGACCCCACCTCCGGGCCGTTGCTCCACTGAGGGGGGCACTTGGAGTTCGACGGTCACGAGCTCACCGCATGAGCACCGAACCTCGAGACCACGGACGACTCCGTCGACCTCGAGCACCCGAACCTCGGGCTGAGCACCGCGCGCGATCGCCGCCGCGCGGCGCGTCTCCGCGCTGTCCTGGCTCTGAACGTGCTGGCTCTTGAGAATGACTCTGGACATAGATCAAGCCCTCACATCAAGGGACTGGCCCGCCTCCTCGGCGAGCGGCGTGGTTCCGACACGGGCCTCATCAGTTCGGCCCGGCTTCGGTTGAAGAATCACCTGGCGCTGCCCGTCTGACGAGTCACTCGACTCGTCGTCTGGCTCGGCGTCTGGAAGAGTGAAGGCGCGAGTCGAGCGCCGATGCTGTCGGCGCCGCTCGATCGCCGGCGCGGGCGTGCTGTAGATCCGGGTGATGCCGTCCTGCATTTGAATTCTCCTGCCTGGGCCAACGGCCTCAGGCGGCAGCCTCCGCCGAGCCATGTTCCCCACGGCCTTCGCCGTCGAGCTCCCGGTTCAGCCGGTAGATCGCCCGCGAGTGGATCTGACTGACGCGCGACTCGGTGACCCCGAGGACCTCCGCGATCTCTCGGAGAAGCAGCTCCTCGGCGTAGTAGAGGGTGATCACCGTCTTCTCCTGCGTGGGGAGCTCGGTGATCGCCTTGACCATCGCCTCCTTCATCTCCTCGAACTCGGCGGAGCCCACCGGGTCGTCGGAGCGCGGGTCAGTGAGCATGGCGCCGAGCTGGGCGCTGACTCCATCCTCGTCGGAGCCAGCGTCAAGGGAGGTCTTGATAGCGGCCGAGGCGGTGACGAAGACCTCGTCCACCTCATCCACAGACCAGCCGAGCACCGACGCGATCTCTTCGGGCGCCGGCTTCTGGCCGCGCTCCTGCTCGAGGCGGTCCATCACGGCTTCGACCTGACGGACTCGCTCTCGCCGACCGCGGGGCAAGAAGTCCATGCGCCGCAGCTCGTCGAGGATGGCTCCTCGAATCTTGGGGTAGGCGTAGGTCGAGAAGGCGATCCCTCTAGAACGGTCCCAGCTATCCGCCGCGGCGATCAAACCGATCATCCCGAACCCGAAGAGGTCGTCGCGCTCCACCGCGCCGGGGACGTCGAAGAACATCCGCCCGACGAGGTGCTTGAGCAGCGGGACGTGGTCCATGATCAGCTTGTCACGGTCCGCGCCTGAGCCGCGCTCCATGCGTTCGATACCGTCCGTCACAGGGCACCTCCCTGGCGTGCCGCTCCGGGCACGTGCGAGGTCAGGACCCCGAGGCGCCGCTCGCCCGCGCCGGTCGAGGTGTGGTCAGCCTTCCGAATCATGAATCGAAGGCCTCCGGACCGTTCTCAGGCTGCTCGTCCGCCGCTTCGGTATCCGCAGGGCCGAGGACCCGCGGAAGCAGCCAGCTCCCCAGGGCCATGACGCCCCTGACCACCGCGAAGGCGATGGCACCCCGGAACGAGGCGATGTGGATGGGAGCATTGACCATGAGGGAGATGAGCGCCACGAGCGAGCCGACCGTCACCGCGAAGACGCGGCCGGACGCGATCCAGGTACGGACCAGATCCCTCGAGCTACCTGCGCTATCGACCTTCATCCGGAGGACCCTTAGAAGTTTTTTCCTACTGCGACGACCTCACGCGAGGCCCCCGACGTGGATACGAGGCGCTGCAGCCGGGAGGCGATCTGGCGCAAGCAAAGGTGCTCCAGGGCCTTCCGAGGGCGCATCACGAACGGCTCCTGCTGGTCGGCGCTCCGCGCGACGACCGTCGAACGGGGCAGCCAGCCCGCCTGGCGGGGTGAGCGAGCCAGGAATCGCTCGCAGATGGCCTTGAGCTTCCTCGCCACGGCCTCTCCCTCCTCCACGCCGCTGGCGTGATTCACCACGATCTCAGGGGTCGGGATGTCCCCCGCAGTCCTGGACCCGAACTGGTCGAGCGCCTTGATCAGCCCGTACGCGTCCGTGAGCGCCGCGAGCTCCGGCGTGGTCACCACGAGGACCCGGTCGGCGATAGACGCGAAGCCCATCACGTCCGGGCCGATCCCCGCGGCGCTGTCACCGATGACCACGTCGTACTCAGCCGACACCTGCCCGATGAGCTCGACGATCCGCTCGCGGTGGTCCTCCGTCAGCCGCCCCATCCGCTCCGTGCCGGAGCTGGCGGCCAGAACGTGGACTCCCCCCGGACCCTCGACCACGCAGTCGGCGGGCTCGGCGGTGCCAGCGAGCGCGTCCTCGATCGTCCGGGGCGTGTCGAGGCCCAGGAGCACGTTGAGGTTCGCGAGTCCGAGGTCGAGGTCGACGATCAGCACGCGCTTCCCCGTGCTGGCCATCTCGACGCCGAGGTTGGCGGCGACGGTGGTCTTGCCCACGCCGCCCTTTCCACCCGTGACGAGGACAAACGGGGTCTCGATGACGCTGCTCACGCGACCCTCCCGAGCAGGGCAACATCAGCGATGCGCTCCGGGCGTGCCCTGTGGAAGTGTGTGGCAAGGTCCGGACCGTTGGTCAGGAAGGCGAGCCCGAGGCCGGCCTCTCTGGCCTGCTCGAGGACGGGCAGAGGACGCTCCGTCTCATCGATCTTGGTGATGACCGTTCCCACCGGACCGATCGGCTCGGCGGCGGTGATTGCAGCACGAATGGCATCCTCCGACGCTGTCGCCGCCAGAACCAGGAGGGTCGAGAGCTGCGCCCTCGCGCCTGCCGCGCGGCAGTGACCTTCGAAGTCTTGGAGCGCCGCGATGTCCCTGCGCTCGTCCCCACTGCCATCGATCAGCAGCACGTCCACCCGGCCAGGGACCCGCCCCAGCTCGGCAGCGATCCGCGCCGGGTCATCGAGCGAGATGGTCGGGACTCGTAGCTCGGCGCCGAAGGCACGCAGCTGCGCCTCCACGCCGATCCGACCGCTGTCGAGGGTGGCGAGAACCACCCTGCGGCCCGCCCGAACCATGCGTCCCGCGAGCTTCGCAATGGTCGTCGTCTTTCCCGTCCCCGATTGCCCGATCAGCGCCACAACGGCCGTCTGACCGGCCACTGCGGGGAGCGAGGCCACCGAGAATTGCTCCCCGACCACCTTGGCGGCAAGGTCAAGGGGGTGCGAGTCCTCGGACTCGAGCTTCACCACGCCCTCGAGGACGCTCTCCCTGAGCTGGGGGCTACCGCCATGCTCGCGGAGCCGACGCTCGACGTCCGCGAGCGGCGTCCTTCGGCGCGGCGTGGCCGGCTCAGGCTCCACCGCCGGCTCCGCGCCCGGCGCGAGCATCAGCGCCGCGGACTCGCGCATGGCCCCGAGGATCTGAGTGCTCCTGGGGACCGTATCCGACACGACCAGGGAGACGCCGCCTGGCTCCGTGCGTTGATCCACAACGACCGCCCGGGCGCCGAGGTCTCGGCGGGCGGCGAGCAACGCGTCACGCATCGTCCGGCCCCTGACGAGCCGGAGCTCGCCCCCGGCCTTGCGAGGCGCTCCTTCCGGGCGCGGTGCCGCGCTCTGTTGGGTGGTGGTATCCATCAATGACTCGTCAAGGGTTGAGGTTCAATCAGGCAGCCGCGCTGCGGCTGGGTGTGCGGACGACAGAGACCGTCTGGACCGCCTTGGCGGTGACGACCTCGTTGAAGGAGAGGACCGAGACCTTCGGCAGCGAGGCGCGGACAAGCTCTGAGAGGAACCGGCGGACGTTCGAGCGAACCAGGAGCACGACGTCGTCTCCTGACGCTGTCCCCTCGGCGATCGCCTTCCCGATGAGCTCCACGAGCTCCGTCAGGAACGCCGGCCCCACGGCCTCGGCGTCCGGGTCGTTGTTCCTGCCGACCGCAGCCGCGAGGCGCGACTCGATCGCGGGGTCGAGCGTGACAGCGTGAATCACGCCGGCCTCGTCACCGAACTGCTCGCAGAGCGCTCTGCCCAGCCGCTGTCTAGCGAGCTCGGTCAGGGTCTCGACGTCCCGGGACCGGGGGGCGTTGTCCGCCAGCGTCTCGAGGATCGCGGGCATGTTCCGGACCGGGATGCCCTCCATGAGGAGGTTACGCAGGACCTGCTGGACCTCCCCCACCGTCAGCCGGTCAGGCAGGAGCTCCTCGACCACGGCAGGCGCGACCGCCTTTGCGTTCTCGATCAGCTCCTTGACGTCGTCGCGAGTGAGCAGCTCATCAAGCGAGCTCCTCAGGATCTCCGAGAGGTGGGTCACGAGGACGCTGGTGGGGTCGATGACGGTGTAGCCGAGGATCTCGGCCTCGTCCCGCCGCGAGTCCTCGATCCAGACCGCGGGGAGCCCGAACGCGGGGTCCACAGTGGCCTTGCCTGAGATCTTCGACGTGGCCGTCCCCGGGTCCATCGCAAGGTGCTTCGAGGGTTCGATCTCCCCCGCCGCGACCTCCTGGCCACCGAGGAGGACCCGGTATGCCTTGGGCCCAAGCTTGATGTTGTCCCGGATGCGCACGGGCGGAAGGACGACCCCGTCCTTGAGCGCGAAGCGGCGCCTGAGCTGGGCGATGTGGTCCAGGATCCCTGCACCTGAGGCGTCCTGCACCAGGGGGATCAGCTGATAGCCGATCTCCAGGCTCGCACGATCGACCTTGAGCAGGTCCGCGACGCCGTCGTCCGTCTCTGCCGTCTCCTGCGCCGCCTGGTCCTCGCGGTCGCGCTCCTCCTGCTGCTCGACCTCCTCCTCGGCCTTCACCGTCGCGAGCCCGCCGCGCCACATCAGGAGCAGGGCAATCGCCAGCGCGAAGAAGGGCAGGGAGGGCATCCCCGGGAGCAAGCCGATCGCGAAGATCGTCGCCGCGGCGATGAGCGTCGCCTTGGGTCGCTGACCGAGCTGGCGCGCGAGGTTCGGACCGAGGCCGACGTCGCTCGAGTCCTTGGTCACCAGGACGCCGGCCGCCGTGGAGATCAGCAGCGCGGGGATCTGGCTCACGAGGCCGTCGCCGATCGTCAGCATCGAGTACCTGTCCACGGCCTCCCCGAAGGAGGCTCCGCCGGACGCACCGATGACGATCCCCCCCACCAGGTTCAGTGCCGTGATCACGAGGCCCGCGATCGCGTCGCCTCGGACGAACTTCGAGGCACCGTCCATGGCCCCGTAGAACTCGGCCTCGCGCGAGACCTTCTCCCGCCGCGAGCGCGCCTCGTCGGAGTCGATCAGGCCGCCATTGAGGTCGGCGTCGATGGCCATCTGCTTGCCCGGCATCGCGTCCAGAACAAAGCGTGCGGCGACCTCACTGACTCGACCGGAGCCCTTTGTGATGACCACAAACTGGATCACGATGAGCACGAGGAAGACCACCAGCCCCACGCCGAGGTTGTCTCCGGTGACGTACTCACCGAAGGACTTGATGACGTTACCCGCCTCTCCCCCGGAGAGGATCAGGCGCGTACTCGCGACGTTCAACCCCAGCCGGAAGAGCGTCGCGAAGAGCAGGATCGTCGGGAACGTGGAGAGTTCCGTCGACTCCTGGACGTGCATCGTCGTCATCAGGATCAAGATCGCCGACGACAGGTTGAGCGCCAGCAGCAGATCCAGGGCGACAGGCGGCAGGGGTGCGACAAGCGTCAGCAGGAGTCCCAGGACTCCAAAGCCGAGCAGCCAGTCGGTCATCCGCTTGACGCGGTCGGAGCTCGCGCCCCCGTTGTTCATCGTGCTAGCCATGGCTGTTCAATTCAGACAGCGGCTGCCCCTTGAGCCCGGTAGACGTAGGCGAGGACCTTGGCGACGGCCTCGAAGAGGTCCTCCGGGACCGCGTCCCCCACATCGCAAGAGCGGTGCAGCGCCCGCGCGAGCGGCGGCTCCTCCACAACGAGGACTTCGTTCTCCGTCGCGATGGCGCGGATCCGGAGCGCGACCTCATCGAGGCCCTTCGCCAGCACCGTGGGCGCGGCATCGGTCCCGTCGACGTAGCGGAGCGCGACCGCGTAGTGGGTCGGGTTGGTGATGACGACCGTCGCGTCGGGGACGTCGTCCATCATCCGGCTCATAGCCATCTCGCGCTGGATCTGACGGATCCGCGCGCGGACGTGGGGGTCACCCTCGGCGTTCTTGTGCTCGTCACGGATCTCCTTCTTCGACATCCGCTGGTCCTTGGCGAACTGGAGGCGCTGGTAGATGAGATCGATGAGCGAGATCGCGATGATCACCAGCAAGCCCGCGGCTGTGGTCCGGAGCAAGAGTCGCCCAATGGCAACGAGGCAGGTCTGTACGTCCGTCCCTGCGACCGAGGAGATCGCGGGGATCTCCATCCAGCACACCGTCGCCACCGCCGCTGCGATGCAGGAGATCTTCAGGACGCCCAGGCCGGTCCGCATGAACCCACGGGGCCCCATGACCTTCTGAAAGCCGCTGATGGGATTGAGCTTCTCGACCTTGACCGAGACGGCCTTCGGGGAGAGTTGGAGGCCGATCTGGCCATAGCCGACCAGCAGGCCCACGAGGAGGACAGGGCCCACCAGCAGGGCCAGCGGGCCGAAGACCGAGTTCCCCGCTCGACGGAGCAGCCCGGTGAAGTCCCCCACCACCAGCTCCTGCACCGCGAGGCGGGACGCCTCCTGGGTGCCGTCCACGACCAGGAGTCCCGCCGCCTCGGTCAGGCCGGCGCCCACGGTCATGATGGAGATCGCGGTTGCGGCGAGCATGATGCCTGCCACGAACTCGGTCGACATCGCGACCTGTCCGTCGGCGCGCGCCTCCTCAAGCTTCCGAGGAGTCGCCTCCTCTGTCTTCGCGTCCTTGTCCTCGTCCGACATCTCAGACCTCGATCGCGTCGAGGCCGGCCTCGAGGCCGGTCATGAAGTGCTCGAGCAGCGAGTGCATCGCGGGCGCGAGAGTCGGGCTGAGGAGTCCGATGGCGGTCAGGCCGCCGCCGACGCGGAGGCTGAAACCCATCTCCATGATGTTCACCTGCGGGACCGCCCGGGCGATGAGCCCGATGGTCAGGGACACCATCATCAGGAGCGCCAGGATGGGCGCCGCGAAGGCGATCCCCGCCGAGAACATCTGCGAGAAGAAGGCCGCGATCATGTGAGGGAGGTTCTCTCCGACCACGAGCGCGCCCACCGGCGCGCGCTCGAAGGACTCGGCGAGGGCGCGGATGATCCAGTGGTGACCGTCCACGGAGAGCAGCGCGAGGAAGAAGAGCGACTCGTTCATCCGCGAGAGGACCGGCATCGACTCACCCGTACTGGGGTCGACCGAGTTCGCCATCGTGAAGGCCATCTCGTTACCGATCAGCTCCGAGCCGACTCGCATGGCCGTGAGGACCATGTGAAGGACGAACGCCAAGGCGAAGCCGACCGCCATCTCGCGGCCGACGTGGAGGGCCAGCTCGACCGGGGAGCTGACGATGACCGGGGGCAGGCCCTGAGCCAGGAACATGGCGGCGCTCACAGACACGACGAGGGCGATCTTGTAGCCCTGGAACGACGCGCCAGAGCCGATGAGCGGGGTCAGCAAGAGGAGGGCGCCGGTCCGCGTAGCGAACAGACCGATGCTCTCCAACATGCCGGGCATGAAGAGCGCGTCGAGGAGCCCGTTAGGCCCGAGCTGTGTCGCGATCAGAGCCATCACTGCAGCCCGAAGTCCGTGAGCTTGTTGAGCACACCCGCGGTGTAGTTCCCCAGGTATTGCAGGGCGGGGGCCAGGATCAGCAGCGTGGCTCCCATGACCGCCAGCATCTTGGGCACCATCGAGAGCGTCTGCTCTTGGACCGACGTGAGCGCCTGGAAGAGGCTGACTGAGACGCCGACGATGAGCCCGACGCCCATGATCGGACCGGAGACGACCAGCACGACCACGATCAACTCGCGGGCGAGGTCAACGATGTAGGTATCGAGTCCCATCGGTCAGCCGCCTGCCACGGTGGCGAAGGAGGTCACGATCGACGCGGTGACGAGGCGCCAGCCGTCGACGAGGACGAACAAGAGCACCTTGATCGGCGTCGAGATCATGACGGGGGGGAGCATGAACATGCCCATGGAGAGCAGCACGCTCGCCACGACGAGGTCGATGACGAGGAACGGCAGGAAGAGCAGGAAGCCCATCTGGAACGCCGTCTTGAGCTCGCTGAGGATGAAGGCCGGGATCACGACGGTGATCGGGAGTTCCTTCGCCTCCATCTGAGGCCCGGCGAGCACCTCCGACTCATCCGGGTCGAGCGTCCCGGAGAATGCGAAGGTCACCGCCTCGTCGTTTCCGGCGATCTCGGCAAACAGCGCGAGCTCCTTCTGGCGGGTGTTCGCGACCAGGAACTCGCTGAGTGAGTCCCAAGCCCGGTCCGCGCACTCCTCGATCTGGATCTCGCCCTTCTCGTAGGGCTGCCACGCGTTTGCGTAGAGATCCGAGCCCACCGGCGCCATCACGAACATCGTGAGGAAGAGCGCGAGCCCGATGATCACAGGGTTCGGCGGCAGCTCGTTGAGGGACAGCGCTCGCCGGACAAACGAGAGGACGATCACGATGCGGGTGAAGCTCGTGAGCGTGATCAAGATCGCCGGGAGGAGGCTGAGGACCGTGAGGAGGAGTGCGATCTCCACCGCGGAGGAGAGCCGTCCCTCTTCCTGGCTGATGGTCGGCATCTCTTCTTGGTCCGCCCCGGCGACCTCGGCGGACTCCTCGGGCGCCAGCTCGGTGGGCGCGAGGCTGGCCTGGTCACCCAGGTCGGCCTGCACAGTGGCCGCAGCGCGGGGTGCCGAGGGAGACGCCGAGAGCGCCGGCAGGGCGCCAGCGCCCATGGCGAGGATCACCGTCAGGAGCGTAGCTGCCCACTTCATGCGATGAACTCCCGCGTCGCGTCGCCCGATGGAGCGACCTCGGTGGATGCAACCTGTGCAGCTGCGCCAGGCGACGGATGCCGACGGCTAGAGGACCCTGTCGAAGCTGCGCTGGGCTGAGGCGCGAGCTCCTTGATCCCGAGGAGCCTCGACTTGGCCTCCTCCAGGCGATTCATGAAAGGGGCTTCCTTGGCCTCTTCCTGCAGTGTTCGGTCGTGGTCAATGACCTGCGAGTCAAGCTCTGCGACCAGGTCGACGCTTCGCTCTCCGAGCCCGAGCGCGAACGTCCGGTCATAGCAGCGGACCACGGCGAGCTGCCGCTTGTTGCCCAGCGGGAGCACGTCCAGGACATGCATGTCCCGCTTGCTGGCGCGGGCCTTGAGGGAGCCCCCGACCACCTTGCGGAAGAGAAAGGCGAGACCAGCGATCGTGACCACGAAGACCGCGACCGTGGCCATGAGCCAGCCGAGGTCCGGCCCTTCGGAGGTCCCGAGGGGAGCCGCGAGGGCTGCGCCGCTTTGAAGTTGGAGAGCGAGTTGGAGCGTCATGAGGCCCCGGACGGATTGGCCGGGACACGCTCTATCGCAAGGGCCGTGCCAACCCCCTTCCCGGGGGCCTCGCACGTCATCTACGACGCACGGTGTTGGGAATTACGACGGTCGGTGTCGCTTAGCCCGACACATCGCAGCGGTTTCCGGCGCCGCCCGGCGCCCCGCCAACCTGACGGGCGAGCTCGCGACGGGACTCTCGCGTGACCTTGAGTCGTCGAACGAGCGCGTCGCGATCCTGCTTCACCGCAGCTGTCAGCACCGCGTTCAGCCTGAGGAGGTCCTCCAGCTCATCGTCAAAGCGCTCGTGGTCCCCGGCCTGGATCGACTCACGCATGGCCGCGAAGTCACCGACCTCCGCGACCGTCGAAGCGAGCCGCCCGAGCGCATTCGGGACATCCGCATCCTCCACGGAGGCGCCGTCGAGGAGGGCCAGCCCGTCCTCCATCGCTCGGCGCGCCTCCGCGAGGCGCCCGAAGGCTCCGGCGAGGTCGCTCACGCGGCGCGCGCGGCCTCAACCTCAACCTTGGACCACGCCTGGAGCAGGGTCTCAAGGACAGCCTTCGCACCGGCAATCGGGTCCGAGGAACGGTCGAGCATCGCCCGCTGGATCTCAGCTTCGCAGAAGAGATAGAGGCTCTCGAGGTTGGAGACGACCTCCTGGCTTCCTGCGCCGGCATCGAGGGCGAGCCGCAGCTCAGCCACGATGGCGTCGGCGTCTGAGAGGAGCTTGATGAACTTCGAACGAGGGTCCCGACTGTCTTCTAGAGCCGCTTGGCCCAGGAACCGGATCGCGCCCTGATAGAGCAGGCGGACGATCTTGATCGGCGGGGCGTTCTCGACTGATGAGTTGAGGTAGGCCTCGGCGGCGGTCAACTTGGGAGCCATAGAAATAGGAGGTAGGCAGGTGAGGTCGCTGCGCGACGGAGAGTGATTTTCTAAGTAGCTCAGCCGAGCATGCTGTTCAGGGCGGTCCCTTGGGCGTTCAGGCCGCCCAAGAGCTCCTCGAGTCGCGCGAAGCGCAAGATGAGCGTTTCCTCGTACTTCCCGAGGCGGCTCTCGCGGCGCTCGATTCGGTCCTCGTAGCGCTCGATGGACTTCCGGATCGCGTCCTCGCGAAGGTCGAAGATGCCCTGAACCTCGACGCCGTCCAGCGAGGCAAGGTCGCCGAACATCTGGTCCACCTCCCGAACGAGCTTGTTCATCAAGCCCGTGTCAGCCGTGGTGTCCGTGTAGTACCCGGGCGTGTTGGCCAAGGCCCCGCCGTTGTCGAAGCCGTCGGTGTCCGCGAACAGGTCCATCAGAGACTCGAGGTTGCCCGTGAACTTCTCGTCGAAGACAGCCGAATCAACCGAGAGCGTGCCGTCCTGGGCCTGATCGATCCCGACAAGCGACAGCGTGCTGTAACCCTCCGTATCGTTCGCCACGGTGTTGACGTCCACGTCGAAGAGCGAGCGCTGGAGGCTTCGCCTGACGTTGCTGAGCAGCGAGTCCCCGAAGAGGAGACCGCCGGTCTCTCCCGCGCCGTCATCACCATCTGCGGGCGTGAAGCTGCTCTGGGTGTTCATGAACTCCATCGCGGCGTTGTAGGCCGTCACGAAGCTGTCAATCTTGCCCCGCACCGCCTCACGATCGGGGTCGATCGAGATCGAGACGGGGCCGGTCGGCGTCGTGGACCGGAGGTCGAGGGTGACGCCCTCGATCACCCCGGTGAAGGTGTTGTCTGACCGTCGAACCTGCAGGCCATTGATCGTGGCGAGGGCGTCGTTGCCGACCGTGACGTTGTTCGCGCTCTGCGACTCGCCGTTCAGGTCTGGCGACGCCCAGGTCACCGCGAGCGATTCTGACGCTCCTGAGATATCCGAGAAGAGGTCGGTGATCCGGCCCTCCTCGCCCGACTTCTCGGAGGTGAGCACCAGCTGGTAGCTCGGGTTGGACTCCGTCCCCGTGTTCACCACCGAGGCGCTCACATCATCGGGAGCCATCTGGTTGATCTGGGATGCGATCTCGTCCAGCGTCGAGGCCTCAGGGTCCACCGTGAGCGAGTAGTTGGTGGTCCCCACGCTGAAGCTGACCTGCTGGCCCGCCGTATCCGTCAGGTCCACATCACGGGCGCTGACCGCGTCAAAGGCCCAACGATCGGTGCCCGCGAGCCGCTGGACGTCCAGCGAGTGGGAGCCGGGCTCCGCGGTCGATCCGGCCGTCACGGCTGCAACGGACTCGTCCGAGATGGAGGCCGCATAGGCATAGAACTCCGCCGGCGAAGAGAGGTCCTCGGCCTTCTCCTGGAGCGTCTTCACCAGATCGCCAAGCTGACCCACGAGGTCAAGCCGGCGCTGCTCGGTGCCCTTGCGGCCCTGCAACGCGTTGATCGGGATCCGCTCCACGGCCATCAGCTGGCTCACGATGGCGTTGGTATCTAGACCACTCCCAAGGCCGGAGAAGCTGATTCCTGAGTTGCTGACCATGACGATTGTGGGCGCAGCGAGCGCGCCCGGAGGGGTTGTCGGCGGCGGTGCCGCGGACTTGAGCGGAGATCTCTGCAGACCTTCGCCGACCGAAGGCCCCGGGTCCCGGCCCGAGACAGGGTGATCGGCTGGAGGCCCCGCCGAACCATCGAGAAAAGATTTCCACCGCTGAGGCGAAGCTCAGGGGAGCGCTTGGATCAGGCCATTAAAGGGGCGCCCCCGACAACCAAGCAAAGCCGGGGGCGCACGGTCCGCCATGACACGCCCGGAAGGGCGCGTCACGGTGGAGTTTGGGTTCTCGGATCAGCCGAGAAGGGAGAGCGCCAGCTGGGGCTGGGCGTTCGCCTGGGCGAGGACCGACGTGGCGGCCTGCTGCAGGATCGAGTTGCGGGTCAGGTCCGCGGTCTCGAAGGCGACGTCCACGTCGCGGATCCGGCTCTCAGCAGCGCTCGTGTTCTCACGCACGCTGGCGAGAGAGCGGAGGGTGCTGTCGAGGCGGTTCTGCTGCGCGCCGAGGGTACCGCGCGACGAGTTGACGGTGTTGATCGCGGTGTCGATCGAGGCGAGCATCGTGGTCGCAGCACTCTGACTCGAGATACCACCGTTGACCCCGAGGGTCGAGGCAGTCGTATCCGCACCGGTCACCGAGATGGTGTCGTTGGCGGTACCGTTGATCCCGACCTGGATCGAGATTGACGTGTTCGTGCCGTCAAGGAGCTGGACGCCGTTGAACTGGGTCGTGGCGGAGATCCGATCGACCTCCTCCACCAGCTGCTGGAACTCGCCGTTCAGCGTGCTCCGGTCGTCGGCGCTGAGGGTGCCGTTCGAGGACTGCATGGACAGCTCCCTCATACGGCCGAGGATGTCACTCACCTCGTTCAGCGACCCTTCGGCCGTTTGAACCATGGAGACACCGTCCTGGGCGTTGCGAGAGGCGACGCCGTAAGAGCGAACGTCGGCCCGCATGCGCTCGGAGATACCGAGGCCGGCGGCGTCGTCAGACGCGCTGGAGATGCGCAAGCCCGAGGAGAGGCGAGCGAAGTTACCGCCCAGTTGGGCGCTGCTGTTGAAGAGGTTGCGTTGCGCGTTCATTGACGCAACGTTGGTGTTGACGCGAAGTCCCATTCGAATTTCTCAGTTGTCGGATATGGAGTCGAGGTGCGAACGATTAGTAGCCTCGCTTGATCGCTACCTTGGCCCGCCCTTCCCCCGGCCTGACCTCTGCCGTTCACGAACAGAGGTCACCGGGTTCCAGGTTGGGGCGCGATCAATCTCGGCGGACCCTCACCTTCGGCCTGGACCCACGAGCTCTCTCGAGCCGCGGGCCCGCCCCTCCGAATTGCACGCCGGAGGAGTTGGCCGAAGCGAGTGATTCAGATCATCCCAGGAGCGACAGCGCGAGCTGCGGCTGGGAGTTGGCCTGCTGCAAGATCGACGTAGACGCCTGCTGCAGGATGGAGTTGCGGGTCAGGTCGGCCGTTTCCATGGCGACGTCCACGTCGCGGATCCGGCTCTCTGCTGCGCTGGTGTTCTCGCGGACGTTCGAGAGCGAACGAAGCGTGCTATCCAGGCGGTTCTGTTGCGCACCGAGGACTCCTCGGGCGTTGTTCACCGAGTCGATCGCGGAGTCAAGCGTGGTGAGCATCGTCGACGAGCTCCCCAGCGTGCTGATCGAGCTCGCGGTGAGCCCGAGCGTGCTGACCGAGACGTCAGCAGGACTGAGCGAGATCGTGTCGTTCAGGCTGTTGTTGATGCCTACCTGGATCGAGATCGAGGTGGCGCTCCCGTCCAGCAGGTCCACGCCGTTGAACTGCGTGGTCTCCGAGATGCGGTCGACCTCGCTGACGAGCTGCTGAAACTCGCCGTCCAGGGTCGCCCGGTCAGTGGCGCTCAGCGTGCCGTTCGACGACTGCATGGACAGTTCACGCATTCGGCCAAGGATGTTGCTGACCTCGTTGAGGGCTCCCTCGGCGGTCTGGACCAGCGAGACGCCGTCCTGAGCGTTGCGGCGCGCCACAGAGTACGACCGGATATCGGCCCTCATGCGCTCAGAGATTCCGAGGCCGGCGGCGTCGTCGGCTGCGCTCGAGATGCGCAGGCCAGAGGAGAGCCGGGCGAAGTTACCGCCGAGTTGCTGACTGGAGTTGAAGAGGTTCCGTTGCGCGTTCATTGACGCAACGTTGGTGTTGACGCGGAGTCCCATGGTGAATTGCTTGGTTGCTTGGAGGTTGTGAACAGGTAGAAGACGACCGGTGCTTACTTGCTTCAGCGGCGGCACTAGCCGGAGTGATCCGAGCCGTTCACAAGCTCGGTACTCCGACCAGTCGCGCGCTGAAGGCGCCAGTCGTTGTGCGGTTTCGTCCTCTTGAGCAGCCCGGCGATGAAGGTCACCAGGAGCGCGGGTGCAGCCAGCTGCTTGGCAGCGACGGCGGAGGACGTTGAGTTGGTTTCAGAGAGCGAACCTGACGTTGTTGCCAGGCGCGGCGAGGTTCGATAGCGAGTGGAAAAGGAGGGGAGACCCTTGGGAGATCTCCCCCCCACTCAGCGAATCGAGCCCGAGGGCCGCTTCTTTTTCGTTGTGACTCCTACGGGGCTGATCAGCCCTGGAGGAGAGAGAGCGCGATCTGCGGCTGGACGTTGGCCTGCTGGAGAATGGAGGTGGCCGCCTGCTGCATGATCGAGTTACGGGTGAGGTCCGCGGTCTCCATTGCGACGTCGACGTCGCGGATGCGGCTCTCGGATGCGGAGAGGTTCTCGCGCTGGATCTGGATGCTGCGCAGAGAGCTCTGCATCCTGTTCTGTTGCGCACCGAGGATCCCCCGGGCGTCGTTGACCGCGCCGATGGCGCCGTCGATGCTCGCCAGCGCGCTCTGGGCGCCGGTGATGGAGGAGAGGTCGGCCGCAGCGATGGAGAGCTGGGAAGCGGACGTCGATTCGAGGGTGACGTTGATGACGTCGTTGGTGAGGCTGTTCCCGATGCCGACCTGGATCGGGATGCCGGTCGAGGCAGACCCGTCGAGAAGGTTGATCCCGTTGAACTCCGTGGTGTTCGAGATCCGATTGACCTCGCTCTTGAGCTGATCGAACTCGTTGTCAAGGGTCGCCCGGTCGCTCGAGCTGAGCGTCCCGTTGGCGCTCTGCATGGTCAGTTCACGCATCCGGGTCAGGATGCCGCTGACCTCGCCGAGGGCGCCCTCAGCGGTCTGGGCGAGGGAGACACCGTCCATGGCGTTGCGGCCGGCGACGGTGTACGACTTGATCTGCGACCGCATGCGTTCGGAGATGGCCAGCCCGGCAGCGTCGTCAGCGGCGGTGGCGATCCGGAGACCGGAAGCAAGCCGGGAGAAGTTGCCCTGGAGGCGGCTCGAGGAGACGCTCAGATTTCGCTGAGCGGTCATCGATGCGATGTTGGTGTTGACTCGAAGTCCCAAAGTTCCGAGAGGGGTGGAGGTAGGTGGCCGTAGCCGATTGCTGAGTTGCGTCCTGTTCGCGGCGGCTGCCGGTCGCGGGGCACACAGGGGTTCTCGGAGGGAGGGCAGATCAGTGAAGCGGGCGGCGCGAAATTCCGGCGTCGGCGGCGGCCGATCGACCACCCAGGGCCGCCCAGCGGCGATGTCGAGAAACTGTTTCCACCTGGAAACCCCTCCGGGCGCCTCACGGATCCCTCGATCGATCCCCACAGGCAGGCTGGCGCGGTGGATTTAGCCTCCACCCCTTCACTACAGTCCTGCCGTGGCGCACATCCTGATCGCTGACGATGAGCCGGGGATCCGGACCGGACTGGTGGCCATCTGTATGGCCGGCGGCCACAGGACCAGTGAAGCCGGGACCGGAGCCGAGACCCTTCGGGTCGCCGCGGCGGAGCGCCCTGACCTGGTCCTCCTTGACCTCCGGATGCCCGAGGGCGACGGGCTCGAGGTGCTCCCCAAGCTCGCGGCCATGGACGATGCCCCCGCGGTGGTCATCCTGTCCGGTTTTGCCGACGTCCGGACCGCTGTCCAGGCCATGCGCCTGGGCGCCGCGACCGTCCTGGAGAAGCCCGTGGACCCCCCCGGGCTGCGTGAGGTCCTGGAGCGGACCCTGGGCGCGCGCGGGATCAAGGAGGAGCGGGACCGCCTCAGAGAAGAGGTCGCCCAGCTGCGAGCCGGCCCCATCGTCGGTCACTCCGGAGCGATCAAGAGGGTCATTGAACACGTGGAGCGGGTGGCCGCCACGCCGCGGAGCACCGCCCTGATCACCGGCGAGTCGGGGGTCGGCAAGGAATTGGTCGCCCGGGCCGTGCACGAGCGAAGTCACCGCGCAGGGGGCCCGTTCATCGCCCTGAACTGCGCTGCGCTGGCCGAGGGACTGCTGGAGGCCGAGCTCTTCGGCTATGAACCTGGGGCCTTCACCGGCGGGGACCCCAAGGGACGAGATGGGCTGATCAGCGCGGCCAAGGGGGGAACCCTGTTCCTCGATGAGCTCGGCGAGCTCGATCTCGGGCTCCAGGCGAAGCTCCTCAGGGTCCTCCAGGAACGCTCATTCCGGCGGGTCGGCGGCACCCTGGACCTCACCATGGACGCAAGGGTCGTCGCCTCCACCAACCGCGACCTCGGCCGAATGGTGGAGGACGGCGAGTTCAGAGAGGACCTCTTCTATCGCCTCAACGTGTTCTCGATCGTCGTCCCGCCGCTTCGGGAACGGACCGAGGACATCGCCGGCCTGGCCTCTCACTTCCTGGGCCAGTTCGCCGAAGAGCTGGGCCGTCCATATATAGGGTTCAGTGACGGGGCCCTCGCGCGCCTCGAGGCCCACGGCTGGCCTGGCAACATCCGCGAGCTCCGGAACACCGTGGAGCGCGCGGCCATCATGACCAGCGGAGGCGAGGTCGACTCGCGATCCGTCTCTCTGTCTGAGGGGAAAGAGGCCAGCGGCCAGGGTCGCGCCGGCTGGTCCCCTGAGGCGCTCCCCGAGGATCAGCTCTCCCTGGATCGCATGGAGGCCGCGCTGATCCGTCGTGCGCTCGACGTCACGAGGGGAAATAAGGGGAGAGCTGCGCGCGCCCTCGGGATCCATCGCTCGACGCTCTACAAGAAACTCGAGGCCTACGACATCGAGGCTTGAGCCCCTCCTGGGCTGATCCTGAGAGCGAGCTGTCGCGTCGTGCGACACCACCACCAGAGCGCGAGGGCGCTCCGCTGATCGTCAGAGGGGTGGGTGTCGCGATCGGCGACACGGTGCCGCGAGAAGCGACACTCTTGACCCCGTTGCTGGGGGTCTGAAGGACGTTCCCGATCCGGAAAAACCTTCCGGAAAACAGCGCCTGGGCCATCAAGGGATCGGTCAGGCCGGGTCGACAACTCCGCATGGCACCGGTCTTGCGCCGTTGCCCGTGGAACGACCCATGGATCAACAACAACAAAACGCGGCCGCCGCGACCCGCACCTCCTCTCGGCGTGACAGCGACTCGCTCACGCTACAGGCAGGACGGCAGCTGCGCTGGCCCCTCGGCGCGCTCCGCACCCTCCTCGAGGGTCGCCGCGGTGCGGGCCTCGAGGCCGCAGAGCGCGAGTTCACTGAACGGGCCATCGCCGAGCTCCTCCGCGCCGAGCGCGCCGCGACCGACCTCATTCGTTGGTCCGCCCCTCGGGAGCTTCGGCCGGCGACGTGCAAGCTCTCCCAGCTCGCCTTCAGCCTGTCGAGCGCGCTCGACCGCCCCCAGCGCCGCCGCTGCCGATTCGTCATCGAGAACGGTGACTCCTCGGTCATGACGGACGGCAGCCTCCTCGTCGAAGGGACCTCCAGGGTCATCGACCTCGCCCTCGAGTCCTCCGAGGCGACGGATGAGGAGCTCATGGTCCACACCCACGCCGACGAGCAGTGGGCCACCATCAGCCTGATCAACGCGGGCTCACGCCACGAGATCAACCCCGCCCAGCACCTCGCCGAGTCGATCCTTCAGCGTGACCTCATCGCCCTCGGTGGCCGAGTCTCCCTCCGCGACGCCGAGGGGCGACGCTGCGTCGTCCTCTCGCTCCCCCGCGGCGACGGCGGCCTGACCCTCTCCCAGCGAGCAGCGCGACCGCGCCTCGTCCACGTCGGGGGTGCCGCGTGACCAACGCCGAGATCACCATCACCGATAGCCTGACGGTCCTCCTCGCCATGGAGGACGCGACGGTCGCCTACGCGTTCGCAAGCCTCCTCGAGGCCAACGACCTCCAGGCCGCGACCGCAAACTGCTATGCCGACGCGCTCGCGCTCGCCGGTTGCGACGTGGTCGTCGCCGAGTTTGGTGGTCCCGCCGGAGCCCTGGACGGCCTCGAGCTCGTTGAGCGCATTCGAGCTGCCGGCCTCAACCCCTACATCGTGCTCGTGGGAATCAACCCAAGCCACGATGACTACCGTCGCGCGATCCGTCTTGGGGTCCACGACCTCCTCGAGCGCCCCCTGCTCCCCGAGCAACTCATCGCCGCCGTCGAGGCCGCTGCGGTCTCCGCCGCTGACGTCGACGAGGACGGAGACGGAGACGAGACGGCGACCCTCGAGCTGATCTTGGCCGCTCATCCCCGCGCCGCCGAGGCCGCCGCGCGCGACCTCATCAGCTGGGCCGTTCGCTGCGACATCACCCCGGCAGCCCGTGCCCGCATCGGGTCCGCCGTGGCAGAGATCGTCACGAACAGCGTCGAGGCCGGAGCCACGATCATCGAGGTCGAAGCCACCATGGGCGCCCGCGCGCTCGAGGTCGAGATCCGAGACGACGGCCCTGGCTTCGACACGGCCGCGGTCCTCGCCGAGGCGGGCCTGGACGCCACGACCGGGATCGGGCGCGCCCAGGCGCTCTGCGAAGAGCTGCAGATTGCCTCCGAGATGGGCGCGGGCACCGCGGCTCGCATCCGCTTTGGGGTCAGCGTCCTCGAGTTCGATGACGCCGATCGCATCGACCTCAGCGACCTCGACTTCCTCGCGCCCGGGACCTCCAAGGAACTCATGGCCACGCTCCAAGAGGACCCGAACGCGCCGGTGATCCTGTCACCCGCCCTCGCCGTCGTGGCGGGTCGGCTGCTCGCCGGACCTGATCCCCGTCGCGCGCTCCAGGCAGCGCTCTGGAGCTAAGAGACCATGAGCACCGACAGACAAGACAACGGGGATGACCTCTTCGACTTCCCCGAGGCCGTCGGGGTGGACAGCTTCGGCTTCGAGCCGGAGCCGCATGCCGCCCTCGGCGACAGTGCCGCCCACCTGACAGAGAACGGCACCGAGGACTTCGGAGGTGTTCGCCAGGTCGAGCCGATCCAGAACCCGCCGATCCCTGAGGGGATCAGCGACCTGGAGTACGACCTGTTCGACTTCGAATCGGCTTCAAACACCCCGAACGCCCTTCCCCAGAGCACAGCCCCCTTCGTGACGCCGAGCGACAGCTTCGACGTCGATGAGGCACTTACCGAGCCCTCAAAGGTAGACGTCAACGCGCCTGCCTTCGCGTCGTCGCCCGAGGATGCCGCAGCTGAGCCTGCACCCGTCAGCGCGGCCGCAGCCACCAAGGAGCCGACGCCGGCGACCCACACAGCTTCCCTCCTCAGCGATCGCGGCCCCCGCATCACGCTGCCCGAGGACATGCCCGGCGCGTCTGCCTGGGAGCGCAACCGCTCCCTCGCGGCCCTCGTCGGGTGCTTCCTCCTCATCAATACAGGGATCTTCTTCCTGGCTCAGCAGGCCAGCGACCGGTTCAACCAGACCATCGCTGACGCCACGGGCCTGATGGCCCAGGTCCTGCTCGACCAGCAAGCGAAGGACGCCCAAGCCGCCGCTCCGGCGAACGCGGAAGCGAAGGTCGAGCACGTCATCGAGGCCGCTCCGGCCGAGCCTGCGGTAACCGAGGCCATCGAGACCATCGAGACCATCGAGACCATCGACGACACGATCGTCGAACCCCTT
>Ga0102815_10000476_pt1 | contig 27170 bp, 27 predicted proteins | sample ColrivemetaGS759_FD_79113 | JGI IMG/M metagenome (GOLD analysis project Ga0102815, IMG submission 79113) | Estuarine microbial communities from the Columbia River estuary - Ebb tide ETM metaG S.759 | ecosystem: Environmental > Aquatic > Marine > Intertidal zone > Estuary | place: USA: Columbia... | reverse complement strand
GGCAATCCCCATCGCCACAGCGACAGTTGCACCGCCTGAAATACCGGTCAAAATTCCCTCGCGTTGCGCCAACTTTTTGGCCCAAGCGATGCCGTCGGCACCCGTAACCGGTATCAACTCATCATAGCCGCCACTATCTAGACACTCTTGCAAAACGTTCGGAATGAAATCAGGTGTCCATCCCTGAATCGGATGCGGCTCAAAGCTTGGGTGACCCGCAGCAGGCCCACCATTCGCGCTGCGCGATTGCGCAATGCCGCTGCCGACCAGTTGAGCGTTTGCAGGTTCAGTCAGGATGATCCGCGTCTCTGGCCGATCTTTGCGTAGGACACGCGCAAGCCCGGTAACCGTTCCGCCGGTGCCATAGCCAGACACCACATAGTCTAGCCGGTCTCCGGCAAAGTCGCCGATGATCTCACGCGCCGTGGTGGATTCATGGATGTCCGCATTCGCCGAGGTTTCAAACTGGCGGGCCAGAAACCAGCCATGCTTTTCGGCCAGTTCGACGGCCTTCATGTACATGCCCGTACCTTTCTGCGCGCGCGGGGTTAGCACCACCTTTGCGCCCAGCATCCGCATCAGTCGGCGCCGCTCGACCGAAAAGCTGTCGGCCATTGTCACAACCAATGGATAGCCTTTTTGCGCGCAAACCATCGCGAGCCCGATGCCAGTGTTGCCGCTGGTCGCCTCCACCACAGTTTGCCCAGGCTTCAGGGTGCCGTCGCGCTCTGCCGCTTCAATGATGTTCAACGCCAGCCGATCCTTGATTGACGCAGCCGGATTAAACGATTCTACTTTTACGTAAACCCGTACCCCATTCGGTGCGAGATTGTTGATCCGTACGACTGGCGTATCACCAACTGTGTCCAGAATGCTGTTGTAAAGCATCCCGCGCCCCTTGGTTGCGCGTATGGTCTTGGCGTTCATGTGTCGGCTCCCCAGTATCGGATAAGCAAGGCCCAATGCCCTGAACGTTTCCCAATTTCGCGCTTTTCGCCGGGGTATGCCTGAAGGAGTTCTGAAGATTTCATGTAGAAGGCTGCATTTTTACGGTATCGTAACATTGCAATTTTGCGGTACCATTTCCTATGCCGTGGATTTTTGGTGACTTCCGACTTGACCCCGAACGATTTGAGTTATCCTGCGGCAGCGAGTTGGTGCGGCTGGAGCCCCAGGTTCTTGCGCTTATTTGTCTCCTTGTACGTCATCACGACAGAATGGTGACTAAGGACGAGATCGTCGAAAAGGTCTGGCATGGGCAGAGTGTGTCGGACGCCAGCATTTCGAGCCGCATCAGGTCGGCGCGCCTGGCGGTGGGCGACGATGGCCATCATCAGACTACAATCCGGACAGTGCATGGAAGAGGCTTTCGTTTCGTGGCGGAGGTTGTAGAAACCGCTCCTGCACAAGCCTCCGCAGCAACGGCCACCCCGGAACCAAACAGTCGGTTAATAGGAAGGCCCTCGATTGCCATTTTGCCGTTTCGACCATTGGCGATGACGCCGGAGCTTGCCATCCTTGCGAATGCAATCCCGTATGAGATCATTCAGGCGTTGTCGCGTCTTCGCTGGCTGGCGGTGATCGCACGTGGGTCGTCATTCCGGTTCCGCAAACCCGACCCGGACCTCGACCTTGTCGCAACCGCACTTGGTGCCCGCTATGTCCTTTCCGGGATCATCGAAGCCAATGTAAGTGGGCTGGCCGTCACGCTCGAACTTTCCGACGCCAGCACCAACGAGGTTATCTGGGGTGATCGGCTTGGGGCTCCGCTTGATGCAATCGACGATCTTCGCAACCGCATCGTCGCACGTCTTGTCACGGCGCTGGATGTTTACATTCCTCTGAACGAGGCCCGCAGCGCACAAATGGCCGCGATCGAGACGCTGGATGCCTGGACCAGTTATCATCTGGGGCTGCAACACCTTTATCGCTTTACCACCACCGACAATCAACGGGCAAAGGGCCTCTTCGAACGGGCAGTCATGCTGGACCCGCATTTTGCGCGCGCGCATGCGGGTCTTTCCTTCACAAGTTTTCTTGAGGCGTTTCTTCATCTTGGGCCCGATGTGAAAGAAGCAGCGCGCGCAGCGCGCCATCATGCCGAAAGAGGGTTGGAATTGGACTCGCTGGATCCTTTTGCCAATTTTACCATGGGCCGTTCGCAATGGTTGACCCATGACCTTGACGCAGCTGCGGAATGGCTTGACCGGGCCACCACGCTGAACCCCAACTATGCGCAGGGATTTTATTCTTCAGCCATGACGTCGATGCTGATCGGAAACTTGGCCGCGACTGAGGTCCGACTGGATACAGCATTGCAGCTTAGCCCGCTGGACCCATTGCTATACGGCATGCATGGGGTCCGGTCGCAAATGTTCATCCAGTCCGGCGACTATGCCGCCGCCGCCCGCTGGGGCGATCGGGCGGCCGCCACGCCTGGTGCACACTACCTGATCGCCATGGTAGCAATGGTTGCAAATGGGCTGGCAGAGCGTCACGAGACAGCCGCACGCTGGCGACAGAAGGTCCGCCAGAGCAAGCCAAATGCGAGTGCTGCGCATTACTTTGCCGCCTTCCCGACCTGCGATATCGCATCCAAAACGCTGATCGCATACGAGCTGCGCCGCCATGGCTTTTGATGCAACGCATTGTGTCCATCGTCGAATGCTGTTTAAGACGATTTCCCGTTCTAGGAATGCTTGGGTGCACCATGGGTGCAAGAAACGCCGAGCTAGGACGAGATAGGCTGAATGACTTCGGTGAGGTCCGAAAACCTCACGATGTTGATTCAAAAAGATTTTGACACAGCCTGAACCACTTTGAGATGGGCTGAATAGAGACTGAGGAAAATTGAAAATCCTCGTGTCAGTGGTTCGATTCCGCCCCTGGGCACCACTTTTCCTTCTCTTTATTCGTTAGGCGGGCTGGTCTGGGCAAGGCTCGGGTTTGGGGGCTTTCAAGGGCGTCAGGCGTATTGTCGGCCGACGTTGACAGGCTGGCTTTTGCCGATCACCGTAGGGAGGCAATGCGGTTTGAGGACAGCTGTGCGGCACGGGCGGTGCGGCGGGCTGTTTGAGGTGAGGGGATGAAAGAGCGCCAAATGGCTTTGGAACCACTCTCCCCGCCCAAAAACCGTGCGGGACGCATCATTGTTCTTGGGGCAAGCGGCACGATTGGCCGGGCCACGGTGCAGGCGCTGGTGCAAGAAGGCTACAAGCTGCGCTGTCTTTTGCGATCAGCCCCGCCTGACACGGACCGCGTGCTGCGCGAGCATCCTGATGTGGAGTTGCGGTTTGGGGATTTGCGAGATGGGCAATGGGTGCAAGAAAACTTGCGCGATCTGGAGGGCGACGGGGCGGCGATCATCAGCTGCGTCGCATCGCGCACAGGGGCACCGCAGGACGCTTGGGCCGTTGATTACGGGGTGAACAAGGCCGCGTTGGAGGCGGCCATGGCGACGGGTATCGAGCAATTCATCATGCTTTCGGCGATTTGCGTGCAAAAGCCGCAATTGGCCTTTCAAAACGCCAAGCTGGCTTTTGAGGCGGAATTGCAGGCGTCGGGCGTGAATTGGAGCATTGTGCGACCGACGGCCTTTTTCAAATCCCTCTCCGGGCAGATGGGGCGGCTGCGGCGCGGCAAGCCTTTTTTGGTGTTTGGCGATGGGAAATTGACGGCCTGCACGCCGATCAGCGATCAAGACTTGGCGCGGTTTCTGGTCGCGTGTTTGCAAGACCCGGCGCAGCACCGCCGTATTTTACCGATTGGTGGACCGGGGCCTGCGATGACACCGCTGGACCAGGGGCATGCGATGTTTGAGGCTTTGGGACAGCAACCGAAGTTTCGGCATGTCCCGGTGGCGCTGTTGGACATCATCATCATGATGCTGGGGGTGGCTGGCCTGTTTAGCGCCGGGGCCCGTGCCAAGCGAGAGCTTGCGCGGATCGGGCGCTATTATGCCACCGAGTCGATGCTGGTTTTCGATGCAACGACTGCGCGCTATTCGGCGGACATGACCCCTGCTTTCGGAGAGACGCGGCTCAACGATTTCTATCAAGCTTTGGTGGCAGGGGAAACCGAGGTGGAGCTGGGGGAGCACGCGGTATTCTGAGCCAACAGACCGCAGGGACAGATCGGGCGCAAACGGCGCAGTCTTCAGGCAAAAATCGCGGCGCGCTCGGCCTCGGAGAGCAGGCGCCATTCGCCGGGGTTCAGCGATGGAGGCAAGGAAAGACCGCCCAAGGTTTCGCGGTGCAGCGCCTCGACGTGATTTCCGGCAGCCGCGAACATGCGGCGGACTTGGTGATAGCGCCCCTCGGTAATGGTCAGCCGCGCTTGGGTCGGCGCGAGGACGGTGAGCTGCGCGGGCGCAAGAGGCTTGGTTTCGCCGTAGAGCATCAGTTCCCCCGAGGCAAAAAGCGCCGCTTCGTGCCCCATGAGCGGGCGGGCCAGCGTGGCAAGGTAGGTTTTCGCCACATGGCGTTTGGGGCTGATCACACGATGCAAAAAGCCGCCATCATCGGTGAGCAGCAAGAGGCCTGAGGTTTGCTTGTCGAGGCGGCCAACAGTGGAAATGGCCGGATCGCGACGACGCCAGCGATCGGGCAACGTGTCATAGACCAAGGGGCCTGCTTCTGCGTGCGAGCATGTCATGCCCAAGGGTTTGTTCAACACGATCACAAGTCCAGCCAGCGGATCGAGCGGCTCGCCATGCACTGTCAGGCGCTGGGCAAGATCATGCGCGTGCGCGAGTCGCTGCGTGGCGTCCCGCAGCTTTATGTGATCCAAGGCAATGCGCCCGGCACGGGCCAGCGCCGCGATGTCGGCGCGCGACCCATACCCCATAGAGGCGAGCAGCTTATCAAGCCGGATCTGAGGGGTTTTGGCCATGGCGCTTTGCGTCCTTCCCGTGCCCTGACGCCGCATTGGCGACCGAGTGATTTACCGGGATGTAAGGGCCAAGCGCGGCAAAGTCTATTGGCAGGGAAAATAGGGCGGATGGGTCGATTGGCATGGCAAAGCGCGCTTGAAGACCCCGGTGCAGCGCCTTCTTGTGGCCTGCCGGGGCTGAAAAGGCCGTCGATACGAACATATGGATTTTTGCATGTTCGCATGGCATCAAACACGCAGCTCTATGCTGAAAGCTTGGTCCTATGAGAAAGTTCGACACAGCCCCCATAAACCCTTCCATTGCTCGCGGCTCCAACCAGATCGGCATGCGAGCGCATAACGAGCGTTTGGTGCTGACGCTGATCCGTCAACACGGCGCTCTGGCAAAAGCGGAGGTGGCGCGCCTTACTGGGCTGTCGCCGCAGACGGTTTCCGTGATCATGCGCGCGCTTGAAGTGGATGGGTTGTTGCAGCGCGATACGCCTGTGCGTGGCAAGATCGGGCAACCATCGACGCCGATGAGCCTAAGGGCGGATGGCGCATTTTTCTTTGGTCTGAGCATATCCCGGCGAAGCCTAGACTTGGTGCTGATTGATTTTCTGGGGACGGAGCGTAGCCGAGCACGGGTGACGCATCGTTTTCCCACCCCGGATCAAGCGGTGCAATTTGCCATTGGTGCCGTGGCACAATTGACCATGGGCCTCACTAACATCGAACTCGAGCGAATTGGGGGATTGGGGATTGCGATGCCGTTCCACCTTTGGGAATGGGCAGGCCGTATGAGGGCACCCCCCGAGAAAATGGACGAATGGCAGCACCGCGACATTGCCGCTGAGATTGCCGCGCAGATCAATATTCCCGTTTACTTACGCAATGATGCGTCGGCGGCCTGTGGGGCCGAGTTGGTGTTTGGGCGTCCGGACAAGCCGTCAAATTTTCTGTATTTCTTCTTGGCATTTTTCATTGGTGGCGGCTTGGTGCTTGATAATCGGCTCTTTACGGGACCGACGGGTAATGAGGCGGCCCTTGGGGCGATGCCAGTGTATGTGCCGCAGGCCGAAATGCTAAACCCGGCGCAGCAAAAGAAGTGTCAATTGATCGACGTGGCCTCGTTGGTGTCGTTGGAGGCACTCTTGTTGGCCGAGGGGCAAGACCCTGCGTTGATTTGGGAAAATTCACACCAATGGCAGGTGAGCGGGCCAGCCTTGGACCGCTGGCTTGATCAAGCCGCAGAGGGATTGGCGCAGGCGACCTACGCCGCGGCCTGTTTGGTGGATTTCTCGCAGGCCATCGTGGATGGGTGGCTGCCAGCGCTGGTGCGGGAAGAGTTGGTGCGACGAGCCAATGCGGCGATGGCGAAATTGCCTATGGCGGGGGTCGAGCGCCCCGTTCTGCGCGAGGGATCGATTGGCGGTCAAGCGCGGGCGCTGGGGGCCGCGAGCCTGCCGCTCTCGGCGCGGTTCTTGGTGGATCACAACGCGGGGCAAAACACCTGAACCGATGAGGGGCGCGCGCCCTTGATGACTGCATTGCAGTTTCTCTTCGATTCCGGGAAGGATGCGACAAATACCGATACAGTTTCGGAACAATGAAAGGTCATGCCATGAAATCCTATCGTATTGCGGCTATTCCGGCTGATGGCATTGGGCCAGAAGTGATTGCGGCGGGTTTGCAGGCGTTGGAAGCCTTGGAAAAGCGCGATGGCGGGTTTCGCCTTGATGTGACGTCGTTTGACTGGGGGTCAGACTATTACCGCCGCACAGGTAAGATGATGCCAGAGGACGGCCCGGCCCAGCTCAAGCCTTTTGATGCGATTTTCTTTGGCGCAGTGGGGGCACCCGATGTGCCGGACCATATCACGCTTTGGGGTCTGCGGCTGCCGATCTGTCAGGGATTTGACCAATATGCCAATGTGCGCCCGACGCGGATCTTGCCCGGTGTGCCGTCGCCTTTGGCCAATGTCGGGCCGGGCGATCTGGATTGGGTGATCGTGCGCGAGAACTCCGAGGGCGAATATTCCGGCCATGGGGGGCGGGCCCATCGCGGATTGCCCGAGGAAGTGGCCACGGAAGTGGCGATTTTCACCCGTGTCGGGGTGACGCGGATCATGCGCTATGCTTTCAAACTGGCGCAATCACGGCCACGCAAATTGCTGACCGTGGTGACGAAATCCAACGCGCAGCGCTTTGGCATGGTGATGTGGGACGAGATTGCCGCCGAAGTGGCGCAAGAGTTTCCCGATGTGACATGGGACAAGATGCTGGTGGATGCGATGACCGTGCGGATGACGCTGCATCCCAAGAGCCTTGATACGATTGTCGCAACCAATCTGCATGCCGATATCCTGTCGGATCTGGCGGGGGCGCTGGCGGGCAGTCTGGGCGTGGCACCAACGGCGAATATTGATCCCGAGCGGCGCTATCCCTCGATGTTTGAGCCTATTCATGGGTCGGCCTTTGACATTACGGGCAAGGGGATTGCCAATCCAATCGCGACTTTCTGGACCGCCGCGCAGATGCTGGAGCACTTGGGCGAGCCGAAAGCCGCGCAGCGCTTGATGGCGGCCGTGGAGGCGGTTGCGGAAAAGGGAATCCGCACGCCTGACATTGGCGGCACCGCCACCACACAGATGGTGACGGATGCGGTATGCGAGGAAATTCGCGGCGCAAATATCTAACGGCGCAGGGCGCGCGGCACGTCAGACAAAGTCGATTGCGCGGCTAAACGGCATTTCCCGCAGGCGCTGCCCGGTCAGGGCGAAGATGGCATTGGCCAAGGCAGGCGCGGCGGGCGGCACAGGTGGCTCGCCGATCCCGCGTATGGCAGGGCCATTTTCCAGTGCTTTGGTAAAGACCTGTGGCGCTTGGGCAAAGCGCAGACCGGGGTGGCTGTCGAAATTGGTCTGTTCGGCCGCGCCAGCCGCATACGTGATCTCGCAATTCATCGCATGCCCAAGCCCGAACAGCGCGCCACCCGCAAGAAGATTATCCATATTCACCGGGTCAACCACGCGGCCCACATCGGCCACGACCCAAAGTTTTTCGAGTTTCACGGCTCCATTTTGCAAGGAGACTTCGACCACCTCGCCACAGGGCACACCAAAGCTTTCGACCAGCGCCACACCCCGGGCGTGGCCTGTGGGCAAGGGGGTGGACCATGCCATATCTTGCAAGGTTTCCAAGACTTTGCGCGCATGTGGCAAGCTGCATAGGTCGATGCGGGCCTGCATCGGGTCAAGCCCGGCGGCATGGATCAATTCGTCCAGAAAGCTCTCGCCGAAAAAGCCCGCGAAAGAGGCCCCCACCGAGCGCCATGACGAGACCGGAGCCAAGCCGGTGACAGCATGGCCTGCGGCCCGAAAATTGGGCAGGGCATAGGGCATGTTCCACATCCCCGCGACGATCTGTGCGTCTGGACCGGGGGCGGGAGCGCCTGCGCGGGCCATTTGCGAACGGGTGACAGACGGCGAAGCGATGGCCATCTCAAGTGCCACGACCTCGCCCGAGCGCACGGCACCGCGGGCACGCGCCATGGCAAGGGGGCGGGTGTAATCCTGTGCGAAATCGGTTTCGCGGGTGAACGTAAGCTTCACCGGGACGCCGGGCATTTGTGACGCTATTTCAACGGCGTAGCGGAAGTTGTCAAACTCCAGACGATGGCCAAAGCTGCCGCCTGCGTATTGATTGTGCAAGATCACATCATCGGCTTTGCAGCCTGCAATTGGCGCGACGATCTGTTGCAAAAAGCGTGGCATTTGGCTTGCGCCCCAGAGTTCCACCCCTGCGGGTGTGACCCGGGCAATCGCATTGAGCGGCTCTAATGGTTGGTGCGCGAGATAGGGGGCGCGATACTCGGCCTCGATGGGGGTCGTGCCCAATGCGGCAGTGACATCGCCCTCATTGCGCCATTCACTGTCGAGAGTTTCCGGGGTAAACGCGGCCTCGACTGCGGCCCAATGAGCGGCTTGATCGGCCGGATAGGCCGCTGGGGCAAAGTCACAGGAGATGGCCTCGGCGGCTTGCATCGCGAGCCATGTATTGCTGGCAATCACGGCCACCCCACCTGTCACCGCGACGACATCGCGCACGCCGGGCATGGTGCGGGCGGTGGCGGCATCAAAGCTGCGGCACGGCGCCCCTTTGGCGGGGTTCAGTTTGACGGCCGCACAGACCATGCCTTCCACGGTTTGGTCGATCCCGAAGGCCAGTGTGCCGGTGGACTTTGCAACGATATCAAGTCGCTCCACAGGTTTGCCGATGAGCCGCCATTGCGCGGGGTCGCGCAGCACGACGTCTTCGATCGGGTCGATCCCTGCCGCCGTCGCCGCCAAGGTCGTGTAGGGCAGTGCTGTGCCATCGGGCAAGATCACCGCGCCCGCCTCGGTCGTGAGGCTGGCAGGTGCGACGCCATGGACTTGGGCCGCAGCAGCTTTCAGCGTTTCACGGGCCACGGCCCCGGCAACACGAAGCTTGTCAAAACTGTCGGGCACGGTGGAGGAGCCACCCGTCACTTGCAGCCCGATCACCTTGGAGAGCACCCCCATGGCCCCTCGTGTGGTTTCGGCCATCAGCCCGGTATCACTCGACAGGAACGGCGCGCCTTCGGCGGCGAGAGCGGTGTTGTAATAGGCAGGTGACGGCGCGCCGAATTCGACGGTGAATTGCCCCATCTCAAGGTCAAGTTCTTCCGCAATCAGCATGGTTTGCAGCGACGCGGCCCCCTGCCCCATATCCATATGCGGCGCGATGAGCGTGATCCCTGTGGCATCAATGCGGACCCATGGATTAAAGCTTGCGGCCCCTTCGGGGAGATCCGAGTGCAGCGGGTTTGCGGGATCGCGGCGCGCGAGATAGGTGCCGAAAGCCACGCCGCCTGCCAATGCGACAGAGCCGACAAGAAACGCACGGCGGGAATAGGTTTTCAAACGTCCCATGGCTCAGCCCTCCGCCAAAGTTCTGGCAGCCGTTTGAATGGCGGCGCGAATGCGCGGATAGGTGCCACAGCGGCAAAGGTTGCCATCCATCGCGTCGTCGATATCGCGGTCAGTCGGTGTGGGGTTTGCAACAAGCAATGCGGCGGCCTGCATGATTTGCCCCGACTGGCAGTAGCCGCATTGCGCCACTTGATGGGTGATCCAAGCCGCTTGCACCGCGTGCAGCGCCGCAGGAGTGCCCAGCCCTTCGATCGTGGTGATCTCCATATCCGCCACATCGCCCACAAGCGTTTGACATGAGCGCACCGCTTCGCCCGCGACATGCACCGTGCAGGCCCCGCAAAGCGCTGCACCGCAGCCAAACTTTGTGCCCGTCAGGCCCAGCTCATCGCGCAAGACCCACAAGAGTGGCATTTGAGGCGGCACATCAACGTGCCGGGTTTCGCCGTTTACCGTCAGGGTGAGCATTGCGGTTCTCCTTTGTCCCTTCAGAGGTTGGCGTTCGCCCCCCAGAAGTCAATGAAGCGCCCATCGCTACCCGACGTTCATGCCGCTTGCGTGACGTGATAGGTGGATTTTGCCAACCATTCCGGCGCAACCTCGACCCCCCAGCCGGGCGCATCGGTCACGGTCAGTTTGCCATCTTGCACGCGATAGGGGTCTTCAACGAAAATCCCGTATTGCCAAGGGTAGTAATCCGCTTCCTCGATAGAAAACTCGAGATATTTCCCCGCATTGGGAATAGCCCGCAGCAGGTGCATGGTAAACAGCGTGACCATCGAGAGATTGGCGCAATGGGGCGTGCAGGGCAGGCCCGCTGCGGCCCCCATCGCGGCCACTTCCAAAGTCCGGTTGATCCCGCCCATATAGAGGATATCAGGCTGGATCACATCGACGGCGCGCATGGCGATCATTCGTTTCCAGTGGTGGATATCCCAATCCTGCTCGCCGCCCGTCACGTCGAGGGTGAGCGCGTCGGTGACTTTCTTGGTCTCTTCCATCAGCCAATAGGGGCACGGTTCCTCGAAATGGCTGACGCCATTATCTTGCAGCATATGCCCGACCTCGATGGCGCGGGCAGCAGAGAAGCCGGAATTGGCATCCACCAGAAGCGCCACATCCTCGCCCAGCGCGCGGCGCACGGCAGGGACGATGGCCTCGGTGCGGCCCGGCCATTCGTCGATGTCGCGGCCACATTCACGGGCGACGCGGAATTTAAATGCGTCATAGCCATGCTTGTCGCGCAGACCTGCAAGACGGCGGGCTTCCTCCTCGGGGGTGATGTCGCGCTTCATCGAGGAGGCATAGGCGCGCAGGGTGCCTGCGCTGCCGCCCAAGAGCTCTGTCACTGGCTTTCCAGCCTGCTTGCCGCGCCAATCCCAGATCGCGGTATCCAGCCCCGCCATGGCGCGATGCAGGTAGGAGCCGGGGTATTTATGCTCGCGCTCGGGAATTTCGCCCAACAGCGCTTCGAGATCCGCCATTTCGCGCCCCACGGCCCAAGGGGCAACTTGGCGATGAAAGACCTGCTGGGTGATGTCGGAATTATACGTCGAGATTTGCCCCCACCCCGTGCTGCCGTCTTCGGCGGTTACACGCACAAAGCCAACAAAGGCATTGGCGAAGGTTTCAAGCTTGGAGATTTTCATGCGCGAGTGCTCCCTTGGGCGAGTATGAGATCCGCGGCCCGATGCGCGAGCATCATCGTGGGCGCATTGGTATTGCCAGAGGTGATATTGGGGAAGCTTGACGCATCGATGACCCGCAGGCCAGTGGTGCCGAACACCCGGCACTCGGAATCGAGCACGGCTGTCTCGGCAGAGGCCCCCATCCGGCACGTCGAGACCGGGTGATAGACAGTGCCCGAGCGGGCCCGGCAATCGGCGAGGATGTCCTCATCGCTCATGCCGCGCACATCGGGCCCCATCGGGGCCTCGACCAACCGTGCCAGAGCTGGCGCAGAGATCAGCCGCTCGACCAAGCGCCCGCCTGCGATAGCGGCAGCGCGATCCTTTTCGGTGGAAAGGCTATTGGGCATAATGGCAGGTGCCGCGTCGATATCGGTGGCGCGAATATCAATCCGCCCGCGCGCGCTGGGCCGGGCGGTTTGCGCGCAAAGGATAAAGCCGGGGAAGGGATCGGGGTTGATCACCGTCCGTTTGCCATAGCCCGTGACGGTATAGGTGACAGGGTTGAAGTAAATCTGTTGATCGGCATAGGGCAGGTCCGGCGAGGACCGCAGAAAGCCGCCGGATTGGTTTACCGACAGCGACAGCGGCCCTTTGCGGGTCAGCGCATAGTGCAGCGCTGCTTTCACCTTGCCCCACAGAGGTGCCAGATCATTGTTCAAGCTGCGCTCGGTGGCGCGGTAATAATAGCTTACGGCTTGATGGTCTTGCAGATTTCCACCGACATTGTCATTGGCCACGATCACCGGGATGCCCAGCGATTGCAGGAGCGCACCCGGGCCAATGCCCGAGCGCTGAAGCAAACCGGGGCTATGAACGGCACCTGCCGACAGGATGATTTCGCGACCATGCACCACCTCGCGCCCCCCCCTGTGGCGCAACTCGATGCCCATGGCGCGGGTGCCCTCAAACAGCACACGGGCGACGCGGCTGCGGGTGCGAAGCGTGACATTGGCGCGTTTAAGCGCCGGGTGAAGATGCGCGCGTGCCGAAGACCAGCGCCGGCCATTGCGGGTATTGATCTGATAGACCCCGCCCCCCTCGGGCTGATCGCCGTTCATATTGGCCGTAATGGGCAGTTGCAGCTCTTGTAACCCCTTGAAGTAATGGCGGTTGAGTGGGTGGATGCGCGCAGAGACATCCGAGACATAAAGCGCACCGGAACCGCTTTTGCTGCCATCGGGCGCAACGCGGGTTTCAATACGGTCATAGGTGGCACGCACGCTTTGCCAGTTCCAGCCCTTGGCCCCCGCCGCTTCCCAATCCTCGAAATCATGCGGCAGCCCCCGGCAATAGACCATGGCGTTGATCGAGCCGGACCCGCCCACCACATGGCCGCGCGGCCAGTAATCGACCCGGCCATTGAGCGCCTCTTGCGGCTCGGCGTTCAGGCAATAATTCCAACGTGTATCATAAAACAGACGCCCATAGCCCACGGGAAGGTGGATATAGGGCGAGCGGTCCATGCCGCCGCTTTCCACGATCAACACCTGCGATCTGCCATCAGCGCTCAGGCGGTCCGCCAGCACGGATCCTGCGGAGCCTGCCCCGATGATGATATAGTCGTATTTCTTCACAGCCCGCTCCGTCATCGGGGCCTGATCCCGGCCCACTGTCCCCAATGCAAAAGATGTGACGGGGTGGCGCGCCATGGACAAACAAAGAATTTTTTGTTCATCTACAAAAAATTTGGTGGCATCGATGGCGCATTCGCATCCTCCTCTGCCTTGGTTGCGCGCGTTTGAAGCGGCGGCGCGGCTGAGATCGTTTACCTTGGCCGCAGCAGAACTGGGGCTTACCCCGGCGGCTGTAAGCTATCAGGTGCGCGCTTTGGAGGCGGAACTGGGGTATCCACTTTTTGCCCGCAAGACCCGCGCACTGGAACCCACCCGGATGGCGGAGCTGTATTTGCCATGGGTGGCGCGGGCGTTTGGGGATCTGTCGCGGGCCACGGATGAGGTGTTTGGTCGCCAAGGCCAGCGCGCCGTACGATTGCGATGTCTGTCGTCCTTGGCGCAATTATGGCTCATACCGCGCCTGCCGCGCTGGCAAGCCAGCAATCCAGAGGTGCAGGTCACGCTCAATGTTGGCTCATGGTCGGGCATGATGGACCCCGGTCAGCTTGATCTCGACATCCGCTATGGCGATGGCAGTTCTGATGGCACGCAGGGCGAGCAATTGCGTGCCGAGCATTTGGTGGCGGTCTGTGCACCAGCGCTTCGGCCCGCAGGCAAAACGCGCGCAGCACTGGCCGCGATGCCCTTGATCGACATTCTGGGCGTGGTGGATACATGGGAAAGCTATCTTGGCACCCGCATGCTGCCTGTTCCGGTCTTTCGGGTGGATCAATCCGCGACCGCCCTGGCCTTGGCGGCGGAAGGTTTGGGCGTGGCACTGGTCTGGCATCTTTTCGCGGCCCCCTATCTGGCGGACGGGCGATTGGTGCGGGCCTTGCCCATAGCAGAGGATCAAGCCACGCCGCATGACCTGCGGCTGGTGATGGCGGATAGCCCCACACCGCCACGCGCAGAGGTATTGCTTTTTCGCGATTGGCTTTTTGCGGAAATGGCCGCGACCTGACGCCAACTTGGGCGACGGATCAGTGCGATTTCTTCGCCGCCTCTTCTGCCGCCAAGACCGCCGCTTCGAGCGCGGCGTCAATCTCGCTCAAATCCGGCTCCGCGGCTGAGGGCACGGCGTAGCGGCCCTGCATCCAGCGCGCCAGATCGATATCTGCACAGCGCTTGCAGCAGAACGGGCGATAGGCGGTCTCGGTCGGTTTGTTGCAGATCGGGCAGGCCATCAGAGCACCCCTTTGAGCGCCTCCGCCACCGGAACACGGATGCGGTGGCGTTGGAGTTCGTAATTGCCCAAGGGGGTGAAGCCCGCAAGGATGGTTTCCACCGGATCAGAGCGGAACGCGGCCTTGAGCGACATCTCAAAGGCGCGGCGTTCCTTTTTGGGCAGCGAGGCGAGGTCCATGACGATCACGCCGCCCAGACCGCGCAGGCGCAATTGCCGTGGCAATTCGCGCGCCGCATTGAGATTGGCCTTGAGGGCGGCTGCGGGCGATGTGTCGGTGCCGGTGTTGACGTCAACGGCGACCAAGGCGCGCGTGGCTTCGATGATCATCGTATGGCCATGTTGGAGCGGCACCACGGGATCAAGCGCGCGCGTGAGCGCATCAAGCACGCCATGGGTCTCAAACCCGCCCGGTTCGGTGATGACTTCGGCAGGCTCCACCCATTCACGCCATGCCAGCGCATGCGGGCCGTCGCCTTCGATCAGTGCTTCTGCGTCGCCTTCGCCATCGGCCAAAATCGCCGTGGCCAGATCGGCCATAGCGCGGATGTCTTCGACGATTTCGTCGTCCGGGCCAGTTTCGCCCGACGAGCGCAGGATCAAGCCCGCACTGTCCATATCAAACGCGTCATGCGCCAATGCCAAAAGCGCGTCGCGGCGCTCGTCATCCTTGATCTGGCGCGACACGTTCACCCCCGGTGCGCCGGGCGTGACAATGGCGTAGCGGCTCTTGAACAGCAGACGATCCGTGACGGGCAGCGCCTTGCTTTCTTCGGCATGGCTTGTGACCTGAACCAAGAGCGATTGCCCCGGCGAGAGGCCCTTGACCTGCTTGAGAAACATCGGCCCCTCGGGGGTGGTGACAAAAATGCCGCCCTGCCCTTTTTGCGGCTTATCGGCCTTGGCGCGGTAGATTGCGCCAACCCGCGCCCCCTCGGCATCGACGAAAATGTCATGCAAACGCCCATCCACCATCAATGCGGCCACTTCGCGGCCCTCAACGGTGTCGAGAATGATTTGCCGTCCCTTCATGTGCGTCTCCATAGAGGCAGGCCAGCCGCCGTCAAAAGGGTTGCTGTCTCGGCCAGAGGCAAGCCCACGATTCCCGTGAACGACCCTTGGATCCATGGGATAAAGGCGCCCGCAAGCCCTTGGATTCCATAGCCGCCCGCTTTGCCCTGCCAATCGCCCGAGGCGAGGTAGGCGTTCAATTCATCATCTGAAAGACGCTTCATCTTGACGGCGCTCTCACAGGTGCGTTTCCACAGCCTATCGCCACGACGCACCACCACTGCTGTGATGACCTGATGGCGCCGCCCGCCTAGTGCCACAAGAAACGCAGCCGCCTCGCCCGCATCGCGCGGCTTGCCAAGGATGCGCCGCCCGAGCGCCACTGTGGTATCAGCGCTGAGCACCACGTCATCGGGGCCCGCATCAATCGCCAAAGCCTTTTCAAGGGCGATCCGCTCGCAATAGAGGCGCGGGATCTCACCCTTCTTTGGGTCTTCGTTGATATCAGGGGGAATGATGGCATCAGGCGTCAGGCCCAGCGTTGCCAATAATTCGCGTCGCCGGGGGCTGCCCGATCCGAGGATCAGTCGCATATCGGCCTCCCGGCGCGCAAAAGCTTACTTGAAGCGGTAGTTGATCCGGCCTTTGGTCAGATCATAGGGGGTCATTTCCACCTGCACCTTGTCGCCCGCCAGAACGCGAATGCGGTTTTTACGCATTTTGCCTGCCGTATGCGCGATGATCTCATGGCCATTCTCAAGCTCGACCCGGAACGTCGCGTTCGGCAGGAGTTCCTTCACGACACCGGGGAATTCGAGAATATCTTCCTTGGCCATGGTCTCTCCTTGCTCTGTGGATCGCGGACCTCCGCGAAACATGCGGCTAAATGCGCCCGTGCGGGGCATTTTTCAAGGGGGAATCGTGTCTCATATGCCGCGGTTCGAGGGGTTTTAGGCCGCAAATGGCCCTTTCCCTTGCCCAAGGCCACCTCTAGCGTGGCGCAGGAGCGACGAGGTGGAGGCGCGGCATGATCCCGGCACTTGTAATAATATTGGGCTGCCAATTGGCAGGAGAGGTGATTTCGCGCGGCCTTGCCCTGCCCTTGCCGGGCCCGGTTTTGGGAATGGTCTTCCTTGTCTTGGGTCTTGGCCTGTGGCCTGCGCTGCGCGACGCAGTGCGCCCCACGGCCATGGGGCTTTTGAGCCATCTGTCGCTGCTCTTTGTGCCTGCAGGGGTGGGGGTGGTGGCGCATCTGGACCTCTTGACCGCGCAAGGCCCGGCGCTGGCCTTGGCGCTGATCGTCTCGACACTGGCCGCGATTGCAGTGGGGGCGCTGACATTTAAAGCCCTTGCACGCTGGATGGGGCAAGGATGGGAGGAGGCGCGTGATGAGTGAAGATGCTTTTCAGCTGTGGTCTTACTTGTCGTCGGGGCCGCTCTTGTGGCTGTGGGTGACCTTGCTGGCCTATTTGGCAGGCGACACGTTGTTTCGGCTGAGCGGGCGCAAACCTTTGGTGAACCCGGTGCTGATCGCGGTGGTCTTGCTGGGGCTGGTCTTGATGCAAACCGGCACTCCGTATGAGCGCTATTTTGAAGGCGCGCAATTCGTCCATTTCATGCTGGGCCCTGCCACCGTGTGTCTGGCGGTGCCATTGCATGCGGCATTGCCCAAGGTGCGGGCGGTGATTGTGCCCCTTCTGGGTGCTCTGGTGGTCGGCTCGCTGACCGCGATTTTCACCGCGCTGGCGATTGCCAAGGCGTTGGGCGCTGGCGACACGCTGCTGGCCTCTCTTGCACCCAAATCGGTGACAGCACCGGTTGCCATCGGTATTGCCGAAAGCTTGGGCGGCGCGCCCACGTTGACGGCTGTTCTGGTGATCCTGACCGGGATGATTGGCGCTGTGAGTGTCACCCCGATGCTCAACGCACTCCGACTGAAAGACTGGCGCGCGCGCGGGTTTGCAACCGGAGTAGCCGCGCATGGCATCGGAACAGCGCGCGCGTTTCAGGTGAATGAAACCGCAGGCGCCTTTGCCTCGATTGGCATGGGGCTGAATGCGGTGCTGACGGCGCTTCTGGCCCCGCTCGTTTTGAGGCTTTTTATGTAGAGGGCGCGCTTGCCCGCATTTCGACGCTCTCAACAGCCAGCCGCGCCACCTGCTCGGGCCAATGGCTGCGATTGAGCACATGACCATCGGCGCGCACGGTGCGGACCTGTTCCAGATCGACTTCGGCATAGGTCCAACCCGGCTGATTGAGTGCCCCTTCTGCCAAAACGCCTGTGGGTGGGAAGCCGCGATCAGGTGGGCCGAAGATGCCGCCTGCGCCGCAATTTTCTTCTACCGCAAAAAGGCGCGGCTCGACCCCCACAATCGAGGCCATCACCGCCACACATTGGCTCTCCAAAGCGCGCGCCATGGCCCCAATCCGCACACGCCAATACCCCTCCAAGGCTTCGGTGCACGATGGCACCAACAAAATCTCGACCCCCGCCTCAGCCAAAGCGCGCCCCAAAAGCGGGAATTCACTGTCATAGCAGATCAGCACCCCGATCCGGCCCAGCGCCGTTTCAAACACCCGTAGCCCTTCGCCGCCTGCAATATTCCAGTCGTCGCGTTCAAACCGGGTCATGATCTGCTTGTCTTGAAACGTCACAGCCCCAGACGGCGCCAAGAGATAGGCCCGGTTCACCATGGCCCCCGCCGCCTGAGCCGGATCTAGCCGCGCCGGATCCGTGCGGGCAGGCCCTGACGCCATCAGAATATGCACCCCATGCGCCATGGCCAATTGTCGATGCAATCGCGCAGCCTTTGCCAAATGATCGGCCACCGCTGTGACTGACCCAATAACATCGCCCGCCGCCGCCTCGCCCGCCAAACTGGCCAATTCCATTGCCCCATATTCAGGGAAGACCAAAAGCACCGCCCCCTCTGCAACCGCTTGCTCAACCCAGTGGGTGATCTTGTCTTCATAGTCCTGCCATGTGGCAAAGAAGCTGAGCGGATAAGCAGCCGTCGCGATTTTCATGGCAAATCTCCTTGGAGGGGGCGCATCCAGAATTGCAGGGATTTCTCGGTCGCGTCCTGTGCGCCGACGTCCTTCCAGCGAAACCGCGCCTTGACGCCGTCAAGGGGCGCATAGCCGCGCTTGCGCCAAAATCCCTCAAGCGGTCGGTAATCTTGTGGCCGCGCCGGGTGCGCTTTTGGGCGCTCGACCGCGCAAAACGCCACAAATCGCGCCCCGATAGAGCGCGCATGCGCCTCGCGCGCGTCAAAAAATCCATGTCCCAGCCCCCGACCGCGGAACTCCGGCAAAAGCACACTCTCGGCACAATAGAAAATCTGGCTCAAGGGGATGTCTGTTGCTGCAAAAGCCGTGGCGAACTCGGAGGCGTGATCCGCCATCGGCGTTCCGGTTGCCGCCCCAATCAACCGCGCCCCCTCAAAGGCCCCAACCAGCACAGCATCTGCACTCGTGCGGTAAGTGTCCAGATAGCGGCGCTCATAATCGAGATCACCATCATAAAGGTAGGGCCAGTCGCGAAACACCGTGATCCGCAACTGCGCCACCGCCTCCAAAGCCGCGGCCAGTGCTGCGCCGTGCAACACCTCCACGCGGATCATGCGGAAACCTGACGCACCCAATCGGCCAAATTATAATAGGTCACGACCCGGGTGATCTTGTTGTCTTGCAACGAAAAGAATGACCCCGCAGGCAGCACATACTGCTGCCCCCGCGCTTCTGGCAGGCCGGGATCGGTGGCAAGGTAGCGGCCATGCACCACGAACTCCGCAGCCGCTCGCTCACCATCCTCCGCAACAAAGATCACCAAGTCTTTCAGCGTCTCACTGTAAGACGCACTCATGTGAGCGCAGAACTCCGCGAATTTTTCAACGCCATGACGCACCTGCCCCTCATTGACATGATGGGCCACATCCGGCGCCAGACAGGCCAGCATCCCGGCAATATCGCCAGAATTGAACGCGGTGAAATAAGCATGGATCGTGGCCCGGGACGCGGCATTTGCCGATGCGATCATGAGAAGCTCCTCTGTCAGTGCGCGAAACCTATCAGGCCGCAATCAACGCTCCAAGACAGCCGCAGGCAATTTAGTGCGGATTTGCGACCTTTGCGCCCACCCGGCCCCGCCCACCCGGCCCGCGCACAGTCAGGCGCGCACAGTTAGGCGCGCGATGGCCCCCAGCGCTCGGTCAGATGGCGCACGATCTCATCGCGCACCCCCCGATAAGCGGCCAAGCGCGCCTCACGCCCCTCGCACCTGCCAGACGGGTCCGGGATGGGCCAATACACCACCTCGGTGGAAAACCCCCGGGTCAGTTCTTGGGCGCGGTGATGGCTATGCGGCGAGAGGGCGACAATCACATCGAAAGACGACAAATCATCCCCGCGCGGCCCCATCTCCTCGAAGCTGCGCGAACGATGACGGCTCAACTCCACACCGATTTCCGCACAAACCGAAATGGAAAACCCGTCGATCTCCATATCATTCTGCACCCCGGCCGATTGCACATAGGTGCCCGTTCCATAGAACCGCTTCATGATCCCCTCAGCCATGGGAGAGCGCACCGCGTTATGGTCACAGCAAAAAAGAACGGATTGCGGAAGCGGTTCGACCAAGATCAGCCTCCGAAATGCAGAACACAGATCAAGGTAAAGAGGCGGCGCGCCGTATCGGTATCGATATCGGCCTTGCCCTCAAGGCGCTCTTGCAACACCCGCGCGCCTTCATTGTGAATCCCGCGCCGCGCCATATCGATGGTCTCGATCTGCGAGGGGGGCAGGTTTTTCACCGCATCATAATAGCTCTCACAGATCGCCCAGTAATCCTTGACCACTTGGCGAAACGGCGACAGCGACAGATGAAATTCCGCTGCCTTCTCGGAGGTTTGCGTAGTCACCTCAAACACAAGGCGCTTCTCGCGGATCGCCAGACCCAACCGATAAGGCCCCGCAGGCGCTGTGCGATCCTCGCGCTTTGGCAAATCAAAGGAGTTTTCTTCAATCAGATCGAACATCGCAACGCGGCGCTCTTGTTCGATTTCCGGTGTGGGCGGCGGCAGCGCGCTGTCGTCAAGCTCGATATGGCAAATGCGGGACATGAGGAGATTCCGTTCGCTCGTCTGCTCCGGCCCTACCCGAAAGTGCGAAGCATGGCAATGTGGCCCGGGATATTCGAGCGCGAGAATAGCGCCGCCGCCCCCTATATCCGACAAAAAAGCCGAGCCGGTTACTCGTTGAGCGCATTCAACCGCGCGCGCACCGAAAGACCATGCGCTTCAAGGCTCTCCGCTTGTGCAAGCGTTTCCGCCGCAGGACCAATCGCACGCAAAGCCGCAGGAGTCATCTTGGCAAGTGTGGTGCGCTTGACAAAATCCATCACCGACAAGCCAGAGGAAAAGCGTGCGGACCGCGCCGTAGGCAAGACGTGATTGGGACCGCCAATATAGTCTCCAATAGCCTCTGGCGTGAATGCGCCCAAAAAGATCGCACCCGCATGCGGAATTTGGGCGGCGAGAGCTTCAGGGTCAGGCACACAAAGCTCGAGATGTTCGGCGGCGATGCGATTTGCAAGCGTGGCAGCAGTCGCGAGATCCGGAACCGTAATGATGGCCCCGAAGTCGCGCCAACTGGGGCCTGCAATGGCACGACGCTCCAGAGTTTCAAGACGCTTGCTCACCGCCTCAGCCACCTTCAACCCAAATGCCGCCGAAGTGGTGATCAGCAAAGCCTGTGCGCTTTCATCATGTTCGGCTTGGCTCATCAGATCGAGGGCAATCCAATCAGGATCATTATCGCCATCCGCGATGACCAGAATTTCGGAGGGGCCCGCAATCATGTCGATCCCCACCTTGCCGAAAACCCGGCGCTTTGCCGCCGCAACAAAAGCATTGCCGGGCCCTGTGATCTTGTCCACAGGCGCAATGGTCTTGGTGCCATAGGCCAGCGCCGCAATCGCTTGAGCGCCTCCGATCCGGTAAACTTCATCAACACCGGCAATGCGGCAAGCGAGCAGCACGAGCGCATTCACGTTACCATCAGGCGTGGGAACAGTCACCGCAAGCCGAGCAACGCCAGCAACTTTAGCCGGGATGGCATTCATCAAGACCGACGAAGGATAGGCCGCCAATCCGCCCGGCACATAAAGCCCGGCCGCGGAAACAGGTGTCCAACGCCAACCAAGCGTAGCCCCATTGGCATCGATCCAAGAGGCATCCTCCGGCATTTGGCGCGCATGATAGTCGCGGATCCGCTGTGCCGCCAACTCCAGCGCGGCACGCTCTTTTGGCGAAACCTGCGCGATTGCCGCGTCAATCTCTGCGTTGGAAACGCGCAAAGTCTCCGGCGTCAGCGTCATTCGGTCGAATTTAGTGGTCAACTCCAGTACCGCCGCGTCGCCCCGCGCACGGACATCTGCGATGATCCCGGCCACGACAGCATCAACATCCGGACTGTCTTCCCGCTTCATCGAAAGCAGCGCATTGAAACGCGCTTCAAAATCAGCGCTGGAAGCATCAAGAAAATGCGGCATCGGATCCCCCGGATTGCAGACGACATGGTCCACCTAGCGCTGGTGGGCGAGAGGCTCAAGGCTTACGATGGTCGCAGGGGCTGCCAATTCAGCCGCAATCCGCCTTTTGCCCATGCAAGGGGGCTTTCAGCCCCCCCTCGCTATCGCTCGTCCCCCCGAGGATATTTAAGGCAAGAAGACTTGAACACCAAATCTTAACCAATGCCCGCTAGTCTGGTTCCACGGTACAGGCGGGGACGCCGATGTCCGTGCAAGGAGACACCTCGTTCTGGGTCGGTGCACCCGATCCAGAACGGGGCACCCTATCTGGATCTTCTTGCCGGAAATATCCCGGGGGAGGCGAAGCCGGGGGCGGAGCCCCCACTACTGAGGCAGCAGGCAAAGCCTGCTGACGCGTTATAACCTTGCGGCAAAGCCGCACATTGATCTCAGGCGGGGTGGTCCGGGGCGCGGCGGGATGGGGCTTGATAGGGACGGGTAACGTCTTTGAGTGTGATCTCAAGGGCTTCAACGCGCAGGCGGATGGCGCCGTCGCCGGCGAGGATCAGATGCACTTCGCCTGCGGGAGCCACGGGGTCAGGGTGCCATTCAAGGGCCAACAGCGACAAGACACTATCCCGTTCTGTGCGGTCGATGCCCGTCGACGCCACCGATTGCACATTTTGGATATCCAGCACGCTTTGGACCCGCTCGGGCCCGTGACGCGCGCGGCTTGGGTCTTCCCAGCGAAAGCGGTTGAGCAGAGCAGCGAAGCGATGGTCACGGGCGCGCCACTGCATTTCCGTCATCGGAAACACTGCGTCTTGCACCAGAGCCGAGATCACCTTGAGGTCGTCGGCATCCATTGCGCCAAGGTGGAGGGGGCGGTCCCCCCCATCTTCGAACCGGGCATCCTCTTGGCGGGGTGGCTTGCTCATTGTCCGCTGATCCGCTCGATTTTTGCGCCCACTGCTGAGAGCTTTTCTTCAACGCGCTCATAGCCGCGGTCGAGGTGGTAGACACGATTAACGATGGTTTCGCCCTCGGCGGCCAGTCCGGCGAGGATCAAGGAGACCGAGGCACGCAGGTCGGTGGCCATGACTGGCGCCCCTTTCAGCCGGGTTACCCCGGTGACACGGGCCAAGCCGCCGTGCACGTCGATTTTGGCGCCCATCCGCATCAATTCCGGCGCATGCATGAAGCGATTCTCAAAGATGCGTTCTTCGAGCACGCTGGTGCCTTCGGCGGTACACAAGAGTGCCATCATCTGGGCTTGCAAATCCGTGGGGAAGCCGGGGAACGGCTCGGTGACCACATCGACGGCGCGCACACGGTCGCCGCGGCGGCGCACTTTCAGCCCGCGCGGGGTTTCCTCCACCTCGACCCCAGCGGCATCCAGTTTTTCGCAAAACGCCGCCACGAGAGAGAGTTTGCCGCCCAAGCATTCCACTTCGCCGCCGCAGATCGCCGGGGCCAGCATGTAGGTGCCCAATTCGATCCGGTCTGTCACCACGGGATGGGTCGCGCCATGCAGGCGGTCGACGCCCTGAATTTCGATGGTCGAGGTGCCATCACCAGAGATTTGTGCGCCCATTTTCCGCAGACACGCTGCCAGATCGACAATCTCTGGTTCGCGCGCGGCGTTCTTGAGCACGCTGGTGCCCTTGGCCAATGTCGCAGCCATCATGAAGTTCTCGGTGGCCCCGACAGAGGCGAAGCGCATCTCATGGACGGCCCCCTTCAGCCCGCCCTTGGTCGTGGCGTGCAAATAGCCCTCTTTCAGCTCGATTTCAGCGCCCAATGCTGTCAGCGCATCGATATGGATATCCATCGGGCGGGCCCCAATCGCACAGCCACCGGGCAGCGATACCACCGCATGGCCCAAACGCGCCAAGAGCGGTCCCAGCACCAGATTGGAGGCGCGCATTTTCCGCACGATATCGTAATCGGCAACCGGATTGATCGTTCCGTGGCTCGCCATCGCCAGCACCTTGCCGTCTTGCAACGTCGAGACTTCTGCGCCCAGCGACTGCAAGAGTGTAGTCATTGTGCGGATATCCGACAGGCGCGGCGCGTTGGTCAGCGTCAGTGGTTCTTCGGACAGAAGCGTCGCAGGCATCAGCGTGAGGCAAGCGTTTTTGGCCCCGGCAATCGGGATTTGGCCTTTGAGCGGGCCGTTCCCCGTCACGATGATCGAATCCATCAGTCTTGCCCCTCTCTTGACGTCTCCGACGCCATCTGTGTCTCATTTCCCGCGTCGGGTGAATCTTCGGCGCGCGCACGCGCCTGAGCCTTCCTTCGGCCCATATTGGCCTTGAGCGCGGCCTTCAACCTCTCTTCGCGGGTTTTACCGCCACGGATGGATTTATCTGTCTTTTTGCCTGTCATGCAGCCCTCTTACAGGAGGTGGAAATTTGCGTCCAGATTGCCCTTGCGCGGCGCAGCGAATGCGTCTAATCAGCGCCCCACGAAACGGTTTGCTGTGGTAGCTCAGTGGTAGAGCACTCCCTTGGTAAGGGAGAGGTCGAGAGTTCAATCCTCTCTCACAGCACCATCTTTTCTCCTTTCAAATCAAAAAGATGAGAGCTATCAGTGATTTGGGTGATGCTCGGATATACACCGAGGATATACACCGCCATGGTATTACATATGTCCAGACCGCACAAAAATTCGAAGACAGGCGTCTACTATTTCCGACAGAAAACACCTGCAGACCTAAGGCAAGCATTCGGAAAATCAGAGGTCGTTAGGTCTCTGCACACGAAAGAACCTGAACTTGCGCGGCACAATCACGCAATTGAGGCAGCCAAACATGCCAGCATCTGGCAGTCGCTACGCGCCACGCCCAGCGCACTGCCCCACAAGCAGTTGATGGCCTTGGTCGGTAAATACCGCGAACGACTTGATGCTGCCCTCGAAGATGAACCGGGGGAGGTCCAAATATGGGATCACGTCCTTCGTCTGGAGACAGCTTACGGTTCTGACCCTGACGCGTTAGAAAGCTGGGCTGGAGCTGAGGCGACCACGCTCCTGCAGGAAGCAGGTCTTGCCATAGACGCTTATAGTCGTACACGATTATTAATCGAGATACAGAAGGCTCGCATCGATTGGGCGACATATCAACGTCGTCGAGCCGAGGGCGACTATAGCCCAGACCCTCGCTCACAGCGTTTCCCTAAGTGGCAGCCGTTGGCAGACACAAATTCAGTGCAGTCAGCTTCTTCAGGTGGCGTAACAATTACTGAATTGTTCGAATTATGGAAAGCGCGGCATCTTAAGGCCAACAAGTCCCCTCGCAGCGTGGGAGATTTTGGGCAGAAAATTGCAAGCCTGCGCGAATTCTTAGGGCATGATGAGGCTGAGAAAGTGACTGGGCGGCAAGTCGATGAATGGTGCGACCATTTGCTGGAGTCTGGCTTGACCGAAAAGACGGTAGGTGAAAAATATCTCGCTGCGGTTAAGGCCATATTTCAGCTCGGTTTGCAGAAATATCGCATTACCTCAAACCCAGTCGCTGCCAACAGTGTCCGAGTTCCTCAAAAGGTTAAGGAACGCCCTACTGGCTTCGTTGAAGTTGAGGCTCAGGCAATACTTCGGGCAGCACTAGTTGACCCTGCCTCCCTCGGAAAGCGCTCTGACCACCTGAAGAGGGCAATCAGGTGGGTCCCATGGATATGTGCCTACACAGGTTCTCGGGGCGGTGAGGTAGCACAAATGCGGCGCGAAGATCTCATAGTCGAATATGATGTGCCTTGTTTGCGCATCACGCCCGAAGGCGGGAGCGTCAAATCTGGCAAGTACCGCATAGTCCCAATTCACAGCCATCTTATTGAAGTTGGTCTCTTGGACTTCATCGCAAGCCAACCACCGGGTCCAATGTTTGTCACGCTGGATGGCGCAAAAGCAGACCCCTTGAAATTGGCAGAAATTATCTCGAGCAGAGCCGAGGGTACCCGTGGCAAAGTCGGTGAATGGGTGCGCGATGAGGTAGGAATAACAGATGTGCGCGTAGGCCCAAACCATGGTTGGCGGCATCGTTTCAAAACGTTGTGCCGGGATGTTGGAATCGACCAAGAAGTTCGCAACGCAATCCAAGGCCACAGCGACGGAACCGCCGCCTCAGACTATGGTGAGGTCACAATAAAAGCGATGCGCCGCGCGATAGAAGCGTTCCCTCGCGTAGAGCTTTAGACCTAGGCTCCAGACTCGTTAAACTTCATAGCCAGATCAGAACCGTTGCTGCCAGGGCGACGGCTGAGAGGAAAACTTTCGGGCATCTGTCATAGCGCGTTGCCACACGACGCCAATCCTTCAGGCGGCCGAACATAATCTCAATTCTGTTGCGGCGTTTGTATCGTCGCTTGTCGTATTTGACGGACTTTGTTCGAGATTTCCGGCCAGGGATGCACGGCTTTATACCCTTGTTTTGTAAGGCTTCACGGAACCAGTCGGCATCATAGCCTCGATCAGCCAAAAGCCACTGCGCTGATGGAAGGCTGCTCAACAATGCCGCAGCGCCAGTATAGTCACTTACCTCACCTGCGGTCATGAAGAAGCGGATTGGGCGACCATTTTCATCAGTAACAGCATGCAATTTGGTGTTCATGCCGCCCTTGGTTCGGCCAATCAGACGACCGCACCCCCCTTTTTTACCCCAAGGCTCGAAGCCGTGCGGTGCGCTTTGAGATAAGTGGCATCCGCTGCCCGCAGCGGTTTGCATGCAAACCGCGAGAGGGGATCATCACCGTCTTTGGAACGGCGGCCTCGGAGGAGAGCCCTTCCATCATCCGGGCAAACACCCCCATGTCTCCCCATCGCTTCCAACGGTTGTAGAGCGTCTTGGCGGGGCCATACTCCTTCGGAGCGTCGCACCAACGCAAGCCATTGCGATTGATAAATATAATTCCGCTCAAGACCCGTCGATCATCGATACGCGGCACCCCGTGGCTCTTAGGAAAGAACGGCCTAAGCCTAACCATCTGCTCTTCCGACAGCCAGTAAAGATTGCTCACATTCACCCCCAAAGTTTGGGAACTTGAATCATGCAAGCATGACGCCTGTTTTGGGGTGTTTGTAAGGTCGGGGCATTTGTAAAACCATAGTGGTGTAGAACCTCGGTGTAGAACCGAGTCCAATACAAACTACTGATAGCGCTTATCTTTTTGATACAAAAGGGGAAAAGATGGTGCTGTGAGAGAGGATTGAACTCTCGACCTCACCCTTACCAAGGTTTGCTTCATGTTCTGATTAACCTTTCTTTTTCATTTGGTTAGCTTTGGTTGCATTTTCGGCCTGTACGGGGTTTGTACGAAAGCGC
>Ga0102815_10000474_pt1 | contig 27178 bp, 18 predicted proteins | sample ColrivemetaGS759_FD_79113 | JGI IMG/M metagenome (GOLD analysis project Ga0102815, IMG submission 79113) | Estuarine microbial communities from the Columbia River estuary - Ebb tide ETM metaG S.759 | ecosystem: Environmental > Aquatic > Marine > Intertidal zone > Estuary | place: USA: Columbia... | reverse complement strand
GTTCCCGCTGATCGCGCAGGGCGACCCGGACGGGGACGGCACGCTGCGGATGGAGGGGTTCCTCTTCCTCATGCTCACCATCGCCCACGCCGCGCACGTCCTCGGCGGCGTGGTGGCGAACGGGATCGTCCTCGCGCGCTCTACGGGCGGGCGTGGCCCCCTCCCTGGCGCGCTCCAGATGCTCTACCAGTACTGGCGGTTCCTCACGGTCATGTGGGTGGCCGTCCTCGCGCTCCTCTTCGGCATGTAGCGGGCTGGTGGTGCGGCCCACGGGCCCACCTCTGGCATATGAGTGCTGGCACCTGGGCACTGGCACTTTGGCACTGGCACTTGGGCACTGGCACTTGGGCACTGGCGCTTGGGTACTGGCGCTTGGGCACTGGCGCTTGGGTGGTGGCACCATGCACCTGGGTAGAGGCACCCTGGTCTGTTGGGTCTGCTTCGCAGAGGCCGCCGCGCCGCTCGCCCCGAGGCTGGCCCTCCTGGTCCCACGGCGCCCGGATGGGGAAGCCTGCTCCGTCCGCAGGAGCGCGCCGGGGAGTCGCAGGGGCGCGGTGGTTGGCGGCTCGACTGGGGGGGAGCTCTCCCGCCGGTTCGGCGCCTGTCCGGAGGCTGCTGGATCCTGAAGGCCGGCCCTCAACGGCGGCTCCCCTTGGCGAGCTTTGGTGGACGATCTTCAAGAGGGGGGCTGCCGCGGCTCACGGCCCGTCCCCCCGTGTCGCTGTGTTCCGCGCCTGGCGGAGATCTCCCCAGGGTCCTCGGCGCCGGGAAGCGTCGGTGCGGCGCCCGCGGGACGGCTCGGGCCATGGAGTTCATTGCGCCCGTCGCCGGGCTGTTCGTGTTCGGCCTGTTCAAGCTCGTCCTGATCGGGACCGTGACCCGCAAGGACGGCGCCGCAGCGCTGCGGGGGCCCCGGCGTGGCGACGGGCAGCGGGTCCAGGAGCTCGAGGCCAAGGTCCTCAGCCTGGAGGCGAAGCCCCAGGCCCAGGAGCGGGACCGAGACCACTCCTAGGGGAGGCTCTGGCCCTCTCACCCCACGAATACCCTCCTGCACCTCCCGGCACCCGGTGTCTCCGAGCTCTGGCTCGGGGTCTCCGGTGTCCTCGTCGTCGTCGCGGTCATGCTCGTCCGCGTCTTGGTTCGGACCCGCTGGGCCGGCGTCGATGGGACCCAAGGGGCCGAGCGGGTCGAAGTGGACCGTCCGTAGGGCAGGGCCCAAGACCTGAAGGCCCGCCCCGGCGCCTCGTAAGGATGAGCGGATGGACGCCTGACCGGGGCGGGAGCGGGTCGGTCGAATGAGGCTCTGAGCACCACGAGACGCCCGCGACGGGCGAGGCGGGCGCTCCGACCCTTGGCGGGCAGCGGGAGGCTGTCTGTGGAGTCCCGCCTCCCTGGGCCCCCGCCGGGCCTGACGGCGAGGCTACGCGCGCTCTCCGCCGCCGCCGGACGGCGGTGAGGTCTCCCTACGTCGTCCGGGGAGGTAGCGCTCATCCTGTTGGAGCCCTGAAGCTGACCCACCACCCAGGGCAAGGGCACCCGCGGTCGGGACCTCCTGCTGTGCATCCTCGCCGGGTGGGGGACCGCCGAGGGGTCCGAGCGCCGCTACGCCGCGATCCGCCCCGGAGAGGCTTGCCAGAAGCGAGGGGCAGCGGCCCGCCGGGTCGGCACGGGCCCAGCTCCTGCGGCGGCTGAGCGGCCGGGGGCAGCGCCCAGGGACACCTCGATGGCTCGACGGAGCGCGCCGCGGGCGGCGGGGCGCTCCCAGATGGGCGCTTCAGCGCCCTGGCGGTCTAGAACTCCTCGAGGGGGACCTGGAAGCGCTCCCGGAGGATCGCCGCGAGGTCGCGGAAGTCGTCCACGATGAACTCCGGGTTCGCGGCCTCGAGGTCCTGCCCCTCGCGCGCGGCGCGGCGGATCCAGGCCGTGTGCATGCCGATGCTCACCGGGGGAACGATGTCATGGGCGAGGTTGTCGCCGACGTAGAGGACCTCCCCGGGGAGGAGCCCCATCTCACGCAGGGCGTGCTGATAGAGCTTCACGTTCGGCTTGCTGATCCCGACCTGATCGGAGATGAAGATGTTGCGAGGCCCCAGCAGCGGGACGAGCCCGAGGCGGATGAGCTTCTCGGACTGCTTCGTGGTCCACCCGTGGGTGATGATCCCGGTGCGGATCTTTGCCTTCGAGAGCGCCTGCAGGAAGGGCTCGACGTCATCGAACGCACGGAGGCCCTGGAACTTGGTGTCGTGGTACGCCGCCATGCCAGCCGCCACGATCAGCGCCGGATTCACGTCGCGCTTCTGGTGGGGGGGGAGCCGCTGGATCAGCTTGTCGTAGTGCTGGCTGTAGTTGGATCCAAACTCTCGAACCACCTCCTGAAGCTCCGCGGCGATCTCGTCGTGGGTCGCGTCGAGACCCGTCTCGATCATCGCGTCCACGGCTCGGGCCCGCGCATTCTTCGCGAACTCCGTGGTGGAGAACAGGGTGTCGTCGATGTCGAAGAGGACGGCCTTCATGGGGAGATGGGGGAAGAAGAGTGGAGGACCTATTGTGCCGACGGTCCCTGAGCTGATCCATCGGAACGGTCGGCCCGTGACACGAGCTGATTCAGACGAAGCTGGAGAGGGTCTTGGGGACCCGTTCATGCGGCTCAAAAAGAAGAGCCCGGCTGACCCTCTACGGGACGCCGGGCTCATCTGTTGGCTCTCAGGGCGGGCCATGCGGCCCGCGGCTGATCACTGGGAATCGAGCTTGGACTCGACCGACTCGCGGATGTTGGTGATCGTCGCCTTGACCAGCACCATGAGCGAGCTGCGCTCGTCGTTGAAGCCTTCGCTCTTGAAGAGGAAGCCGAGGACCGGGATCTGTCCAAGCCACGGGACTTCCGCCCGACGCTCGATGTTGCGGATCCTGGAGAGCCCTCCGAGGAGCAGCGAGCCGCCGTCCGGAAGGAAGGCGCTCGTGTTCACGCTCTGGACCTCAAGCTCGGGCAGCTGGAACTCGACCGGGGCGGTGTTACCACCGAGGGTGGTCGAGAAGTTCCGGAGCGCGACGACCTTGGCCACGGTGGGCTGGATCTCGAGGCGCAGCCACTGGCGGTTCTCCAGGATGGTGGGGCGCACGTCGAGGACGACGCCCTCGTTGAGGACGTTGACCACCGGGTCGGCGACCGCCTGGAACTGAGCGACCTCAACGTCGAAGTCCTGGATGTAAGCGCGCTGGTTCAGCACCGCCACGTAGGCGCGCTGGGAGTCCTGGACGCTGAGCATCTGGCTGTTGACGATCTGGCTCTTCTCGCTCTTCTCCACGGCGCGCAGGATCGAGGAGACCTCGGCGTCGTCGAAGAAGGTCATCTGGAAGCTGAGGCCCCCGATGGTGCTCAGGCTGCTGCCCAGAGCGGTCTCGAAGAAGTTCTGGGTGGTCGCACCGAAGGCGCCATCCAGGCCGTCGTCGAAGAAGAGACCAGCGCTCGGCGCGCCGGCGGCGTTCGTGCCGTCGGTGCCCGTGCCACCGTTGTCGAGTCCCAGGGAGGCCTGGTCCTCGAGACCGTTCGTCACGTCCTCAAGGGACCGGTTATCGAGGCCTCGGAAGTCGTTGCCGATCTCCTGGATGAAGTTGTCGGTGACCTCGAGGAACTTGGACTCGATGGTGACGAGCGACGAGTTGAAGCGACGGAGGTCGTTCAGGAACGCGACGATCTGCATCTGGACCTCGGGGGTCTGGGTGACGAGGAGGTTGGTCTCACCAACCTCGATGCCGACACCCTCCACTTCCCAGGAGTCCGGGGCGACCGTGTCCGTGATCAGCGTCTGGAGGTTCTCCAGCTCGATGATCCGCGGGGCCTCACCGATGGCGCCGAAAGGGCCGCCGCCGTCGTCGTCCTCGAGCTGGTCGATCAGACGAATCCGGTCGATGCGCGGGCCCTGGAAGTCGGTGAGCGCGAAGATGAGGTCCGAGACGTCGTGGACGACGGGCTCGGGGGCACCTACGGCCTTCTCGGCGCTGGTGACCAGCACCGCGTCGAACATGATCGTCCAGCGGATTTCCTCACCGGAGGCGGCGACGATCCGGTTGATCGCCTGCTCGGCGGTCAACTCGTTCTGGAAGTTGAAGTTGTAGACGATGCCTTCATCAGAGGCGAGGTCCTCGGCGGCCTGGTCCACGATGATGGGGAGGTTCGTGAAGTCGGCCACGTAGCCCATCACGACCTTCAGGCTCTCCTCGTCCTCGATGCTCGGCAGCGTCACCTTGGTGGTGGCGAGGGCCAAGCGAAGCTCCGCCTCGATGGGCGAGATCTTCTTCGAGGGGTTGTAGACGCGCTTGGAGCGGAGGATCGACTTTCGACGCCACTCGTCGGCGTCGGGCAGCGTGATGATCTCGTTGCGGGCGATCCGCATCTCCTCGAGCTCTTCACGGTACTTCTTGAACTGCTCGCTCTTCTTGACGATGTAGTCCGCCTGAACCTGCTGACGGCTGGCACGGAACGCCGCGGTGCGGATGTCCTCGGCCTCGTCGTTCCTGGGCTGCTTCGAGAGGGCAAGGCGGGCGGCCTCTTCGGCGTCCCGGTAGCGGCCCTCTTCGAAGGCCACGGCGGCCTCGGCGACGATGAGGTCGACCTGCGCCTGCTGGCGATCGGCCTCGGCGGTCTCTTTCAGCTTGAGGAGCTCGAAGGCCTCTCGGCGAGTCATGTCCTTGGCGGACTGCTCGGCGAGGTCGCGCTCGCCCTCGGTCGCCGCGAGGAGATCGCGGACCTCGACGTCCGTGCCTTCCCAGTCGATGTCGTACCCGCCGACCTCGATCTTGGTTCGGGCAAGTCGAAGTTCGGCAACAGCGCCGGCGTAATCGACCCGCTGCTTCATCATCTTCGCGTCGCTCAGGTCCTGGCGGACGGCGATCTTCAGCTGCTCGAGCTTGAGCGCGAAGCGGGATGCTTCCGCGTCGCCGATGGCGTTGACACCGTCGGGGCGGTCGAGGAGAGCAGCCAGTTCGGCGCGCATACGCTTCGCCTCGAGGCTCTCGCCGTTGATGGCGAGGGCTCGGTCGACCTGGGCCAAAGCTTCCTCGAGCATGAGCTGCTGCTTCATCTCGGTGGCGCTTGCCATGGCGGAGTCGAAGAGCAGCCTATTCTTCTGCTCTCGCAGCGTCAGGAGCTCGGCGTCCGCCCCGGCCTGATCATCCTGCGCGGCGGTAGCACCGCCAGCGCGTTCGATCGTGGAGGGGTCGATGGTGGCGCGGCGACCTTCGCTGGTCGTGCTGACTTCAGCGTCCTGGGGGGCCTCAGAAGAGGTCGAAGCACAACCCAGAAGAGCCATAGAGGCGCTGCCGGAGATGAGCAGGAAGGACACGTTGAGGGCGGGGCCGGTGATCCTCATGCGGGGAAGACTCACGTCGAATGCAAGGAGGTGGGGGGAGGAAGCTTGGAGGTGTCGAGACCTCTGTAGCTACCGGTAGAAAATCGACTGGCTACCGGAGATTAGTCGGATCGCAGTCGACGAACTTTGGGGGGAGGACACGCGGACTGGAACGTTCTCCGTGTGGAGACAGCCTCAGGGCCGCGATCGACGACAGCTGGGGAGCCGTCGCGCCCGAGCGATCTTTCCAGGGGACGCGTGATGCGTTCACCGGAAGGACTTGGCGGGTCCAAAAGAGTAAGGAAGGGGTCGTGGACCGTCAAAGGCCCTGAGGCGAATCACCGCCACGAACTGAGGCCTGTCGTGGCGGTGCGTCGTGGGGCTCAACAGGTCCAGGTGAATCGCGAGGGGGAGGTGGTGTCGCCAGAGACACGGCGGCGATGGGACGGATTGGGCAACGGAGTGGCGAACCGGGCTTCGTGGGGGTGCCGTATGGGTCTGCCTTGACGCTTTGTTGGCCGCTGAGCGCCGTCATCGCCCGGGCCAACGAGGGGCCCGAGGAAAGGCCCGGAGAGGGGCCCAAAGAGCGACCCGGAGAGGGGCACGGATAGGGGCACAACAACGGGCCGAAAAAGGGGCACGGAAAAGGGGCACGGAAGAGAGATCCATGGGGGGCGAGGTATCGGGTGTGCGATCAGGGCGCCGGGCGAAGGGCCATGGCCAGGCAGGGTCGAGGCGCCCAGCGACAACCTTGAGGACGGGGGCACCTTCCGCCATCGGCTCCCAGGGTTCAGAGAGGCTTGTCGCCGCATGGCTCCCGTGATTCCGCGGCGCGCATGGGCGCTCACGCTGGACTCGGGTGAGCGCTGGGAAGCGCGTGGGGGCGGAGCTCTCGGGCAGACCCGCCGGCCAGCCCGGTCGCCTGCTGGGAGGGGCAGCCTCGGCGCCGGCCACCTCGCGGCGGCGTGGGGGCTTCTAATGCCCGGGGCCCGTGGTGTGCACCGTTGCCTGTGCCGGCGCGGGTCGGGAGCGTCTCGAGCTTCGCTGGGTCAGGTGGGCGCAGCTTCCCGACCGGATTGGCCCCGGCAGGCGAGGCCCCGACAGAGCTGCGCTGAGCATCTCACCCCTGGAGGCACAGGCCAGCGATTGCCGGAGGAGCCTTGGTGCTGGGGGCGCTGCCTGGCGGGACACTGCCTCGTGGGGCACTGCCTCGTGGGACGCGGCCTCGTTGGGGGCAGCCTCCCGGGGCCCTCATGGAGGGGGCTCTTCGTGCTGGGGCTCACGGCGCCGGGGGCCACCGAGGCTGGCCTTACCAGGAGTTGATCCTCCAAAGCCGGCACCTCCGCGGCGTGCACGTCAGGTGGGCCGGAATGAGCAGCACCCCCCGGCGAGCGATCGCCAGGGGGTGCTGCTGGGTTGGGCCGCCGGTCGAAGGCGCGTGACGCCTCCGGGCCCAGGACCACTCGCGGTTAGCGCTCGAAGGACCCCTTGAAGGTGATGTCCGTGTAGCCGGCGTCCATCGCGGCGTCGAGGACGAGGACCACATCGAGGTTGTTGATGTCCGTCCGGGGATCGATCGTGGCCTTCTTCTCCGGGTCTGCCTTGATGAAGGCCTTCAGCGACTTGACGACCTCAGGCAGCTCAGTGGTCCGCTTCGTTCCCACGGTGTAGCGGATCTTCCGGGTGCCCGGCGAGTAGACGAAGCGGCGGTTGGCCGCGATGTCCTCGTCGGTGTACGGCACGAGGCCGTCCCGGGTCTGGCGCATCTTCGTTCCGGGCTGAAGGACGTCGAGGCGGATATCCACCTTCTCGACCGGCTCGGCCTGGCTCGTGTTGACGCCCACGTCTTTCGGGAGGTACGCACCGAGCTTGCCCTCGAGCACTTTGAACTTCAGCGTGCACATGAAGAAGATGAGGAGCAGGAAGGTGACGTCGATCATCGGCGTCATCTGCAGCTCGCACTTCTCGTTCATGATCTCACGGAGGGCGCTTCCTTTCTTCTTGGCCATGTCTTCTTGACTCCCTTGTGGTGGGGGTAGAGCGGCTGTGGGGCGAGCGAACTCACCCCGCCGGTCACTCTCCGCCTTCGTTGGTATCGGGGGTGGAAACGGCGAGCTGGAGCTTCCAGATCTGCGTTCCGTCTTGGCCGCAGCGCTCCATGATGTACTGCACGTACTTGAACGGCGTGACCTGGTCGGCGCGGATCAGCACGGGCTCATCGGGCACATTGACGTTGCTCCCGGGGGCGATGGGAGCCTTCTCCATGTTGTCCGCGGCGAACTTCAGCCACTTGTCGAGGTCGTTCCACTTCTCCGGTCCGAGGTTCACGTCCGGATCGAAGTAGGTCTTCTTCTTGATGATCATCGTCCCGTCGTGGGGGACGTTGATGACCGGCCGCCACTCCTTGGGGTCGGGCTTGTCCGGTTGCGCATGCTCAGCCACCGGGAGGTCAACGTCCTCCAGGTCCTGCTGGGTCATGTCCGTGATGATCATGAAGAAGATGATCAGGAGGAAGACGACGTCGATCATCGGCGTCATGTCCATCTCCATATCTGTCTCTGAGTCGTGCTTTGCCAGGTTCATGTGCAGTGTCCGTTGGAGCGTTCGGCAGCGTATCGCCGCCCTAAGGCCTCTCTCCGAGTCGTGGGGGTGGTGGGGTGGGATGTCCCAGCCCCGTTAGTCAACGAGCGGCGGGCTCCCGAAGGGGACCCCGCCGTCGCTGGCAGCGGCTCAGGTGGTGGGGCGGAAGCGCTCGAAGAGGTCCTCGACGATGGCACCGCTCTCGATGATCGTCTTGATGAGGCGGTTGCGCAGGAAAGCGAAGGCCGCGGTCACCGGGATGGCGACGATCAGACCGAGCATGGTGGTCAGGAGCGCCTGGGAGATACCAGCGGCGAGGTCAGCCGGGTTGGCCTGGCCCTGCGAGCGAGCGATCTCGTTGAACGCCGTGACCATTCCCATCACGGTGCCGAGCAGTCCCATCATGGGGGCCACGTTGGCGATGAGGGAGAGCCAGCCGATCTTCTGGTGGAGCTTGATCGACTCCTCGTCGCCCATCTCTTCGAGCGACTTCTCGATCACGTCGTAGGAGTGCCCGATCTTGGAGATGCCGGCGCCGCAGACGCGGGTGAAGTAGGTCTCTTCTTCCTCGCAGAGGTCCATGGCCTCCTGGAACTTCTCCTCGTTGAAGAGGACCTCGATGTCGTCGATGATTTCCGGCGGTGCGAGCTTGTCGCGCTTGAGGGACATGATGTTCTCGATGATCACCGCGAGCGCGACGATCGAGAGAACCATGATGCACCAGCCGACGGGGCCAGCGTTCTTGAAGACGTCACCGGCGGTGGTGTTCTGGGCCATGGCCGGCGTCGCCGTCGAAAGGAAGACGAGGCCAGCGGCAGCTGCGGGTGCCAGTCGAGCGAGGAGGGGATTCGCGTTCATTGGGATGGGCTGGGGGGCGTGTCGAATCCCGCTTGATCTCCGGAGAGCGGAGCGGCGGGCGTCGAGGGACCGTGGGCTCACCGAACCCGGAAGGTGACCGAAAGGATCACCAGGGCGGCGAGGGAAGAATTGGATTGGGTTGTGGAGACCGGGGGGATCGAATCCCGGTCGGACGGGAACCGCTCGCAGTGGCGCATGCGGAGCCCGAGGACTTGGTAGCTGCGGGCCCGGGGGCCGTTTTCTGGACAGAGAACGTACCGCCCGATGGGCCATCGGCAACCGTGATGTTTTACAACGATTCGAGAAGTTGCGCGGCCTTGCGTGCGGAAGGCGTAGCGCCGTACTGAGACGCCACGCTCCGGAGGGCCGTCTTGGCGGCGTTGGCGTCCCCGGGCTCACCGGCGGCGATGGCAGCCTCGGCGAGCCCAACCAGGGCCTCGGCCCGTCGGTCGGCTGAGGTGTGGTCGAGGCCTGCGACCCAGGCGAACTCGAACTGGGCCTTACGGGCGTCGCCCTCAGCGAGCCATGCTTGCCCGAGCCCGAGGTGGGCGACCGCCATGCCGGCCGAAGTCTCGCTGCTCTTGAGGGCGGACTCGAAGGTCCGGCGGACGCTCTTCGCGTCACCGTCGGCGGCCTTGGTGATGGCCTCGCCCATGCTGGCCACCTCGGCCCCAGCGGCCGCAGAGGCGGCGACTGCGGCGTTCTCGCTTTCCACGGCCCCGAAGGCCGCTGCGGCGAGGTCGAACAGCTCCCGAGCGCCGACGTTGTCGCCCGCGCCGATCGCGGCGTAGGCCGCCTGCAGCGCGGCGTCCGCGGTCGCGAGGGGGGGGTAGCCCTCGGTGCCGCCGCTGCCCGTCTCATAGAGGGCGCGATAGCCGTCCCGAGCAGCGGCGGCGTCGCCGTTCAGCCACTGAGCGCGGGACTTGAGGGCGAGGACCTTGGGCAGCTGCCGCGCGGAGGGGAAGTCGGTTGCGAAGCGGTCGCACTCGCTGGCGACGTCCCCGAAGCGGGTCATGTCCGTGGCGGCGAGGGCCATGAGCGAGGTCGCGGCCTGCAGGCGAGCCTCGGCCCGCAGCGGGTCGCGCACGGCGGAGTCCCCGGCGGCCTCCTGGAAGCTCTGCACGGCCTCCTCCCAGGCGCCGCGGCCGGCGTAGGTCCCGCCGTCACTGAAGGCGCTGGAGCCGCTGCCCCAGGCGATCTGGATGACCTCCGCAGACTTGATCGAGATCTCCCGACCGTCGCGGCGGGTGACCTTCACATTGTCGAGTCCATCCTCGGTGACCGTGCCGGTGACGGTGCTGGCCTTGTTGGTCCTCGGGTTCACGCGGAACACCTGGTCCGGCTTGGACTGAGGAGCCGCCTGGGCGGGGGCCGCCATCATCGCGAGGGCGGCCATCGCCGCCGGGGCGAGGCGAAGGAGAGGGCGGGTGAGTGAGGGGAGGGTGGCGATCTTCATCACAGTCTCGGGGAGCTCGGGCGTCGCGGGCGTGGGGAGCGTGGAGCGGGCGGAGAGGGCGATCAACGGGTCTGCTCGTAGAGCCAGCGGAAGCGGGCGGAGAGCGCGCCGCCGCCGAGGCGGGCTCGCATGGCCGCGGCCGTCTCTTCACTGGAGCAGTACGTATCCACGAGCTCGAACTGCCGGTCGTTCTCGAGAGTCAGGACCACGTCGTCCATGATCCGCTTGGCGCTGGCGGCCTTGCGGTCGTCCTGGAGGCCCCACACGTAGTAGGCGTAGATCGACAGGAACTTGGCCTCGTACCAGTCGCAGGCGAACCACTTGTCGCCGGACAGCGCGTAGGTGTTCAGGCGCCCGGTGATGAACTCGAACTCCTCGTCGGTCCCGCCGGCGCCGCGCGTGGCGGTGACCCGCTCGCCGTTGCCGCCGTTGATGGAGCCGAGCATGGCCCGGCTGAGCAGGAGGGTGGGCCGACGCGACTTCAAGACGGCGTCGGGGCCGACGATGAGCGGTGCCAGGAGGTTCTTGGCGACCTCCATGTCGCCGAGCTCCACGAGGCACTCCGCCAGGTCAGGGGTGACCTGGTTCGCCACGGTCTTTCCGTACTTGGCGTCATCCTTGAAGCGCGAAGCGAGGCGCTCCAGCGGGTCCTTGGCCTTCTCCCACTCCTGGAGCTCAAGCCAGAGCTTGGTCTCCGCCCGGAGGTTCTTGAACTCGGGGCTGGTGGTGATGCCGTTGGCGACCTGCAGGGAGCTCGCCATCTCAAGCGTGACCTGCTGGTACGCGGTCGCATCGAGAGGCTCGGTGGCCTCGATGCGGTCGCGCCGCGCCTTGAGCGCGAGATAGAGGTCGATCGACGCGCTCGCCGTCTCTGGAGCGTCGGGGCTCGACTCGACCATCTCTGAGACGATGGCTGCCGCGGCGGCAGCGTCGCCGGACGTGGCGTAGGAGTCGGCGAGCATCGACTGGGCGCGGATCACAAACTTGCCGGCGTTCCCGTAGGTGGAGCCGTAGTTCTGAAGCTCGTCGATGACCTTCGCGAAGCCGCTGTCATCCGTTCCGTCGGACTTGCGGTAGCGGCCGTTGGCGATGACGTGGTCGATGTAGGCGCGGTAGAACTCGGCGCGAGAGAGGGCCTGGCTGCGGCGCGCCTCCTCGAGCGGGCTGGTAGGAGTGAACTCGGGGTCCTTCGCTCGACCGGTGAGGTAGGTGTCGAAGGCCGAGCGTGCGCCCGAGAGGTCCTTACTCGAGAGCTTGCAGAGGCCGATCTGGATCTGAGCCAGCTCGTAGAAGCCGTCCGCGGGCTGGATCTGCTGGTACTCGGTGATGGCGCCATCCCAGTCCCGATCACTGCGCAGCTTCTCGCCACGGTTAAAGACGATCTCGTCGGCCGAGCCCTCGTCGTCGAACTGGATGACGAAGTTCTCCGCCTCGCGGATCATCGCGGCCACGTCGTCTTGCTTGTCGACCCCGAGGTTGCGCGCCCAGGCCTTGATGGTGTTCTGGTAGCCGCGCGCGTTTGAGCGGTTGAAGTCGTTGTCGCGCCAGTTGACCAGCGCCTCACGGAAGGCCATGGCCGCCTCGAGCTGGCGGTCCTGGCGGCGCAGGGTCAGGCCCAGCCCGTTGTAGACCTTGGCGCCGAACTCGACCCGGTCCGCGGGGTCGAGGGCGTCGAGCCGCGTCAGGAGCTCGCGGTAGCCCGCCAGCGCCTCCTCGTAGCTCTCGCTCGCGCGCTTTGCGTCCGCGGCCTGGAGGAGCTGAGCGGGAGGAATCTCGATGCCCGGCCGCTGGTTGATGGAGGCGATGAGCTCTCCGCCCTTGCGGGCGCCCTCGGTGCCAGGGTTGTCGGTGGCGATCTGCTTCGCGAGGTCGAGGGCGAAGGTGATGCTGTCGCGCTGCTGGCGGCGAGACTTGATGGCCTCGCGCATCTCGGCTTCCGTGGCGAACCACCGGGCCTGCCCCTGGCCGAGATCGCCGCCGATGAACCCGCCGGCGTCCACCAGGGTGCTCGCGAACTCGAGCATGGCCGAGTTACCGAGCACCGACAGGGCGAAGCCCTCCTGGCGGTACAGGTTGTAGAAGAACAGCCCCGCCGTGATCGCGCCCTCGAGCTCGCCGAGGTCTCTCGAGGTGCTCTGGACGCCGGGGATCACGAGCTCCACGTACAGGAAGCGCTTCTGCTTGATGTCGAGCGGGAGCTTGGACCACTCGAGCATCTCCTCACGCTCGTCGGGGTCGATGGGGATGACGCTGTTGATCACGCCCAGGTAGAAGTCACGGGCCTCCTCGGGGAAGCCGGTGCTCGAGTAGACGTCGCCGATGCCCGCGTTGGCGCGCAGGGCGATCTCCGTGCCTTCACCGACGTCGAAGATGAGCTCCGAGTAGGTCTCGATCGCTTGCTCGCTGAAGAACGCGTCGTCCGGGGTCGCGGAGCTGATCCTCGAGTAGAGCCCCGCCTTATCGAGCATCAGGACATCCCGCTTCGTCTTGAGCGCGGGAGTCATGGGGTCTGTGGAGTCGATCTCTTCGATGAGCTCCTCGCACAGCCGCACCGACTTCTCCAGCACCTCGATCTTGCGCTCGCGGAGCGCCTCGGCTTCCTCGCCGACCGCCTCTTCGAGGGAGATGTCCAGGCTGCGCGCGTAGAAGCTGGCGAGCTCCACCATCGAGCGCTGGGCGTCGATTCGATTGTCAGCGCCCATGTTGGAGCTGACGTAGTCCTCGTAGGCGTTCAGCGACTGCTCGAAGAGCTCGTTGCGGCGCGCGGGGTCCGTGGAGGCCTTGGCGCCGATGTAGTAGATGTCACAACGGACGAGGTCGAGCTCGGACTCCATCCGCCCGGAGACGCCATTGTCGGCGACGTCGTCGAGGACCGTGTTGGCCATGTCGACGAAGGCCCACTGTTTCGCGAGGCCGCGCGCGAAGTTGATTTCCGCCTCGACCGCCTTCTCTGAGCTCGACTGGGCGCCGACCGGGAGGGTGAGGCCGAGCGCGGCAGTGAGAAGGACGAGCTGGCGGGGGAGGGTGCAGGCGCTGAGTGAAATCGTCATGTTCGTTCGTCGCAATCACTGAGCCTCGCTGGGGGAGGCTGGCGGTGGGCTTCGACCGGGTCTTAGTCCGCTGGATGAAGAGGGTGACCGAGAGCTCGCCAAGGAATCCAGTTTGGGGGCCTCGGTCGCTCCAGGGACCAGGAAGCGGGCGAGAGAGGATACGGCAAGCGGGCGCCCCTGTGAACGCTTGAGCCCAGCTCTGCGTGCTCTATCTGGCGACACAAGGAAGCCGCCGCGCGATCCGCTGAAGCGGACCGCGCGGCGGCGAAGAGTTGGGCGCCCCTCAGGAGGGGCCAACCATCAGAAGTCGCGGCCGAGCTGGGCGTCGGTCGGCGCGTTCTCCTTGGGGATCACGATCACGCCCTTGAGCAGGATCAGGAGCTTGCGGTTGGCGGTGTAGTTGCCCTTCCGCTCGAACAGGAAGCTCAGCAGCGGGATCTTGTTCAGGAACGGGACGCCGGAGCGCTGGTCCTGCTTGCGGGACTCCTTCAAGCCACCGAGGAGAACGGTGCCGCCATCCATGATGGGGATGGAGGTCCGGACGCGTTCGATGGAGACCTCGGGGAGCTGAATGGTGACCGAGTTCTGGGTGCCGAGGGTGGTCGGCTTGTCCTGAATCGGGCGCTTCAGCTTCGCGATCGTCGGACGCAGCTCCATGGTGATGAAGCGTCGGTCGGCCGAGACGACCGGTCGCACGTCGAGCACCACGCCATCCTGGATGACGTTGATGATCGGGTCGGCGATCGAGGCCGCCTGCGCGATCTGGACGTCGAAGTCGGAGACGTAGGCGACCTGGTTGAGGACCGAGATGTTGGCCCGGGCGCCGTTGTTCACGAGCAGTCGCGGGGCGACCACCGTCTCGCGACGCTCGCTCTTCGAGACTGCGCGCAGGATGAGTTCCAGCTGCAGGTCGTTGAGGAAGGCCCACTGGAACGACAGTCCGCCGGAGGCCTGGAAAGTGTCCGACCCGAGCTGGGAGTCGTACAGGTCCTCGACGCGGCCGCGGAAGTTGCCGTCCTCGCCGTCATCGAAGTAGGCGCCCACGTCGCTGGTGCGACCGATCACGTCGCCGAACTCCGAGGAGCCGTCGCCGAAGTCGTTGAACTCGACGCCGTTCGGGCCGGGGCCCGGGAGGCCGAGGCCGCGGAAGTCGACGCCAATGTCCTCGAGGAAGCTGTCCTCGACGCGCATGAAGCGCGCCTGGATGTCGACCAGGATGCCAGTGGACTCGCGGAGGTCGTCAAGGAGGTCCTTGATCTTGCCCTGGACCTCGGGGGTCTGGCTCACGACCAGGGTGCCCTTCTCCGTGACCCGGATCGAGTTCGCCGGATCGTCGCCCCAGCTGGAGGGGGCGATGTTGTTCATGATCAGCTCTTCGAGCTCACCGGTGCCGATGACGTTGGCTTCGCGCTCGGGCAGGTCCTCTTCCGGAATGGGGAGGCCATCGGAGGGCGAGATGTTGATGTCGGGCCCGGGGTAGTCCGGGATCGGCGTCACGAGGTCGGCGACCGAGTAGGTCGCGCTGACCTGACCGCCGGTCATCTCGCTGTCCGTCACGAACAGCACCACGCCGTCCTCGATCTTCCAACTCATGCCCTCGGTGAGGAGGGCGATCATGTCGAGGATCTGCGTGACGCTCCGGTCGGAGACATCCAGGTCCACGGCCACCTCGTCCTCTCCGATCTCGTCATAGACGAGGGAGCTGATCTGGAAGTTCACGCCGCTCTGGGCCTGGAGGAAGTTCGCGACGCTGGAGAGCGCGGCGGGACCGTCCTCGTCACCGAAGCGAGCGGGAACCACGGTCTGGTTCAGCCGCTCGAGCACCGCGGCGCGCTCGGGGTCGATGGCCGTCTCGATCTGCATGCTCGAGAAGGAGCGGCGCGTGCTGACTTCCTTCCAGCGATCCAGGTCGAAGACCAGGGGCTGCGTCTGCGGAGTATCCATGGTCCGCAGGTCGTCGAAGGTGCGGAGCCACTCCTCGCGGTAGTCGCGACGCTGGCGCTCGTCGACCTTGGCGTGCCCGGCGGCGCGGGAGGTCTCGAGGAGCTCCTGGGCGGCCTCGCTGCCGGGGTCGGCCACGAGGATGAGCTGGGCGAACTTCGCGGCCTCGTCGTAGTTCTCGGCCATGAAGGCCGAGTTGGCGCGCTCGTAGTAGCTGCTCAGCTTGTTACGGATGCGGTCACGCTCGGCGGCGTCCTTGCGAGCGGCCTCGTCGGCCGCCGCGGAGCGCTGCTGGGCGAGCTCAAGCTGCTCGGCTTCGTCGCGAGCGATGATCGCCTCCTTGAGCTTGTTGCTCACGAGGCGCTCGTCGAGCGAGTTGGTGGCGATCAGCGGGTCGATGCTCAGGATCGTCTCGGCCTGACGGAAGCTCTCGATGGCGCGGTCATAGTCACCGGCCCTCATGGCGGCTTCGCCTTTGGCGTCCCACTCCTCGGCGCGGGCCCGGGTCATCGTCTGCTTGACGAGGTAGCGGTCTGCCTCGGAGGCGAAGGCCTCGCTGCCCTGGGCGAGGGGGTCGCCCATCATCGCCTCGACCTTTCGGAACCCTTCACGGGCCGACTGGTTCGAGGGGTCCATCTGGACGGACTCGGAGTAGAGCACGAGAGCCCCCTCGAGGTCCGACCGGCTCAGGGCCTCCGCGGCGCGCGCAGCGAACTGCTCGGAGAGCACCTTGCTCTTCTGCATTCGCACGAGGGCGGTGTTGATGCTCTCGTCCGCGCCGTCATCGCCGTCGTCCTCTTGGACGACCACGTTGGTGGCCAGTGCGAAATCGGCTTCATCACCCGCGGCGGCTGCCACGTTCGAGGTGAAGAGGTCATTGGACTCCGAAGTCGCGTTCAACGCGACGGCGTCGGTGGAGACGCTGGGGTCTGTGCCTTGGCATGCGACGGATGCCGCGATCAGGAACGGAAGGTAGGAAAGACTTGTCCGCATGGATCGAGTCAGACGCGTGGGGGTCGTCGGGGGGAGATGACGGTCGTCCGCCCCAGTTCGTCGCCGACACAGCCGGCGATGGGGGACAGGAGCGAACGCTGGGGGGGGATTCGCGCCCAGCGCAACCAAGGGGTCGCAGTTAGGCGCGTGGAACGGGACGCGGGGCGGTTCGAAGAACGGGTTGGTGGGGGGATCTCGCGTCCGTTGCTGTGCCTCCGGACCATGACTGGCCGCGGCGGGATTCAGCTTCGAGAGCCACCGCTAGTGCGGCGGAGCCCGATGGAGCGCCTCTGTTGGGCTTCGGAGAGTACGGTTCCTGTGCAGAAGGGTCAACGGGCACCCAGCTCTCAGATAGCACGCCTCGGATATCGACGGGGGCGAGCCTGGTTACCGGCGATGACGTCACGTCCTCATCGGAGCCTCCGCGGTGGATTTCCCGATGCCCGCAGCGCCTCGTCATTCTGACGCTGGGTGGGCCCTCAGGGCGTCCGAGGGGAAAGTCCCGCGGCACCCATGGCGAGCTGGATGTCCTCCCAGGTCTTGCGCTTCTCGTGGGGGGACCGGAGCAGGTACTCGGGGTGGAACGTGGGGACCACTTTGCGGCCCCGATGGTCATGGACCTTTCCCCTCAGGCGCCCTAGCGGTGCGTCGACCCCCAGGACATGTCCCGCCGCAAGGCGCCCCAGAGGAATGATGACCAGCGGGTCGACGAGTTCGATCTGGCGGTCCAACCACGAGGAGCAGAGTGCCTGCTCCTCCGGAAGTGGGTCCCTGCTACCGGGGGGCCGGCATTTGACCACGTTCGCGATGTACACGTCCTGCCGCGCAATCCCCATTCCTTTGGTGATGATGTCGTTCAGCAGGTTCCCCGCTGCGCCCACAAAGGGCACGCCCTGGAGGTCCTCCTCCTCGCCTGGCGCCTCGCCGACGAAGAGGATGCGCCTCGCGCCCGTGCCATCGCCGAAGACGGTCTGGGTCCGCGCGGAGGCCAAAGGGCAGGCTGTGCACTCCGCCACGCAGGCCTCGAGTTCGGCCAGGGTGCCCGCGTTGGCGGCCTGAGGCGCCAGGCTTTCCGGGCGCGGGCCTTCGGGGATGGAGGGAGCGGCTGCGCGGCCCGGCGGCGCAGCGCCGACGCGGGCTCCCTCCCGGCCGGGTCCGGCTTCCGGGGCACCGGGCGTGTCCTCATGGGTCCCGAGGCGCCCAGCGGGAGCCGCTCCACCGCCGTTGGGGGGCGCGGCCGGGGCGGTGGGAGCCGCCGGGACCGGGGGATGCGTGGCGGCGAGGCGGCCTGCGGGCTTGCTCCCCACGGAGGGGGACGGCGGCCCCGGCCCAGTGTCCACGCGGGCGATCCTGCGTGCTCCCATCGCGCCTCGGCGGGCGAGGGCGCGCTGCAGCGCGAGGGAGAGGCCTGCGATATCGCCCTCCAGGGTCTCCTGGGGGCGATTCTTGGGGTCAGACTGGCTCAAAGTGAGATCTCCGTCGTCTCTCCGCCAGCTCTCGTCGGATGGCCCTGGTTTGGCAGGGTATTCCGGTCCGCCTGCGGGTCGTTGAGCTCCAGGGGGCGGCCCCGGAGACGGCTGATCTCACGTCCATCGGTCGCGGTCTCCACGGCACACTCCAGGGTCACGTCGATGGCGTCGGGGGGGACCCCAGCGATCAGATCCGGGTCGATCGAGACCCTCTGGTAGCGGCCAGAGAGGCCCACGAAGCCCTCGAGCACCACGCGGTCGCGGGCTCCGTGCAGTTCTCGCCTGAAGGCTTCCTCCCAGCCGCTCGCGGCCTCGGAGAGTGCGGCACGCCGGGCTCGGGACACGTCCGGGGGGACCCTGGAGCCCATCTCGGCGGCAGGCGTGCCCGGTCGAGGAGAGAAGGGGAAGACGTGTACCTTGGTGAACCCTGCCTCTTCCGCCGTGGCGAGGGTGCGCTCGAAGTCCGCGTCGGTCTCCCCGGGGAACCCCACCAGGATGTCCGCAGTGAAGGCGGGGCGGTCGAGGCTGGCCCTGATCCGGTGGCAGGCCTCGAGGTACTCGGCGACCGTGTACCAGCGGTTCATGGCCTTGAGCACCGGGTCGGCCCCGGATTGCATCGGCATGTGGAGGTGGGGGGCGATCCGATCCGGGCGCTCCGCCATGAGGGACACCATGTCCTCGTCCACCTCTGTGGCCTCGATGGAGGAGACCCGCAGGCGCCATTCCACGGGAGCTCCCTTCGGCCCGGTCCCCTCGACCTGGACAAGGCGCCGCAGGAGCGACGAGAAACTGGAGCCGATGTCGAGCCCCCAGTGCCCGATATGGATGCCGCAGAGCACGATCTCCACGTGCCCCGAGGCCACGAGGCGCTCGACCTCGGCGGCCAGCTCCTCCGCGGGGCGGCTGGTGCTTCGGCCGCGGACGTGGGGGATGATGCAGAAGGCGCAGCGCTTGTCGCAGCCGTCCTGGATCTTCAGGAAGGCCCTCCGGTGGCCTGCGAACTCGGTGATCCCGGCGGGGATCCCAAGCTCCTCGGGGCCCACCTCTTGGCCGATCTGGCGCAGGAAATTGACCGGGCGCTTGGCCTCGCCGTTGCCGAGGACCCACTCCACGTTGGGGATCTCGCGCAGGATCTCGGGCTCCGACTCCGCCAGGCAGCCCGTCACCGCCACGCGCGCCTCGGGGGTCTCTCGGCCGATGCGGCGGATCAACTGCCGGGCCTTGCGGCCCGCCTCCGCGGTCACGGTGCAGGTATTCACCACCACGAGGTCCGCTCCGGGCCCTGTCTCCTCCAGCCCCCGCCTCCCCAGGGCTTCCCGGAGGACCTGGGTGTCGTACTGGTTGGCCTTGCACCCGAAGGTGACGAAGCGCACAGAACCGGGCGCGTCCCTGGTCTTCAGTCCTCCGCGTAGGCGCTCCATGCGCGCCATCCTAGCCGAAGCAGAGCGCCCACCCCACGGCGGCGACCTCCTACACTGCCCGGGCACCGCTCCAAACCATGCTCGCCACCATCGCACGACTCGCGGCCCGCCGCGCCTCCACTCCCAGGGCCTCTCAGCTCCCCCAGGCGCCTAGTCGCTCCCCGCAGTTCGGCCTTTCGGGCCCCCTTGATCCGCCGGGTCCCCCCAACGGTCTCGTCGGGTCCGGCTTCTCCACCCCGGCGGTTGCGGTCCTCGCGGTCTTCATGGGCTGGAGCCTCACGGGCTGTGGTGGCTCTGACGCAGGTTCGGCCGAGGGGGGAGGGGGCGCCTCAACGGCCGCCTCGTCGGAGCTCCGGCGCGATGGCCGCGCCGAGGCCGTTCAACTCCGCCGGCTCTTGGACGAGGGCCGGACGGACCTCGCGGCCCCGATGCTCGAGGCCCTTGAGCCCGAGCTTGGCCTCGAGGGGCCGCTGCTGCGCGCTCGCCTCGAGGTGATCCAGGGAGACCGAGGGTCCTGGCTCAAGCAGATCGAGGTTGCGCGAGCGATGAACCCGGCGGACCCTCGGCCCTACGCCACGGCGGCCGAGCTGTACGCCGCCATCGGACTCCACGAGTCCGCGCTGGACGAGATCACCCGTGGCATGGAGGCCGTTGGGTCGATCACCCCGGAGCTGCAGCGGGCTCAGGGGATCTACGCCATCACGACGGTGGGCGGCGGAAAGACCGGACTCCTCTATCTGGAGTCCGCCCTCAAGGCCGATCCAGGGCTCCCGTTCATGGGTCGTCCGCTGGGGCAGGCTTACCTGCTGTCGGCCCAGCGGGCCATGGCAGAAGGCCAGGGCGAGCTGGCGCTCGAGCGGGTTCAGCGTTCCCTCCAGTTCGATCCCACAGACGCCGACGCGCGCCGCACCTACGCTGAGATCATCATCGCCGTGAATCGGGACTTCTCCGGGGGCATCGCCTTGCTGGAGCAACTCCTCAAGGACGGCGAGCAGGTCAAGGACCTTGTGGCGCGCATGAGCTGGTCCGCGGGGGTCAAGGCTCAGGTGGCAGGGGATCGGGGTGCCGCCCGTAAGTACTACCTGCGTGCCCGGGAGCTCGGCTGCGTCGAGGCGGAGCAAGGGATGGCGAAGACCTTCTTCGAGGCGGAGGCGCGCGGGGCGTTCGACGCCGCGGTGGTCGCGGCCACGGACGGAGAGACCGCGAGCCTGCGCCTGCGGGTCGCCGAGGCTGTCGGGCTCCTCGGTGAGGGCGAGCGCGGCCGCTACACGTTGTCCGAATGGTTCCTCGAGGCGGCGGCCGCCGCACTCGCCGAGGGGCAGACCAAGCACGCCGGGCAGCTGGCCGCCGCGGCGCGTGACACGGACCCCCAGGTCGCGGGGCTGGCGAACCTCTCGGGGGCTATTTACCTACAGCGCGCGGTCGAGTCCATGGGGGAGCGTGACCTCGAAGGTGCGCTGCTCTTCGCGGAGCAGGCGACCCTCGTAGACCCCGACGACGCCATGGCCCATCACCTGCTCGGAGAGCTGCGCTACGCCGCTGGCCGCTTCGCCGAAGCCGTGCCTGAGCTGGACCGCGCGCTTCGGAACTCGGAGCTCGACGGCACGCCTCTCGGGCTCGAGGTGGCGGTGATGCTGGCCCGCTGCCAGGACCAGAGCGGTCAGCGGGGGGACGCCATCGCGACCCTCGACGAGTACCTGCGCCGCCCGGCGACCGAGCAGGACGCAAGGGCCCGCGAGGAGGCGAGCACGCTCCTCCGGTCGCTCCGCGCGGGCGGCTGACGCCGGCGGAGCACCTGGCCCGATCTGTCCCTCAAGGGGGCGCTCGAGGGCTCCGTCCCACCTCGGGCGCCGTTTGGGTCCCTGAGCCGAACTCTGGGCAAGCCCTGGGCAAGCCGGGGGCCGGCGAGCGAGCAGCATGCGGAGGGGCTCCGGGTGGAGCTTGAACCGCGGACCCAGGATCCGTAGCTTCCAGGCTGAGTGAGGCTGTCCCCGCACAGGCAGCCCGGCTCCTTCACTGCACCGGCCCCGCGCTGCCCCTCGATTGGAGGGGCTCAGCGACGGACCGAACCACCCAGGGCACACCATGACGCGCCGTAAGGTCACCATGCTCGAGGCGTTCCAGGACTCCGCGAGGACTACCCAGGAGCGCCGAGACGCCGCGCTTTCGAGAAACCAGGCCGCCACCGGAGATCGCGCGCTTAGCGCGGACGATCCCCTCGCCGCGGAGGAACACGCGGAACCGCGGCCTGCTCCGAGCATGCACGACGGGCCCGCCATTGTCCCCGTGGGGGAGTCGTCCGCTGGCGGTCAGGCCCCCGGGGGCGAAGGCGAGGCAGCCGTCGCCGATGAGGCGACGTCATCCAAGGCGCATGGCGGGCTGACCCTGCCCTTCAGCGGGTACGGCTTCGCGGCTCTGCAGGTCCTGTTGCTGGCGGGCGCCTTCTTGCTCGGCGGCCAGTTCGAGGAGCACGGGTTCGGGCTGCGCGCGAACCAGGCGGCCGAGACCTCCGGCCAGGCGCGCCTCGAGGCCGCGAGTTTCGGGATGCCGGGCAGGTCGCAGGCGTCCCGCCAAAACCCGGGCTCTGGCGCAGCGGGCGCGCGGACCACGGACGCAGCGAGCGGCCCGGTCGCGGGTACCGTCGCGGGTACCGTCGCGGGGCAAGCCCCGGGCGAGAGGCTGGAGAGCGGGTCGCCAGGTGAGGCGTCCATGGGCAGCGCCTCCGGCAGCCCGGGGGCCCTGCGTGGCGAAACCTCGGCGGGCTTGACGGCATCCGATCCAGACACCGCCGCGGATCGGGCCTTCTGGGACCCCGCGATGCGGTTCACGGTTCTGGCCATCAATTACACCCGGAGTCCGGCCAACGAGGCCCTCGCCTGGGATACCTACGACCTGCTCGGTGAGCTTGGGTTCCCGGCCGTGAAGCCTGTCAGCAGGGGGATGCGGATCTTCCTTCACGTGGGTGCCGCGGCGTCGATCGACGAGCTCACTGACCTGCGGGACGAGCTTCAGAACCTCCGCGTTGGACCGCGTCAGACGCCGGACTTCCGCACCGCCTACGTGGTCAACATCAACCGAAAGGCGGACTGAGGGCGGGGCGTGGTCTGCGGTGCCGCCCGAGGGCTAGCAGCCCGAGCGCGCCGCTCCCGGCCCTGACCCCGGCCCTGACCCCGACCCTGACTCCGACCCGGACTCCGGCCGCGGGCGTCCCTCGCCGGGTCTTGGGGGGCCCTCGGAGCAGGCGGGGCTCTGCCGGGCAGGCCCCCAGCGAGCCGGCCCCGCCGGCCCACCATTGGCCCATATGGTCGATGCCCTGTGGTCGACGGACTGCCGCAGGGGGCGGTGCGGGGCGTTTCTTCGGCTCTTCAACTCACATTTTGGTCCGGACGGGTGGTTGCTCTCCCCGTCCATCGAGTACCTTCTTCGCCCCTCATTCGAACCTGAGGAAACCAATCATGTCGATCCACCCCAGCCTTCGCGGTGTGAACACCCTCATCGGTGAGCGCAGCGTCTTCACTCGCAAAGAGCGTCTGCTCAAACTGATGGAAGAGGGCCGTGTCGCTGACACGGACTCCGCTTACGGGCTCCCCAAGGTCCGCACCAAGTTCAAACTCAAGTCGGCGAAGAAGAAAGAGGGCTGATCCTCTGGCCGACCCACCTGTCGGCTCTCTTCATCTCGCCTCGCCCCGGCGCGCGCCGCGGCCTGCCCGCGGTCACGGGGGCACCATGAAGCCGATTCTCCCTGTGGGGGACTCGGCTTCCCGCGTTGCCCCCGCCGTCGCGAGTTCCCCCCAGCCATGAGTCTCAAGTCCGCCCACGCTGCTGCCCCTGTCATGGAGGTCTTCGCCTCCTTCCAGGGCGAGGGCTTGTACGTCGGGCAACCGCAGGTCTTCCTACGTCTCGCGGGGTGTCCCCTGCGCTGCCGCTGGTGCGACACCCCGGGGTCATGGGAGACTCGAATGGACGGGCAGGCGCGCATCGACGCGCCCGAGGGCACGGTCCGCGAGGGGCGAGTCGCTTCGCCCTTCCAGGCGGCCCTCTGGGTCGCGGGCGTGGAGCCCGGCGAACCTCGGACGATCAGCGTCACCGGCGGCGAGCCGCTCATGTGGCCCGAGTTCATTCGCGGTCTTCGGTCCATGGTCGCGCCGCGCCGCATTCATCTGGAGACCGCCGGAGCTCACCCCGAGGCGCTCGCGCGGGTCCTCGACCGGGTCGATCACGTGAGCCTGGACCTCAAGCTGCCCGCAGACATGGGAGACCCTGTCGAGCTCCAGTCGAGGGACGGAGAGCCCCGCTCCATCGACGAGCCTGCGCCGGTCACCCCGGAGGACTGGCGCATGGCACGCCGTCGCTGCCTCGATCTCCTCCAAGACCGTGACGCCTGCGCCAAGGTCGTGGTCACCGCAGACCGCGAGCCCCGCGACTACGACGAGCTCTTCGAGGACGTCGCCCGCAGGGCCGCCGCGCTCCCCGTCTTCATCGCCCCAGTGACCCCCGTCGGGGGGTGTGAGGCGCCCTCTCTGGACCACCTCGTCGAGGTCGTCGAGCACGCCCGCGAGCTGGAGCTCGACATCCGCGTCCTTCCCCAGGTTCATCGAGCCATGGGGATCGCCTGAGTTCACGCCCGATCGATCCATGAACGAACCCACCGAAGTCGATCCCCCTGCGGACATCGAGCACGACCAGCCGGCGGCCCAGCCGACCGCCGATGCGGCCCGGCCCGCGGCCGATGCCGCGAGACCCTCCGTACCGCTGCCGCGGGTCGCCCTCGTTGGGCGTCCCAACGTGGGCAAGTCCACCCTCCTGAACCGACTCTGCGGCAGCCGTGTCGCGATCGTCGAGCCCACGGCCGGCGTCACGCGGGACCGGATCGCGGTCCCCGCCCGCCTGAGTACCAGGGATGGTGAGCGCTGGGTCGAGGTCATTGATACCGGGGGCCTCGGCATCGTGGACCGCGACGACCTCGGGCCGCACGTCGAGGCGCAAGTGGCCACCGCGCTTAAGGGCGCGGACCTCGTGCTGTTCATCGTGGACGTACGCGACGGGCTGACGCCGCCCGACCAACAGGTTGCGAAGCTCCTGCGGGGCGCAAGCGTGCCGGTACAGCTCGTGGTCAACAAGGCCGAGGGCGGTGGTTTCGAGTGGGAGGCGGAGTCCTTCCACGCGCTCGGCGTCGGGGGAGACCCCGTCATCATCAGCGCTCAGAACGGAGAGGGGATTACTGACCTCCGCCAGTGCATGGCGGACCACCTGCCCGGAGCTCCCGAGGAGAAGCCCACGGAGACCCCGCTCATGAAGATCGCCGTGGTCGGGCGCCGGAACGCGGGCAAGTCGACGCTGGTCAATTACCTCGCCGGAGAGGAGCGGATGATCGTCTCGGAGATCGAAGGCACCACCCGTGACGCGGTGGACGTGGTCTTTGAGAAGGATGGAGACACGTTCACGGTCATCGACACAGCGGGCATCCGCAAGCGCTCCAAGCTCGAGGACGCCATCGAGTTCTACTCGGACGCGAGGAGCCTCAAGACGATTCGCAGGGCTGACGTGGTGATCCTGCTCTTCGACGTGACGCGCAAGCTCTCGTCGATCGAGAAGAACCTCGCGCGCTACGCCATCGACCGCTACAAGCCGACGATCCTCGCGGCCAACAAGTGGGACCTCGTGCAGGGGCAGACCCCCGAGTCGTTCCGCGAGTACCTCGACGCGCAGGTTCCCGGCCTCGGCTTCGCGCCCATCGTGTTCCTCTCGGCCAAGGAGGGCCTGCGGGCGGACGACCTCATCCGCGTCGCAAAGGACCTCTTTGAACAGGGCCAGCAGCGCGTCAGCACCGGAGACCTCAACCGGGTGTTGGAGCGCGCCCTGGAGGCCCGCCAGCCCAGCTCCAAGGGATATCGGGCGCGCGTCAAGTACGCCACCCAGGCGGAGGTGTCGCCGCCCACGTTCGTGCTATTCGTCAACGACAAGCGGCACATCGGCAAGGACTGGCTACGCTACCTCACGAACCGGCTCCGGGAAGAGTTGCCGTTCCACGAGGTGCCCCTGCGCATCGTTCTCAAGGACCCCAAGACGATCTCGGAAGAGGCCACGCAAGAATGAAGATTGCATCGCTCGCCCCGGCTCTCCTTCTCCTCTTGATGCCTGCGTTCAGCGCGTGCATCTCCGTGAACACGGCGATCCCTGTCGAGCGGACCGTGTCGGCGAAGACCGAGTTCGAGCTCTGGCAGGCGCTGCGTATTGCGGTGGACCTGAGCGATTATCCGGTCGGTGGGGGTGCGGACTCCGGCAAGCGCGAGATCCTCAGCGGGTGGAAGCTCGACCTCGCACCCTACAAGGGCAAGGGCTTCCGGACGCGGGTCATCGCGAGCTACGACCGGTCGACGTCGCCCGCTGCCACTGAGCCCCTCGTGGCCTTCGACGTGACCATCCGGGTAGAGAAGGACATCAACGAGTCGTACCGGTCCCTGGATCCCGCCTACGCGGATTGGAAGGGCGCCCCGGACGACCTGATAGCGGCGAAGACGATCATGCAGCGGCTCGAGTCGCTCCTCGGCACGGGCGAGATCCAGTCGGGCAACTGATCGGCGCTGGGCCGGAGGGCCCGCCCACTTTGGCGAGGTGAGGCGCGATGAGGCGCGCCCCCCCGGCGTCCCGGGACGAGAGCGTTCCACGAAGTCGCGGCAGGGCGGCGATTGGGTTGAACGCAGCGGCCTCTAACTGCCGATCCGGTCCGTGTGAACCTCTCATTTGTGGACCTGACCCGCGCCGGCGCCTCGACCGGCGGACGCCCGTCCTCCATCTCGTTGATCCGCGAGGCCACCCAGGCCGGGCTGATGTCGAGGGGCTTTGAGTGCTCGGCAGCGTCAGGGGCCGACCTGACTCTGGTCGACGTCCTCGACGACGGGCTGAGCCCGTGGATCGACGGCACGGCGAGGGAGGACCTCGACGTTTGCTCGGGGCCGCTCCTTGCCCGCCTCCACTCCGTCCCGGGCGGCCACGACCCCTCGGCAGGGCTACGGGGGCTGCTGGAACGGGCGGACGGCGTCATCGTCTCCACCCGCTCCCACCTCGTTCGCCTCGGGAGCGCCGGGCTGCTGGCGGCGGACCGCACCGACCTGATCGCCCCGGCGGCGCCCGACGTCTTCGGTGGAGCGGATGGGTCCATGGGCGAGGGGATCCTGGTTCTCGGGGATGAGCTCCCTGATGAACTGGAGCAAGCCCTCCATGCGCTGTCGCTCGGCTGCTCCTTCCTGGTGCCGGACGCCCATGATGGGGGGGCCGCCCGACGCTTCGGCTCGCTCCTGGTTCAGCACAAGGTGGCAATCTTGACGGAGCCTGAGCACAGTGAAGATGGCGTGATCGCCGCGGTCTGTGGGCAGCTCGGCCGGGTGCTCGTCGCCCCGGGAGGGGTGGAGCTCGCGTGCCAGCCGCACTGCTTCCCGGTCGGGACCACCCCGACAGCACGGGACTGGACCCAGGCTCTTCAGAGCGCCCTCGGCGAGGCCCCGGTCCCCGAGCCCCGAGAGGCGGAGACCAGCGAGCGGCTCGACCGTCTGGCGCGAGTCCTCTCCCGGGCGAGGCTCCGCCAGGAATGCTCCCGCCCGTCCGCCGCCTGACCCGTACGCCGGGGTTAACCTGCCCTGACGATCCCCCTTGGACGATTCCCCCAACAACGCGTTCGAAGCCCTGCGCACCCTGGTCGTGAGGTTGAGCTCCAGCGATGGCTTTCCCGTCGAGCTGGGGGGAGAGGTCGTCCGCCGCGTCACGCTCGTGGGGGACGCAGACGGCGAGCTCGGCCTCAAGGCCGGCGCCATCGGCCGCTCCCACGGCCTCATCGAGAAGCTCGGCGAGCTCCTCGAGGAACTCTCGGTCGAGGCGGTCTCGCTCCCGGGGAGGGGCACCGCTGACGACGACCAGCGCGCGCTCATTGCTGCCGCGCTGGCGGCCTGCAGCTTGCACGACGTGCAGGTGACCTGTGGCGGGGAGGCGCCCCTCTCTGGCCCCGGGGCTGATCGCGATCGGCGCGCCGCGGCCCGCGCGCGGAGCGGCGACGACGCGCGTACGG
>Ga0102815_10000473_pt1 | contig 27221 bp, 23 predicted proteins | sample ColrivemetaGS759_FD_79113 | JGI IMG/M metagenome (GOLD analysis project Ga0102815, IMG submission 79113) | Estuarine microbial communities from the Columbia River estuary - Ebb tide ETM metaG S.759 | ecosystem: Environmental > Aquatic > Marine > Intertidal zone > Estuary | place: USA: Columbia... | reverse complement strand
TATTTGCCGAATTAAAACTTTACTTTAAATTTGCACCCGCAAAATGACCCATGGTGTAATGGTAGCACTCCGGTTTTTGGTATCGTCAGTCAAGGTTCGAGTCCTTGTGGGTCAACAAGCAAAATTAATAATCCCTTTAAACTTAATTGTTTAGAGGGATTTGTTTTTTAAGCTCTTTTAAATACGTTTTGAAATTTATTTTTTATTTGAAATTTCTACATTGACTGGAGGGATTCCAACAACTTCAAATGTAGCGGAAGCTAAAACTATTTTCCCTTTTGTTTTATCAATTTCATCTAAAATATTCGTGAAAATTGCATTTTTTGTAACCCTTCTTTTTTTATAATCAACAACATACCTTAAATTAAATTCAATCCAATTATCGGTTAATTTTAGTGTAATTGTTGATTCTACAATGGCATCTTCAATTAAATATTTATTAACCATTAACTTCCAATGTTCTTTAGCAAAATCGGAATATTTTGAAAGGTATATATTGGCGCTTTCCTGGATGATTTTATTAGTTAGTGTTACGTCTGAACCATATTTAATTGGGAGGTTAATTTCATCCCAAACAAAAGGAAAGTCAGTAGAGTAATTGTGAACAGCACCTTTAAATACAAAGGAATTACTAATTTTTACAATACGCCCATTATAGTTGTCGCTAGAAACCCAATCTCCAATTTCCATTAAAGTAGTTTTTGTAATTCCAATATCTATTACATCTCCTTTAATATCATTTATTTTTATTCGATCCCCAGGTTTATACATATTTGAACCAAAAATGGCAAACCAGCCAGCAATACTTAAAACTACCTCTTGTAAAGCAAAAGCTATAGCTGCACTAATTAAACCAATTGAAACTGTAAAATATTGGAAACTTCCAGTAAAAAGGATTACAATTAAAATAATTATTAAAACATAACTTCCAATTCGTACCAGTTTTTTAACTCTATATCTTGTGGAATTATCAGTAATTTTTTTATTGATTCTTTTTCTTATAGCCCAAGAAATTAACAGGATGATTATTAGCCAAATAATGAATTGTGTAAACTTTAAAATTAACTCACTAGATTCCCAACTTTTAAAATCTTGAATTATTTTATTTAATTCTTCCATAATTTAGGTTTTACCTATTAATTTCTGGTGGTATTTTACATATGAAAAGTATATGTTATAGTTTTATTACTTCATATAAATCTTTTCGTCTGTCTTTTCTATTTCTAACACTACCAAATTGATGCAGTTGTCTTAGTAAATCTATATCAACATCAGCAATTAAAATCATTTCTGAATTTGGTGTAGCTTCTGCTTTTATGCCATTAGCAGGAAATGCAAAATCACAAGGTGTAAAAACCATAGATTGTGCATATTGTATGTCCATATTTTGAACTTTAGGTAAATTTCCTACACTCCCAGCAATTGCAACATAACATTCGTTTTCAATGGCTCTTGCTTGAGAACAATTTCTAACTCTAGAATAACCGTTTTGAGTATCGGTTAAGAAAGGCACAAATAAGATGTCCATTCCTTCATCTGCGAGAATTCTGCTTAATTCTGGAAACTCTGAATCGTAACAAATTAAAATTCCAATTTTCCCACAATCAGTGTCAAAACTTTTCAGTTCATGTCCTTTTTGAAGTCCCCAAACACGCACTTCATCAGGTGTTACGTGTAATTTTTCATAGCGTTCAACAGTACCATCTCTTCTACACAAATAACCAACATTATATAATTTTCCATCTTGCATTTCAGGCATACTACCTGAAATTATATTGATATTATAAGAAATAGATAATTGTGAAAATTGTTTCACAATTTCTTCAGTTTCTTTGGCAAGTTCTCTAATTGCTTCTGCTTCTGTTAAATGGTTGTTTTTTGCCATTAACGGTGCATTAAAAAATTCTGGGAATAGCGCAAAATCTGATCTATAACCTGAAACTGCATCTACGAAGAATTCTACTTGGGTCATTAATTCTTCTAAATCTTTATAAGGTCTCATTTGCCATTGAATTAACCCTAATCGAATTACTTTTTTTATTACTGATGCTTTTTTAGATTTCTTTTCGTAATAAATATTGTCCCATTCTAAAAGTACAGCATAATCATTTGAAGCGTCGTCTCCTTCTAAATAATTTTTTAACACTTTTGTAGGATGAAAATCATTGGAAACCTGAAAATTTAATACAGGATCGTGTATTTCTTTTCTTCTTACTTTAGCAATGTATTCTTTTGGAGACAAAGTATCTGAATATTTATGGTAATTTGGAATTCTTCCACCAAAAGCAACACCTCTTAAATTTAATCGTTCGCACAATTCTTTTCTATAATCGTACAATCTTCTTCCTAGTCGCAAACCTCTATATTGCGGTTTTATAAAAATATCAATTCCGTAAAGTACATCGCCGTCTGGAGTATGAGTACTAAAGGTGTAATTACCTGTAATTTCTTGATAAGAGTGGTGGTCGTCAAAACTACTGTAGTCTACCATAATTGCCAAAGCACACCCAGCAATTTGATCGTTAATTTTTATTACAACTTGCCCTTCTGGAAAACATTCAATTAAAGATGCTATTTGATGTTCTCTCCAAAAAGAATCTGGCATTGTAGTATAAGAATCTATCATTGCATCTTTAAGCTCTTGATAGTCATTTAAGGTTAAATATGTTAATTCTATATTTTCTATATCTTTCATTTTTTTAGTAGCTAATTATTATTTTTATTATGGTAACTTAAGTAAAAACACTTCAGTTTTATACTTTAATTATTGAGCAAAATTATATATTATTTTTGGTTTTGTAATACATTTTTTCATTAAAATTAAATGAAAAGTGAGTGATTTAAAACCATTTTTTTCTTCGAAAATAAATAAGCATTATTATAAAAACGAATATTATTATTATCCAGAAACTATAATATCCCCATTTCCAAGATAATTCAGGCATATTATTAAAATTCATACCATAAATTCCAGCTAAGAAAGTAAGTGGAATAAAAATTGTAGATACAACTGTAAGGGTTTTCATAACCTGATTCATTCGATGACCTTGAATTGAAAAAAATAAATTTATATTACTTTCTAATCTGGTTTCAATTTTATCGCAACTATCTAAAAGGGTTAAACAGATGTCTTTAATTTCAAAAAAATACTTAATATGTTTTTGTTGAATAAGACTAAACTGTCCACGCTCTATTTTTGTGGAAAAATCACGTATAGGAATAATTGTTTTTTTAATAAAATGTATTTGCCTTTTGTAAACTTCTATTGAGTTTAATAAAGATGGTGAAGGATCTTCGTTAATATCAATAAGTTCAAAGGTCTCAACTTTTTCTTCTATGTTTTCAATAGTTTTAAAATAATTATCAAGAATAGATTCTAGCAAAAGATACAATAAATAATCGGTGCTTCTTTCTCGTATAATTCCAACATTTTCTCTTAAACGATATCTAACATGTTGAAAATGATCTCCTTTTTTTTCTTGAAAAGAAATTAAAAAGTTTTTACCTAAAATAAAACTTAATTGTTCTGCTTCAATTTCAACAGAATCTGAAGGCAACAAAGATTTTATAGAGAAAAATATATAATTTTCATACTCTTGAAACTTAGGTCTTTGATTTATATCTAAAATATCTTGAATCACTAAATCATGAACTCCTACTTTTTTACAAATTTTAGTGATTTGTTCAACATCATGAATTGCATGTGTATTAAGCCAGTATTGCTTTAATTCATCAGAAAAACCTTCAAAATCTTTTTCATAATAATTTTCGTTTTCAACCAATTCATTTTGGTTGTAAATAAAAAGTTGCATATTAAACTCATCTGTGTACTTAATACCTGTAAAAACTGGTGTTTGAGGATTTATTTTTTTTCTACTTAGACGCTTTTTACCCATTTTTAGATTCTTATTTTTTTGATTGATTTCTAAGTTTGAATATAGTTAAATTATTTTTAATTTTTTAGTAAAAGGAATGTTCAATCAAATATAAACCTTTATTAGCCGATTACTTTAAACTATATTATATTTGTATTTCTAATATCCATTTTTAAATTGTAATCTAACCAAAATTATAATTAGGATGTTATGTGTGACCCATAAAAAAGTGAAAATTAATTAATGAAAGGAGTTGTTACAAAATCTACAGGAAGCTGGTATACTGTATATACTGAAATAAATACTAGTGTTGATTGTAGGTTAAAAGGTAAATTTAGAATGCAAGGGATAAAAAGTACAAACCCCGTTGCAGTAGGTGATCACGTCAAATTTGAATTTGAAGAAGGAAAGAAAACGGGTGTAATAAATAAAATATTTGATCGAAAGAATTATATAATTCGTAAATCAGTAAACTTATCTAAACAAACACATATAATTGCTGCTAATATTGATGTTGCTTTTTTGTTGATTACAATTGACAATCCTCCAACATTTACAGGTTTTATAGATAGGTTTTTAGCAACAGCTGAGGCCTATAATATTACTTCGGTATTGTTGTTTAATAAATTAGACATTTATTCTGATGATGAACTTGAAAAACTGGCAATGTTAGATGCTATTTACACAGATATTGGTTATAAATGTATTGCAATTTCAGCAACCAAAAATATTGGAATAAATGAGGTTAAGGCATTAATGAAAGATAAAACCACTATGTTTTCAGGACATTCTGGAGTAGGAAAATCAACCTTGATAAATGCAATTGAACCTTCATTAAATTTAAAAACTAAAGAAGTTTCCAAGCAGCATAAACAAGGTATGCACACCACTACATTTGCGGAGATGTTTCAATTAAGTTTTGGTGGATTTATTATTGATACACCTGGAATAAAAGGTTTTGGAGTGGTAGATTTTGAGCCAAATCAAATAACAGATTATTTTCCTGAATTTTTTAAACTGAAGTCAAAATGTAAGTTTAACAATTGTTTACATATTAACGAACCAAAATGCGCTATTAAAGATGCAGTTGAAAATAGTGAAATAGCGTATTCAAGGTATCAAAGTTATTTGCAAATGGTTGAAGGAGACGAAGAGCATTATAGAACTGATATTTATAGTTAAAAGTCAAAAGTCAAGGTCAAAATCAAATAAAATGAAAGCAGTAATTCAAAGAGTTTTAGAAGCTTCTGTTACAATAAATGAAAAAGTAGTAAGTAAAATTAAAAATGGACTACTTGTTTTAGTTGGAATTGTTGATGAAGATTCTAAAGATGATATTGATTGGTTGACGAAAAAAATTGTAAATCTTAGAATATTTAATGATGAAAATGATGTTATGAATAATTCTTTAATTGATGTTGATGGAGATGCAATTATTGTTAGTCAGTTTACACTACAGGCGAGCACCAAAAAAGGAAATAGGCCATCCTATATAAAAGCTGCAAAACCAGAAGTTGCTATTCCACTTTACAATCAATTTGTAAGTCAGTTTGAACTAGAATTGAATAAAAAAGTTGGAACAGGAGAATTTGGTGCAGATATGAAGGTTGCTTTAATTAATGACGGACCTGTTACAATTATAATTAATTCAAAACAAAGAGATTAGTCATTTTAAATTGAATTTTTTGCAAAAATGAGCTTTCTTTAAAAAATAAGAATTTTCTATAATAAACTATTATTTTGTATAATTGCTGCAAAATTAAAACTATAATAAAATGAAAAAATTAAATGTAATTATTTTAATACTAAGCGTATTATTTTTTTCTTGTAAAGAAAAAGCAAAAGAGGAAAAAAATGCAGAAGAAGTTAAAACTGATGTTCAGGAAATACCCGATGCTATTTATTCAGTAGATACCGAGTCCTCAGAATTAATTTGGATTGGGTTTAAGCCAACAGGTGCACATAATGGTACTGTTGCTGTTAAAGAAGGGTCTTTAGAAATTATAGGTGGTAAATTGACTACTGGTAAATTTGAATTTGATATGAATACAATCACCGTATTAGATATGCCAGAAGATGATGAGTTTAATGCCAAATTAAAAGGACATTTAAAAAGTGGTGATTTTTTTGATGTAGAGAATAACCCAACTTCAACTTTTGAAATAGTTGTAGTAGATAGTAAAAGTGAAGAAATTTATATTAAAGGAAATTTAACTATTAAGGGAATTACTAAAAGTATTGAGTTTCCTGTGCAACTAACAGCTTTTGGTGATGGTGTTAAACTTACAAGTAAAGCTTTTAAAATTGATAGAACTGAATTTGATATCAGATTTAAATCTCAAAAATTCTTTAATGATTTAAAAGATCAGTTTATTAATGATGAGTTTGAAATTTCTTTTGAAATTAATGCCTCAAAATAAATTATAGTATTGTTAATGTATTATTAAATTGAAGTATTTTATTGTTAGTTTTTACAATAAAAGTGTACTATTGTAAAAACTAACAATAAAAATAATAAAAAATGAAAAAAACAGGAATTTTAATTTTGGCAGTTGTATTTATTACAATGTCATTTACCAACAAAATAACAACTATTCAAAATACGTTAAATGTTGATGTTTCAAGTTCTACAATAACTTGGAAAGGATACAAACCAACGGGTTCACACACTGGAACAATTATGTTAAAATCGGGAACTTTAACTATGGAAGACGAATATATAATTGGTGGTTCTTTTACTGCAGATATGTCTACAATAAAGGATGAAGATGGTAGTGAGAGGTTAGAAGGACATTTAAAGAATGAAGACTTTTTTGAAATTGAAACTTATCCAACAGCAAAGTTTGATATTACAGAAGTTGAAATGGAAGATGGAAATGCAACTATCACTGGAAATATGACGATTAAAGGAATTACAAAAGAAATTTCTTTTGAAGCTGAGATTTCTGAGACTGATGAGACAGTTACTTTAAGTAGTTCTGTTTTTCAAATTAATAGAGCAGATTTTAATGTTAAGTACAAATCAAAAACATTTTTTAATGATTTAAAAGATAAATTTGTAAATGATGAGTTTGATTTACAAGTAGCGTTAGTTGCAAATAAATAAGACTAAAATATATTTTAAAAAGCTCCAATTGAAAAATTTGGGCTTTTTTTATGTCAAATTAAAAATGGAATTATCTTTAGTAGAACTCATTACAAAAGTACTTTGCACGTTGCCAACCGAATCTAAAACAGATAATTTATTCTTTAAAAAATACTGATAGCTATTCATATTTTTAACAATAACTTTTAGTAAATAATCATAATTACCAGCTACGTGAAAGCACTCAATAACTTCTTCCATAGTATTCACAGCTTTTTCAAATTTTGTAATTAATTCTTTTGAATGAACTAATAAAGTTACCTGACAAAATACTTCAACGTTGTAGCCAATTTTTTCCTTATTCAATACAGCAATATATTTTTGAATAACACCCGATTTTTCCAACCTTTTAATGCGTTCATAAGTTGGTGTTTGTGTAAGCCCAATTTTTAAGCCAATTTCTTTAATGTTTGTTTTAGAATTTTGTTGAAGAATGGTTAATATTTTTTTATCGATTTTATCTAAACTTATCATAAAAAGTAATTTTTTCTAAAAATATAAAAATTTACGTATTTCAAAAGAAAATATTTCTATTAAAAAAATAAATAATAGTAAATAAAACTAATTAAAGTAATTATTGCAGTTTATTAAGTTGATCTGTTGTAACTTTATAAAAATAAATGTTTTTATCATGAGTAATAAACCAGCAAATAAAATACAAGATTTACAATATTTTGGAGAATTTGGAGGCGTAAATCCATCAATTTCAGATTCAGCAACATATACATTTTTACACGCAAAAACAATGCTTGATACTTTTGAAGGTCATGCAGAAGGTTGCTACTTATACTCACGTCATAGTAGCCCTAGTAATTTATATTTAAGTGAGGCATTAGCTGCTATGGAATTTACTGAAACTGCAAATGTTGCAGCTTCTGGAATGGGTGCAATAACTTCAGTTTTTTTACAAGTTTGTAGTGCTGGAGATCACGTTGTTTCAAGTAGAACAATTTATGGTGGTACCTATGCCTTCTTGAAAAATTTTGCTCCAAAATTTAATATTTCAACTTCATTTGTTGATATTACTTCATTGGATGCTATAAAAAATGCAATTACTCCTAATACAAAAATGATTTATTGTGAAGCTATTAGTAATCCTTTATTGGAAATTGCAAATATTGTAGAATTATCTAAAATTGCCAAAAAGCACAATATTTTATTGGTTGTTGATAATACATTTTCACCGTTAATGATTTCACCTCAAAAATTGGGAGCTGATGTTACAATTCATAGTTTAACAAAATTTATAAATGGTACTAATGATACTGTTGGAGGTGTTGTTTGTGGTAGTCAAAAATTTATTGATAGTTTAAGAAATGTGAATGATGGAGCAGCAATGTTGCTGGGTCCCGTAATGGATAGTTTGCGCGCAGCAAGTATTTTAAAAAACCTGAGAACACTTCATATAAGAATGAAAAAACACAGTGAAAACGCATTGCATTTAGCTGAAAATTTTGAGGACGATGGTTTAAAAGTAGTGTATCCCGGTTTAAAAAGTCATCCAGGTTATGAACTTTTTAAAACAATGTACAATCAGGAATACGGTTTTGGAGGAATTTTAACAATTGATGTTGGTAATTTGGATAAAGCAAACGAATTGATGGAACTTATGCAAAATGAAAATTTAGGTTATTTAGCTGTTAGTTTAGGCTTTTATAAGACATTATTTAGTGCGCCAGGAACTAGTACTTCTTCAGAAATTCCTGAAGATGAACAGGTTGAAATGGGACTTTCAGATGGGATTATTCGATTTTCAATTGGGCTAGATAATGATATTGAACGTACGTACAGGGCAATGAGAAAATGTATGGTAAAAGTTGGAGTGTTGTAAATTAATGTTCTTTTATATATTCTTAGCCTCATTCTAATTTTAGAATGGGGCTTTTCATTTGTGTAAACTTGCAAATTTGTGTATTATTACATTCCTAAAAATAAACTATGCAAGAAAACAAGAACCTATCTGAAAACGAAGACCACGATATTATTAACAATATTGAACTTAATATTTGGGAAGCCCTAATTCCTGTAATTGCTTTAATGTTAATGTTAGCCTATAATATTTTTTATGCAGGGGGCGAATTATTGGGTGAATATTCTAATCAGTTTATTTTATTATTAGGTGGGTTGGTTGCTGCAATAGTCGGTTTTTTTAATAAAGTAAACATTAACACAATGATTGCTGAAATTATTGATAATTTAAAAAGTGTTTTTGTTCCAATAATGATATTGTTTTTAGTAGGTGCTTTAGCAGGTACTTGGTTGGTTAGCGGAATAATTCCGGCAATGGTATATTACGGATTACAAGTTTTAACGCCATCAATTTTTTTACCAGCTTCTGTAGTAATTGCTGCTTTAATTTCTATTGCAACAGGAAGTTCTTGGACTACATCAGCAACTGTAGGTATTGCTTTAGTTGGTATTGGAACAGCTTTAGGAATCCCTACCGGAATGATTGCTGGAGCAGTAATATCTGGAGCATATTTTGGAGATAAAATGTCGCCTTTAAGTGATACAACAAACTTAGCACCTGCAATGGCAGGAACAGATTTGTTTACTCATATTCGATATATGACTATCACCACTGTACCAACAATTGTAATTACTATAATTATTTTTAGTATTATTAGTTTAAATATTGATACTTCAGGTGATGCAGATGTAAGTGGTTTATTAAATACCATCAGTAATACATTTAATATTTCGCCATATTTGTTTATTGTTCCTTTGGTTGTAATTATTTTAATTGTAACCAAAACAAAACCATTAATTGCACTTGGAGTTGGCGTTTTATTGGCAGCTATTTTCGCATTTATTTTTCAATCAGAAATATTAAATTCATTGAATGACTCAAGTTTTAAATCTATAATTAATGCCATATTTGTTGATACTGAAATTACTACTGATAATGAAAAGTTAAACGAACTTTTTAGTGCTGGAGGAATGAAAGGAATGCTTTGGACCATTTATTTAATTTGTTGTGCCATGGTTTTTGGGGGTATAATGGATGGAATAGGTGCATTAACAAGAATTACTGATGCTTTGTTAAAAGTTGCCTCTTCTGTATTTGGTTTATTTGCAAGTACTGTAGTAAGTTGCTTAGGTTTAAATGCCATTGCATCAGATCAATATCTAGCAATTGTAATTCCAGGTAAAATGTTTAAACAAGCCTTTGAAGATAAAGGTTTGGCACCTGAAAATTTAAGTAGAAGTTTGGAAGATTCAGGAACTGTTACATCAGTTTTAATTCCTTGGAATACTTGTGGGGCCTACCAATCTACTGTTTTAGGAGTGAGTGTTGCAGATTATTTTGTGTACGCAATATTCAATTGGCTTAGTCCGTTTATGACATTGTTTTTTGCCGCTTTAAATATTAAAATAAAGCAATTAGTTAAAGATTAATTGAATTATTTTATAATAGCACTTTCATTTGGAAAAGATTTAGGACGGGACTAAATAAAGAAATTCCATACCAAACCAAATCTAACAGTTAAATCTCTGTATGGATAGTTTGGAGCACTGTAATAATTTCTACCCGTAAAACTTGCCCCAAAATTCTCTACTTTTAGAAAAATGCGTGTTCTTTGAACTTGCATGTTAAAGAAGAAATCTAAAATTGGGTAATTGCCAATTTCGGTTTCATTTTGTAAAATAAATTCACTTAATAAAGGATTGTAAGCATTCGCTTTAAATGCTGTAAAATACTTAAAAGTAATACCAGTTTGTAAATATAATGGATCTCCTTTAAATATATGATTTGCGTAGTACAACGTATTTCTAGTAACTATTTGAGGTACATGGAAAAAGGATTCACCTTCTAAAACTGTTTGGTACATCACTGTATTATCAATAGTAAAATTTCTATACGTATAATGTTGGTTCGCTTTAACTTTAATATAATTTAAAGTTTCATTTGCTTGTGTTGGCTTTGAAATACTATCAAAATAAGTGTAATTATCAATTAAATTGTATGAGGCATTAATACTTCCCCATTTGTTTAACCTAAATTCAACACCAGCATTTTTTATTTCTTCATTATTAAAATCGTTTTTCCAATTGTAATTTTTAAAGGCACTTTGATATAATATTTTATTTAAACTTGGCGATTTAGAGGTAACTTCAGCATACCCTTTTATACTATAAATACTATCTTTTCTATAGTTTACAGATGCTTTTAAAGAGTTTCCAGTTAAGTCACCAGAGATAATTGAATTTGCATCTGCCTTTATAGTTAACTTACCTATTTTTGCTTTCCAATCTGCTCCAGCTGAGAGTACATTACCTTTTAATTTATCAGATATAGTAATAGTGTCTAAATATAAAACACTGTTATAATGGTAATTGTATTTATAATAATTAGCCTTTGCTCTAATAATACCAGTATAAGGGGTATTTAACTCCAAATATGCCTGATTCTCCATATTTTGATATGAAGTATGATCTGAAATTGGAGTTTCATAGGCTTCTTCAAAAAATGTTCCAGGGCTAGCTTTTTTAAACCTATAGTGCCTGGTTTCATACATAAAAATATGACCAAATTTGAATGTTATATTATCTGTAATATTCTTAATAGAATCCAATTTTGAAATAGTAACTTTTGTAGAGTCTTTAGGTCTATCCTGCAGTTTTTTTGAGCCTTTTTTATTTAACACTATCCCTTTTTTATTATTTAAACTAGGGAGAACAGTATCAATCTTTTTAATTGAAATTCTTGTTGAATCAATTGGTGTTAAAGGAGTTATTAAAGTATCTTTTTTAATGGAAGCAACAGAGTCTAAAGGTATATTTAATTTAGCTAAAGAGTCTTTTTTAATAAACGCTTGATTTGTTGAGTTTAACAGTTTTTTTGTTAGTGATAAAGAGTCTTTTTTTGGTGTGTTTTTTTTAATTTTAGTAATTTCCTTAGGTTGTATTTTTTTTGGACTTATTGAATCTACTTTGGTAGAATCGATTGTTTTAGTTGCAAGAACATCTCTAATAGAATCTAACTTTTGTTGTTTTATGAGATTTACAATTTTTAAATGTTTTTTAGTTAGTGTGTTTTTTTTAGAAAAAATAGTAACAGTTTGATCTAAATAATAACGTTTGCCTTCCAACATGTTTTCAGCATCCGTATAATTTACTTCTAAACGACCTCTATCTGTATAATTTGGATCATTTCCTTCAAAATAAATTATTGATTGTTCAGTTAATCCACCGTTTTCATTATTGAAAAGATCAAATGAAGAAAAATGTCCTTTTACAGCATAAACTTCATTTTTAGAAAGGTAATTAAAAGTAGTTCTAAAATTACCGTGACTAGCTAAAGATTCTCTGTATTTCCCTAAAGATCTAAGTCCTTTATAAGCTAAAGAGAAATTAAACTGACGAGAAGTATTCATTGTTAAAAATGCGTTTAAAACTTGACCTTGCTCTAGGCCAGTTCTATACATAACTTCAGAAGTTGGGGTAGGAACGTAGTAATATTTTATATCTTCAACTTTATAATAATTAAACTGTTTTGCATCCATTCCCATTTCAGGAAAAACTGAATTGTTTTCAAAATTATAAGCTAATTTATTAAAAGTTTGCCCTTGGTTATGAAAAGGTAATAATTCAAAATGGTCTTTACGAATATAATTAAATGAAAAATCTTTTTGTAAAGTTAAAGTGGTATCAATATATGTTGTGTCGTTATAAATAGAAAACATTCTGTAATCTGTATACTTAGTTTTTCCACTAAGTTTAATATCAACTGAGCTATTGAATTTGGTGGAGTCACTTGCAAACATATTATTCCCCCCCTCAGGGCTCCTCATAATTTGGGCACTTATATTAACCAAGTAAAAAACCAAAAACAATACTAATAATACTTTTCTCATATAAAACATTAAGTGGCAAAGGTAAAATATTTGAACGAAAATAATAATAGTAAATTGCAATGATAACTTTTATTAATTTTACAATGTTATTTTATTAAAATGGGACTCAAAAAATATTTTTTAAAAAATCAAATAGAAGCTGGTACAGATGAGGCGGGAAGAGGTTGCTTGGCAGGTCCTGTAGTGGCGGCTACTGTAATACTTCCGAAAGATTTTGAACATCCATTGTTAAATGATTCTAAACAATTAACTGAAAAACAACGTTTACTTTTAAAACCATTTATTGAAGAAAATGCGTTGGCTTTTGGAGTTGCATTTATAAACGAAATTAAAATTGATGAAATTAACATTTTACAAGCATCAATTTTAGCAATGCACAAGTCAATTAACAAACTTTCAATTATTCCAGAACACATAATTGTAGATGGTAATAAATTCAAACAATTTAAAAATATCCCACATACTACAATTGTAAAAGGAGATGCTAAATTTATGAGTATCGCCGCGGCTTCTGTTTTAGCTAAAACATATAGAGATGAGTTTATGCAAAAAATTGATAAAGAGTTTCCTCATTATTATTGGAAACAAAACAAAGGCTATCCAACAAAACAACATAGAAATGCCATTAGAGCGTTTGGAATAACTAATTATCACAGAAAAACATTTCGTTTACTTCCTAATCAATTAAAATTAGAGTTATAATTTCTAAAAAAGTGTCATTAAAATTTTACATTTGCGTTCGTTCAAAAATGTAAAAAATGATTAAAAGAAATAGGGTTTCAATTTCAAAGTTTATAATTCATAAAGTTGGTAACAAGTTTAATAGTGCCACCAATATTTTTTCAGAAAATGTAATCACTTTTGATGAAGAAAGTTACGAGTTAATGAAACCTTTTTTATTAAAACCCTTCGGAAATGTCGCGGAGAGTTTTCGCTTTAATCATCATGCAAATATAGAATTAAACGAAATTAATAATTATTCCGCTGAAATTTTTAAAGATGAAACTTCATTTGTTGATATTTCAAAACATATTGTAAATCATTTATTTGAGCAATCAAATTCAGCTCAGATAAAAACAGGAGATGTAATTATTGCACTTTTTGAAGATGTTGAATATAAGGATATTGTAACTCAAGCTTTAGGTATTTTTAAAATTGAAAATAAAATAAATTTCTTTCAAACCTTTATGGAAAAAGATATTTTGGATGTTTTTGTTCAAAAAGGAATTAGCACAAAAAAATTAGATAAAGGTTGTTTAATAATTAATTCAACAGACACTGAAGGAAGAGTAGTTTTAAGTGTTGATACCAATAATTACGATGCACAATATTGGATTAAAAACTTTTTAAATGTAAAGTATGCAGATGACAGTAACCAGCATACACAAAATTACATTGAAATGTGTAAAGATTTCTCTGAAGAAGTGATTAAGGAAGATTTTGGAATTCAGGAGAAAACTAAGTTTTTAGCTAAAGCAGTCGATTTTTTTAAAGAAAATGAGTCCGTAAATATTCACGATTTTAAAGATGAGGTTTTTGAAGAAAATGAAGATTTTAAACCGTTATTCGATAATTATAAAAAACAGTTTGAACAAATAAATGATGTTTTGGTTAGAAATCAATTTGCTATTTCTGATATCGTGCTAAAAAAACAAAAGCAAAAGATTAAAACTGAAATAAAATTGGATACCAATATTCAAATAAAACTAGATATTGATGCACCAGATGCTGCAAGCGAATATTTAGAAAAAGGGTATGATGAGGAGAAAAAAATGAAGTTTTATAAAGTGTATTTTAACGAAGAGGACTAGGTTTAATTAACAATTAACAAAACTCCACCTCAAACAATTCAGTAAAGTGTTTGAGTATTTTTCCTTTAACTTCTGCTAATGATACTTTTTTATTAAGTTCAGCTTCTAAAGATGTAACAGCTTTTCCTTTAATTCCGCATGGGATAATATTATCAAAATAACCTAAATTAGTGTTTACATTTAATGCAAAACCGTGCATAGTAACCCATCTACTTGTTCTTACTCCCAAAGCACAAATTTTACGTGCAAATGGTGTTCCAACATCTAACCAAACCCCAGTTTCACCATCGCTTCTTTCAGATTTTATTCCGTATTCTTCTAGTGTTTTAATAATTACTTCTTCTAAAAAACGTAAGTATTTATGTATATCTGTAAAAAAATTATCCAAATCTAAAATAGGATACCCAACAATTTGGCCAGGACCGTGATAGGTAATATCTCCACCTCGATTTATCTTATAAAAAGTAGCTCCTTTTTGCGTTAATTGTTCTTCGTTTAATAACAAATTACTTATATCTCCACTTTTTCCTAAAGTGTACACATGTGGATGTTCAACAAATAAAAAATAATTTGGTGTTTTCTGAGTTAAGTTATTTTTTCGGTTATCAATTTTAATATCGATTGTACTTTGAAAAAGTTCTTCTTGATACTCCCAAGTTTTTTTATAATCTTTTAACTTTAAATCAATTAATTTAACTTTTTGCATTAGTTTTCTGGATTGTTGTTAATAATTAATGCGGCAATAACTCCGGGAATCCAACCTAAGCAAGTTAGAATAAATACAATAATAATTGATCCACAGCCTTTATCTATAACAGCTAACGGTGGAAAAATGATACAAAGTAATACTCTAAAACAACCCATAATTATTTTTTTCAAAGTTCTTAAAATTATATGACGCATACAACGTTATTTTGTAACAACATAATTGTAATTAAAATGTATTTTTGTTAAATGTCTATTGAAGTAAAAAATATTTCCAAGTTTTATGGAGAACAAAAAGCATTGGATAATGTAGGTTTTTCTATTAAAAAAGGTGAAATAGTTGGTTTTTTAGGTCCAAATGGAGCTGGTAAGTCAACTATGATGAAAATTATTACGGGTTACATTAATGCATCTGAAGGAACTGTTTTGGTAAGTGATTTTAATATTGCTACTGATAAAATTGGAGCTCAAAAAAATATTGGTTATTTACCGGAACACAATCCGTTGTATTTAGAAATGTATGTAAAAGAGTATTTGCTTTTTAATGCTGCAATTCATAAAATTTCAAAACAAAAAGTTGATAAAATAATTATAAAAGTTGGTTTACAACCTGAAGCACATAAAAAAATTAATCAGCTTTCAAAGGGGTTTCGTCAGCGAGTTGGTTTGGCAGCAGCCTTATTGCACAATCCAGAAGTTTTAATTTTAGACGAACCAACTACAGGTTTGGATCCAAATCAATTGTTGGAGATTAGAAATCTAATCAAGGAGATAGGTAAAGATAAAACAGTGCTTTTTTCAACCCATATTATGCAAGAAGTTGAAGCAATTTGTGATCGGGTAATTTTAATAAATAAAGGGAGAATTATTGCTGATAAAAAGTTAAATGAATTAAGAGATAATAAAGAACAAGTATTGGAAGTTGAATTTGATTTTAAAATTGAAAAGCAATTTATTGAAACAATTCCTTATTTAAAAGATGCTGATAATATTCACGATACTAAGTGGTTACTAACTTTTAATACCACTAAAGATATGCGACCTGCTGTATTTGATTTTGCGCATGACAATGGCCTAAAAACACTTCAATTAAATGCCAAAAACAAAAATTTAGAAAGTTTATTTAGAGAGTTAACTACTTAAAAATTAATTTACCAACGCTTAATTCTTCTATATTAACAACTGGAGGTGTATTAAATGAAATTACATCTCCAGTGGAGTGAATTGATCCAGTTAAACTTTCTACCGGATTTACGAGCATATCATTCGAACTAACATTTTTAATTTTAACTTGTTGCGCTATAAAATTTTCTCCTTCAAAACGACAATCTCCATCAGAAAAAATGATGTCTAAATTGTTGGTTGATCCATTTATGTAGAAGTTAGAAATACCATTGCTTAATATAATTACTTTATTATTATTTATATTTAAATGCCAATCTCCAACAGCTAAAAAATCATTTTTTTCACCTGTAGATTGTAAATATATTGTTGGGAATGTTAAAACACCATTGGAAGAAACATTAAGTTCTGAAGCATTTCTAATTTCGGTAATATTTGGTGTAGTAATATATACTTTTGTTAAGCCATAATCTCTTAAAAAGTTACACGTGTTATGGTTTGTTAAAATTATTTGGTCTCCCACTACTTGAACTTCAATATCAGGCATTAAATTTTTGCCAGTTTCTACAATCACTTTTTGAACCGGACCTTCAGTAATAATAAGCTCAACCTTTTTTTGAACTAAAATTTTTGTAAAAGACGGTGTTTCAAATTCTTGTTGAATAATAGTACCTGCAGTTTGCCAGCAATTTCCAGCATCCTCACTATTGCAGCTAATGAAACCAATTAAGCAAATTATATAAATTATTTTTTTCATAAATAGTTATTAAATAAAACTAGAATTTATATCCTATTCCAAATTCCAGCGCCTCTGCTCTAAATAAATTTATTTTCATAGTTACCTCAGAAAATAAGTGTTTACTTAATTTATACTTTAAACCAAAACGTTCATAAACCCTGCTAACGTATGGAAAAGGGTAATAAATTGTATATCCAATTTGCGAGACAAAAGAAAAATTGTTTTGAATTAATTCATGACCAACGAAAATTCCTACCCTAGAGTAATCATTTTCGTTATAGGTTTTTCCTTCTTCTACATTAATATTTTTAATATAATTTTTTAAAAAATCAGATTTAAAATAATCTGTTCCAAAAGTTATGTCAGAATAATTATTTATTGTTCTACTACCAAAAAAGGTAACGTTATAAAAAGGAAATAATCCGCTATCAATTTCTAATGATTCATTATACCCACCTCTTAAAATTAAATTAAAATACAGTTTTTTATCAATTTTAGGAATTATATTTTCTTCTTTTGAAGTAGCTATTTTTGTAGGTTCTAATATATAATTAATTCCTAAATTAAGGCTAACGGTGTTAATTCCTAAATTGGGATTTTTAAAAGCAATATTTGAAAAATGTATTAAACTTACTCCAGTATTTATACTTAACTTTTCTTGGTGCAACAATTGAAAAAATTGTAATTTCAAATATGCTGAAGCCAAAAATTTAGAGCCAATTGCGTGGTTTTTTGGATTTATTTCTGAATCGTAAGCTTTTGTTGCATAACCCAAACCAAAACCACTAGTTAACTTTAACTGATTATTTGGTTTATTTTTTAAATTATAACTATAATGTCTATAACCTCCAAATACTTCACCTAGAGCAGAAGAATTAAAATTTTGATATAAAAATGAAAAACCTCTTTCTGGGTATTTATAAAGTATATTGAAATTGTTATTTTTTGTATTTATTGTGTTGAAACTTAATAACACTCCGTAAGAATTTCCATCAATGGCATCTTTTAGTTTTTTATCGTGCTCAATAGGTCTTCCAAAAAAGAAATCAGTTTGTATATTATTGTATTTTACTGTTTCAGTTTGTGAAAAAACTTGAAATGTAAAAAGCAGAAATAATACAAAAAATAGATTTTTCATAAACAATTTTTAAAGTCTAATACCAACACCAAATTCAACAGTTTCTGCATCTGCCGCGTGTGCTTTTAATCTAATTGTTGCGTACCATTTATCGTTTAAATAACGTTTTAAACCAAGCGTTTCATACACTCTTCCAACATATTTAAATGGATATTTTATATAATATCCGATTTGAGTTTCAATGGATATTTTATTAATAAACAATTCATGTCCAATAAATATTCCAACTCTGGAAAAATCGGAAGTTTCTTTTAAATTGGCGTGTGGTATGGTTAAACTTAATTCATAATAGTCTTTTAAAATAGGAGAAATATATAAATCTGTTCCAAATTGTATGGCTGATTTTCTATTTAAACGTTTGTCTGCATAGGCCGAAAAAACAAAAAATGGTTTTACACCACTTCCAATAATTTCCGACTCGTTAATCCCACTTCTTACTGCAAAATTATATTTAACAGGTTCGGTAAAATGTTTAATTTCTGAAGAAGGAATATAGGTTTGAATGCTTTTGTTAGCATCTAAATCATAATTTAAACCTAAAGTTATAGCCCAAACATTCGTACCAGAATTGGGAGATTTTATGTTTGAGTTTGAAGCATGTATGAAAGTTAAACCAGCATTTAATCCTAAATTGTCAATTAGTTTTTCTCGTTGAAAATACAATTTAAAATAGGTGCTTGAATTTAAAGAAGATCCAAAAGCAGTGTTTTTGTTATTGGTTTCTTTATCGTAAGGATTTGTATTATAGGCCAATCCAATTCCAGCTCTAAATATTAATTGATTTTGTGAAGTTCTATTTGTAAAATAAAAATTATAATGACCGTAAGCTGAATATAATTTACCTAAAATATCTGATTTATAATCTTGATAACCAAGAGAATATCCAAAATCTGGATAATTATAATGTTCTTGCCAGCTTTCTTCTCCAAAAGTTCTTTTATTATAACTCAAGAAAATCCCAGTTGGGTGACCTTGTAATAAAATTGAGGCATCCGGATTTTGACGTAATATATTTCCGTAAAAATAATCTGCTTGGAAATAGGAGGAGTTAGATTGACTATAACTTATTGAGTAACTAGTAATTAATAATAAATAAAGAATTTTTCTCATAAGTTACTTCTCGCTAATTAAGTTTAAAGTTGATTTGTTCTTTTTTTAAAACTTCCAATAATTCATTTGAAATATCAATTTTAAAACTTCGACTTGGTAAGTTTAATCGTAATTTTTCACGATTATCTCTAACGGTAAAATGTAAGTTTTTAGTACCTTTATAATCATTTAAAATAGTATTAATTTTATTTATGTTTGGCTCATTTACATCCTTTATATCCAGATTTAAAGTAATTTTTTTTGAAAATTCTTTTAAAATGTCTTGTAGTAATTGAATGTTTGTAAAAGATAAACGCACATCATTATTCCAGCCTTTTTTACCATAAATTTTAAAAAACAAAAAAGAATTTGGCACAAAAAAATGTTTAAATCTCAAGTATTCTTCACCAAATATTCTAAATTCATAAGAGCCAGAATAGTCTTCAACAGTAAATAAAGCCCAACCTTTTCCATTTTTTGAAATCTTGTGTTCTACACTTGTTAAAATACCACCAACTGCTAACTCTCTATTTAATAAATTATCCTGGTTTTGAAATGCAGAAAGCTCTGTGTGACAAAAATATTCAATCTCAGTTTTAAAATCATCCAAAGGATGCCCTGAAATATAAATTCCAACCAATTCTTTTTCCTTAGATAACTCTTCCATAACTCCCCATTTTTCAGCAAATGGAATTTCAGGCTCTGGAAACTGTACTTCAGACGTTTCTCCAAATAAAGAGACTTGCGCAGAATTTTTATTTTCTTGATATTTATTGCCGTATCGAATTGCACGTTCAATAAACGTAACTCCTTTTTCATCTAATTGATAATATTGAGCACGATGCACATTTTTAAAGGAATCTAAACCGCCAGCCATTGCCAAACCATCAAATGCTTTTTTACTTGCAGCTCTCAAATCAACACGTTTTGCTAAATCAAAAATCGATGAATAATTACCATTTTTTTTCCGTTCTTTAACTATGGCATCAACTGCAGCAGCTCCAACACCTTTTATAGCGCCCATTCCAAAACGGATAGCACCTTCTTTGTTTACCGCAAATTTGTAATAAGATTCATTAACATCAGGCCCCAAAACAGGAATTCCAGCTCGTTTACATTCTTCCATAAAAAATGTAATTTGCTTTATGTCACTCATATTGTTCGACAAAACGGAAGCCATATATTCAGCAGGATAATGTGCTTTTAAATAGGCAGTTTGGTATGCAATATAAGCATAACAAGTAGAATGAGATTTGTTAAATGCATAAGCAGCAAATGCTTCCCAGTCTTTCCAAATTTTTTCTAATTTTTCTTCAGGATGGTTGTTCTTTTTACCTCCCTCAATAAATTTTGGTTTTAATTTTTCAAGTAGGGAAAAAATCTTTTTACCCATTGCTTTTCTTAGCATATCCGCATCACCTTTGCTAAAACCAGCCAATTTTTGTGAAAGTAACATTACTTGCTCCTGATATACGGTAACTCCATAGGTTTCTTTTAGGTGTTCTTCCATTTCAGGTAAATCGTACTCAATGGCTTCTTCTCCGTGTTTACGCATAATAAATAACGGAATATATTCCATTGGGCCAGGTCTGTACAATGCATTCATTGCAATTAAATCTGCAAATTCAGTTGGTTTTAAAGATTTCATATGCTTTTGCATTCCTGCAGATTCATATTGAAAAACACCTATAGTTTCACCTTTTTGAAAAAGCTCATATGTTTTTTCATCATCTAAGGGAAAGTCATCAGGAATTAACTTAATACCGTGTTTTGCTTTTATAATTTTAACGGTATCTTTAATTAGGGTTAATGTTTTTAGCCCTAAAAAATCCATTTTAAGTAACCCTGCACTTTCAACAACATTATTATCGAACTGGGTAACATACATATCCGAGTCTTTGGCAGTTGCTACGGGAATTAGATTTGTTATTTTCTCTGGAGTAATTATAACACCACAAGCGTGAGTACCTGTATTTCTAACAGAGCCTTCTAATGCTCTTGCCTGTTTTATAGTTTGCGATTCTAAATTATCACCTTCAGCAATTTTTATTAGTTCATTTACATTTTCAAGTTCTTCTGCACGTAAACCTTTAATTTTTTCTTTGCTTTTGGCATCTTCTCCAAAAATATGTTGAAGTTTAATACCAGGAATCAATTTCGCAATTCTATCGGCATCTGGTAAAGGCAAATCTAGGGCTCTGGCAGTATCTCTAATTGAAGATTTTGCTGCCATAGTTCCATAAGTAATTATTTGAGCAACTTGACTTGCACCATATTTCTTAATTACAAAATCAATTACTTTTTGTCGACCTTCATCATCAAAATCAATATCAATATCAGGCAATGAAACACGGTCTGGATTTAAGAAACGCTCAAAAAGTAAATCGTATTTAATGGGGTCTATATTTGTAATCCATAAACAATAGGCTGCTGCGGAACCAGCTGCAGAACCACGACCAGGACCAACAGATACTCCCATTTTACGAGCTTCTAAAATAAAATCCCAAACAATTAAAAAGTAACCAGGATATCCGGTTTTTTCAATAGTGGACAACTCAAAATCTAGGCGTTCTTTAGTCTCTTTATCTAAAACTTCACCATATCTTTTTTTAGCACCTTCAAAAGTTAAATATTTTAAGTAGGCGTTTTCACCACGTACACCTCCATCTTTTTCATCTTCAGGATTTATAAATTCTTGAGGGATATCAAACTTTGGAAGTAATACATCGCGTTCCAAAGTATAAATTTCTATTTTATCAACAATTTCTTGAATGTTAATAATAGATTCAGGTAAATCTTTAAACAAATTTCTCATTTGTTCCTGAGACTTAAAATAGTACTCGTTATTTGGTAATCCGTACCTAAAACCCCTTCCTTTTCCTTTAGGGGTGGCTGTTTTTTCGCCATCTTTTACACACAATAAAATATCATGTGCTTCGGCTTCATCTTCAGTGGTATAAAATGTATTGTTACTAGCTATTAATTTTACTTTATGCTTTTTTGAAAATTCAATAAGCACATCATTTACGTGATTTTCATTTTCCTGATTATGACGCATAACTTCTAAATAAAAATCTGTGCCAAATTGTTCTTTCCACCAAATTAAAGCTTCTTCAGCTTGGTTTTCACCAATATTTAGAATTTTACTTGGAATTTCACCGTATAAATTACCAGAAAGTACAATTAAATCCTCTTTGTATTCTTCAATTATTTTTTTGTCTATTCTTGGTACATAATAAAACCCATCTGTATGAGAGATGGAAGACATTTTCGCCAGATTATGATAGCCATTTTTGTTTTTAGCTAAAATAACTATCTGATATCCGTTATCTTTATGAGTTTTGTCTAAATGATTAACACAAACATTAAATTCACATCCTAATATTGGTTTTATGGGTAATTTAGGCGCTTCACCTTCTGGTAAATTTTCATTAAATATTTGGACTGTGTTGTTATGTGCCAAAGCTTCTCGTACAAAATAAAAGGCACCCATCATATTTCCAGAATCAGTAATTGCAACTGCGGGCATTTTATCTTTTATGGCTGAATTTATAAGGTTGCTAACACTGGAAGTAGATTGTAAAATAGAGAATTGAGAATGGCAATGTAAATGTGCAAAATTTGCACCTTTAAGGTTTTGAAGAGTTTTTTCAGAATGTTTAAGTATTTCAGGTTTTTCTTCTGATTTTTTCTTTAAACGCTTACTTTCTTTTTTTAAGTTTAAATGTTTTAACCCAATTATATTTATAACAGATGGATTTTTAGCATTAAATTTTCCAAAATAATCGGAAGGGACATCTAGTTCTTCTTTTGAAAAAACACGTTGTCTTATTAATTCTAAAAAACATCTAGTTGTTGCTTCTACGTCAGCAGTTGCATTATGTGCTTCTGAAAATGGAGCATTAAATAAATGTTGGTGTAATTCTGTTAAAGTTGGTAATTTAAACTTGCCCCCTCTTCCTCCAGGGATTTGACACATTGTAGCAGTAACTTCAGTACAAGTGTCTAAAACAGGCAAGTCTTTTAATAAAGTTTTTACATCCTTTCTATAATACTCACAACCCATTATATCAAGGTCGAACTTTACATTATGACCAGCTACAAATTTAGAATTGGATAAAGCTTCATTAAATAGATATAAAACTTTTTCTAAATCTTCGCCTTTTTCCAAAGCTAATTCTGTTGAAATTCCGTGAATTTGTTCAGCGTCATATGGAATATTATAACCTTCAGGTTTAATTAAATAATCGTGGTATTCAATTAATTCACCATATTCGTTATGAATTTGCCAAGCAATTTGAACGCATCTAGGCCAATTATCTGTGTTTGAAATTGGCGCATCCCATTTTTTTGGTAAACCTGTGGTTTCAGTGTCAAATATTAAAAACATGTGCTTGTTTAATTTGCTTGGAAAAATCGATTTTTTAAAAGTATGAATTTTAATATTTTTAAAAATCTAATAAGTGTTTTTTTTATTAACAATTAGTGTATCTTATTTTTTGTTAGGTGGTTAACCAATTAAAAATTTTACATAAAAACGTTAATGTGTTAAATTAAGTTATAACAACTTCTTTAGTTTAAAGACTAACATCCGTCATATTTTAGATTATTTTTAAACTGTAATTTTACCTCCTGAAAGAAAAGTAGAAGATAGATTATGACTCAGTTGAATTTAGATATTCATAAAAATAAAACAAATAACTTAGTTAAACATGAAGGAATTGTTTCGAGAATTTCTGATAAAACTATTACGGTTTCATTAAAAGGTAATGTTAACTGTGAGGGATGCAAAGCACAATCTGCTTGTGGTGTGTCTGACTCCAATGATAAAGAAATAGAAGTTATAAATTCAACACAATCATTTGAAATAAACGAACCTGTTGATGTTTTATTGAAAAAAGAGTTAGGCTTAAAAGCAGTTTTTTGGGCTTACGTTTTTCCTTTTATATTAATGGTAGTAGTTTTAGTAGCTACTTCTTTCTTTTTTAAAGAATGGATTGCGGGTTTATTATCGCTTTTAATTCTTTTTCCTTATTATTTTATGCTTTTTGTATTGAAAGATAAATTTCAAAAGGTATTTCAAGTATCAATATTAAAATTTAATTAGAATGACAGATTCAGTTTTATATAGCGTTTTGTTGCTAGTTTCTTTAGGGATTGTAGCAGCGGTAGTGTTATATATAGTTTCAAAAAAGTTTTATGTTTATGAAAATCCTTTAATAGCAGATGTAGATGATATTTTACCAGGAGCAAATTGTGCAGGTTGTGGTTCTCCAGGTTGTAAATCTTTTGCCGAAAAATTAGTTGGCTCAGAAGATATTTCAGACTTGTTTTGTCCAGTAGGAGGAAATGATGTAATGAAGGAAGTTGCCGCGCTTTTAGGAAAAGAAGTTGTAGAAAGAGATCCAACTGTGGCAGTATTACGTTGTCAAGGTGGTTGCGATGTTCGTCCAAAAACTACGGAATATCAAGGTCCAAGAACTTGTGCTATTTCAGCAATGGTTTATAGTGGTGAAACAGATTGCCAATATGGTTGTTTAGGAGATGGGGATTGTGTTAAGGTGTGTAAGTTTGATGCAATGTATATGGACGAAAGCACAGGCTTACCGGTTATTATTACCGATAAATGTACTTCGTGTGGCGCTTGTGTTGAAGAGTGCCCTAGAGATATTATTGAAATGCGACCAAAAAATAAACGCGATTTAAAAATATTTGTTGGTTGTTTAAATGAAGATAAAGGTGGAATTGCGAAAAAAGCTTGTGATGTAGCTTGTATTGGATGCTCAAAATGTGAAGATATTTGTCCAAAGGATGCTATTACTATGGCAAATCAATTGGCGTATATAGATGCAGGTCTTTGTACACTTTGCAGAAAATGTGTTGAAGTTTGTCCAACACATTCTATAATTGAAACAAATTTCCCTCCTAAAAAAGAAAAAAAAGTAGTTGAGAAAAAAGCTGTTGTAAAAAAAGAAGTTGAAAAAGTTGCAACTATAAAAGAGGAAGCAACTGTAGAATCAAAAAATATAAAAACGGATGCTTAAAACCTTTCCAAAAGGAGGAATTCACCCTCCTGAAAATAAAATTACAGCTGAAAAGGGAATTAAAAGAATGACAGTGCCAAAAGTGGTAAATGTCCCAATTGCGCAGCATATTGGTATTCCTGCTGAAATTGTTGTGGAGAAAAAAGATAAAGTTCAAATAGGTCAAGTAATTGCAAAATCTGGTGGTTTTGTTTCTTCAAATATTCATTCTCCAGTGACTGGTGTTGTTACTAAGTTAGACATGATTATTGATACAAGTGGTTATAAAAAACAATGTATTGTAATTCGAACGGATGCTAAAGATGAATCAAATTTTGAAGAGAAAGAATATCCTTTGAAAACGAACATTGAAATAGAACCTGCAGCTATTTTACAAAAAATTACTGATTGTGGAATTGTTGGTTTAGGTGGAGCAACATTTCCTTCTCAAGTGAAACTTAACGTACGCGAAGGAACAAAGTTAGATCACCTGATTATTAATGGTGTAGAATGTGAACCTTATTTAACAGCCGATCATAGATTAATGTTAGAAAAGGCACAAGAAATTGTTGTTGGAATTAAAATTTTAATGAAAGCTTTGCATATAGAAAATGCTGTTATTGGAATTGAAAACAATAAAAAAGATGCCATTAATCTTTTTAAAAGCTTTGTTAATAAAGAAGATGGGATAAAGGTTGCGGCATTGCAAGTAAAATATCCTCAAGGGGGTGAAAAACAATTGGTAAGAGCCATTTTAAAAAGAGAAGTACCAAAAAACGGATTGCCTTTAGATGTAGGTGTAATTGTGCACAATGTTGGAACAATTTTCGCAATTTACGAAGCTATTCAATATGATAAACCATTAATTGAGCGGGTTGTTACAGTAACAGGCAAAAATTTAGAAAATCCATCAAACTTTTGGGTAAAAATAGGAACTCCTATCAAAGATTTAATTGCTGAAGTTGGTGGTTTGCCTGAAGGAACTCGAAAATTAGTCAATGGTGGCCCAATGATGGGGAAAGCTATTAAAAACACCGATGTTCCAGTTACAAAAGGAACTTCAGGTATTTTGGTAATTTCAGAAGATGAAGCTAGCAGAGGTGAAGCAAAAAATTGTATTCGTTGTGGCGAATGTGTTTTTGTTTGCCCTATGGGCCTAGAACCTCATTTATTAATGAATTTGTCAGAAAAAGGTTTATATGAGCGGGCTTCAAATGAAGATATTATGACTTGCATTGAATGTGGTTCTTGTAGTTATGTTTGCCCATCACACCGTCCTTTGTTGGATTATATCCGATTTGGAAAAAGTATTGTTAAAAAGTTAGAAACCTCTAAAAATTAAAATGAGTCAACCTATTATTATATCAGCCTCACCACACGTGCATTCAGATAGAACCTCAAAAAAACTGATGTACGATGTTGTGATAGCTTTAATTCCTGCATTTTTAGTTTCATTATATATATTTGGAATTGGAGCATTTATAGTTACTGCTGTTGCGGTGGTATCCTGTTTATTGTTTGAGTATTTAATTCAAAAGTATTTATTGAAATCTGAAATCACAATTGGTGATGGTTCAGCATTAATTACTGGAATTTTATTAGCATTTAATTTACCGTCAGGGTTGCCAATTTGGATGATTCTTGTCGGGAGTATAGTTGCTATTGGAATTGGTAAATTGTCGTTTGGAGGTCTTGGTTTTAATATTTTCAACCCGG
>Ga0102815_10000463_pt1 | contig 27566 bp, 28 predicted proteins | sample ColrivemetaGS759_FD_79113 | JGI IMG/M metagenome (GOLD analysis project Ga0102815, IMG submission 79113) | Estuarine microbial communities from the Columbia River estuary - Ebb tide ETM metaG S.759 | ecosystem: Environmental > Aquatic > Marine > Intertidal zone > Estuary | place: USA: Columbia... | reverse complement strand
TCCGTTGTATAATAACTTCGAATTTTAAGAGCTCGAGTATGTTTGTTTTTATTCTTAAAAACGCTGTTTCCTTATTTCTCAATACTTCAAAGAACTTGTCTTATGTAATCAGTAAGAATTCCCATCCCTACTCATCTTTCAACATTTTAACCCTCAATAACTACAGACCGTTGTCTCAATTGCGGGGTGCAAAGATATGCACAGTTTTTGGTTTAGCAATACTTTTTTGAAAGAAATTTTGAAAAAATAATTTCCCAAACACTCAGGAGTCTAACGATCAAGGTATTGAAAGGTTTCATTTTTTATTTTTTTTTGTGGAAACCTAGTAATTTCGGCATCTTTGTAATTGATGATACTAGGTAGAAGGGCATATTTAAAAACACTCGAGGACGAACAAGTTATTAGTGTTTTTCAGCAAAAACAATGGCCTGCTTGTATAGAAGAAATTTACAGGCGCTATGCCCATCTTACTTATGGAGTTCATTTAAAGTATGTTAAAAATCATGAGGATGCCCAAGATTTAACAATGGAACTCTTTTTAAGACTCCCAGAACTGATCAATAAACATGAAATTGGCAATTTCAGAGCTTGGATTCACCGGGTAGCGAGTAATGCTGCGCTTGGCGCCTTACGCAAGCAAAAGGGTAATCATCATTTGCCAATCGATGAGCTAGCTATTCCTTCAGAGTCAAACGACACAGATTTTACTATAGATCAGCATCTTGACCTTTTAAGCACTCATCTTGATGAGCTAAAAAAGGATCAAAAAAAATGCATCCAATTGTTTTATTTAGAACAAAAAAGTTACGAGCAAATCATGATACACACAGGTTTTACTTTCAAGGAAGTTAAAAGTCATATTCAAAATGGCAAGCGGAATTTGCGCCTGCTAATCTCACAAAATCCAGCATATGAAAGCAGATAGATCGCTTCTTAAAAAATATTTTAACTCAAAGAATCACCGAGTTAGAAACCAAATTGAGCGTACTTTCCAAGGCGATGATTTGGTCATGGATGCATTCGAAGGGTTTCATTCAGACAAGCAAGCATGGAGACAATTCGAAAAATTTGACCGTCACTTTAATAAAAGTGTTCGTATGAAGAGATATCTATTCTTATGCGTATCGCTAAGTCTATCTTTAATTATCGGATGGAATTTCATTCCTGCATTTAAAACCAAAACACATAAAGAGAGGCTTAGTAATCAACCTAAGGAGGAGGGTATTATAATTCATCGCCAGCAGCAAATTGTAAAAATGCAAGCGGTTGCAAAGAGTGACGTCATCACTCCAAAGCAAGTTTTGTTGGAATCTGTAGTTCAAGTACAAAAGCAAGAGAGTAAAATGCAGGCCTTAGAAAAAATGAAACAGATGCCTGCACAGCGCATAGAACTGAAAAAAGATGCCTCAAATCGGCTCGCCCTTACTAACGGTCGGGAATTATATATTAAAAACTTTAAGGTGATTGACTACCGCTATTACAGAAAGGAACAAACAAAAAATAACCTGACTCAAGAGGAAAATGAATTTGCGGAAAAAACCATTAAGATTCCTTATTTCAACTTATTGAGCACGGCTATAGAAGACTTTGCACAGTCAAATTATAAATTAGCTCTTCTGCATTTTGACGAGATTTTGGCTGTCTATGCAGATGATGCCAATGCACTTTTTTATGGGGCAATGTGTTTGTTCAATTTAGGAGAATATACACAAGCTGAAAACCGCTTGGTCAAGCTGCAGAATATTACAATGGCTAATTTTAGAGAAGAAGCCAATTGGTATTTATTGCGCGTTTACAAACAAACAAAACAAAAAGCGGACTTCAATCAACTACGCACGCAGGTCATTGAAAACAACGGGTTTTATGCCAATAAAGCCTTGGAGCTTCGTTTCGAGTAAATTTACACCCTTCACAACTAGAAATCATTGATGAAATACCTACTCTTTATTGCCTGCACCTTTGGACAGTTCTTAAATGCCCAAGAGCTCATTCAAATCAATGGATTTACACAAGGCACCACCTTTCATATTCAGTACTTGGATATTAAAAATCGAAACTTTGAGCATAAAGTTGTAAAAATTTTAACTGATTTTGACAATTCAGTTTCTACCTACAATGCCAATTCAATCATTTCAAAAGTGAATCGTAATGAGAAAAATATAAAGCTCGATACCTATTTTACAACTTGTTTTACAGAAGCAAAACATCTTTTTGAAATTACACATGGTGCATTTGACCCAACGGTATATCCATTGGTCAACGCTTGGGGGTTTGGCCCTGAAAAAAAACAAGCGATAGAACAAACAAAACTTGATAGCATATTAACCTTTGTGGGTTTCGACAAAATAAGGATAGATAAGGGGACTGTCGTGAAGTCTGATCCAAGAGTGCAACTTGATTTTAATGCGTTTGCTCAAGGATATTCTGTGGATGTGCTTGTAGATTTTTTACAAAAAAAGGGGATCAAGGATTTTATCATTGAGATTGGCGGCGAGGTAAGAGCGCATGGCCATGATCAGGACCAATTCATATGGCGCGTTGGCATAGAACAACCCATTGAAAATAAAATTCAAAACAATGCTCACCAAGTGATTATTGAATTAGACAACAAAGCTGTAGCAACTTCCGGAAATTACAGAAGATTCATAGAGGTCAATGGCAAAAAAATAGTGCATAACCTGAACCCCTCAACGGGGCTCCCTACTTCCAATAACCTACTGAGCGCATCAGTGTTTTGCTCAGATGCCTTGAGTGCGGATGCGCTGGCAACTGGCTTTTTAGTCATGGGGCTGGAGAAAACTAAAATATTTTTAGAGCTAAATCCCGAAATTGGCGCCTACCTCATTTATTCAAATGACAAAGGAGAATTTGAAGTTTTTATGAGCCCACAGCTTGAGCATTGGATTAAAAACAAGCAATAAAAAAGGCCCCTTAAAAGAGGCCTTAAAGATTTTATGATGGTTTGCCTATTGATTGAGAAGCACTTTTTGTTCAGTGCGCTCTAACCCATTGGAAACTTCAATGATATAATACCCATTTTGAAAAGTATTCAAGTTGAGTTGTTTTTGAGTCAAGCCTTTGATATTTTCTTCAATCATTAACTTGCCATTCAAATCAAATACTTTTACCTTATCTGCTTGATTGAAGGATAAATTAAAAATTCCATCTGCACTTGGGTTCGGTTGTACCTGGAATTGTAATGGTGCGTTCACCTCTTCAATTCCAACTCCCGAAGGTTGCCAAGTCAATAAAATCCCTGTGAAATTTGAATCATCATTAGTCCATGGTAAATCTGCATTAGGGCCTTTGGTAAAGGTGAATGTTCGCGTGGCAGTATTGGTATTGCCGTGATTCCAAGTAGATTCTATAATGATTTTGTAGGTGCCATCAGCAACTAAATTACCAGATACATCTGTACCATCCCAAGTGACGCTAATGGCGCCAAAATTATTGAGTGTGGCCCCTGTTGTTGCGCCAACAGTATTACAAGCTGCTGAGGTTGCATTATTGGCCGTGCCACCAGATTTAACTGCCCATGTAGGCAAATGGTCCTTGGTGCCGCCACCAACATTTCTTTTTCGAGTCTTTACGAAAGTTCCTGAGTTGGTCTCAATCCAAACAGCCATTACATTTTTAGTGCCTGTGTAGGAGGTATGTGGGGTTTGAGTAAAATTTAAGGTGAGCGTACCTGGTGTTTGTCCGAAAAGCAAGGTGCTTAAAAAGAGTGGTAAAGTGAGTGCAAAAAGTTTCATTTGATTATATTTCAGAGTGTAAAAGTATTATTTTTTTCAGAATTTAATTCTTTACTTTTTTTAAAATGCTGGTGCGCCATTCTTGACCTAAATAGCTGTTGGGAAGCGAGGGCTAAAAAGTAATGCGCATCTGCATTACTTTTCTCTAATTTAACTGCATGCTTTAAATCTTCAAAGGCTAATTTGTATTCAAAGATTTCGACATAGAGCTTGCCACGTAAAAAATAAGCGTCAGCATTTTTTTTATCAGCATTGATCAAAACACTTAAATCGGCAATAGCACCAGCGGTATCTGCAGCTAATTCTCTCTGCACGGCACGATCAAAATATAAGCCTTCAATAGCAGCATTTTCATTGATCAAGGTGGTGAGGTGCTTCACTGAGAGCACATGATTGTTGGCATACGATGCCTCCAAGGCCAATTGATAAATCGAATCTAAATTCACCAATGATTTTTGGCCGTAAATAGCACCAAAAATAGCACTATATACCACGGCAATCAGAAAGTTAAATCGCATTAATTATCAAGCTTGCCTTGCTGTATCCAACAGGCGATTTTTTGAATCGTAGTATCTTCAAGTGCTGGGCCACCCTGCGGCATTAATTGATAGCCGCTTCCTTTCATTGATCCTAATACAGCAGTGGCATTGGCTGAAATAGCCGCATAGGAACTCAAATCATAACCACCTGATGCATTCCCTTGTTCATGACAACCTATACAATTGGCCTGCATGATTGGCATGACATCATTGGCAAAAGAAATGGTGGTGTTGCATTGCTGATCAATGGGCGTCACTTTCTCACGAGTGCAAGACATCAAACCTATGAGCATTAAAGCAAAAATAAAGAGAGATACTTTCATAAGAGCATTATTTAGCTTGCGCAGGGATTTCAAAATTCACTTTCATTTGATCGGGAACCGCATCGCTCTTTTTGCCAACTTTAAAGTCCATTCTATTGACATAAAACGAACCTTTGAAAGTAATTTTATTGCCGGACTTCGAATAGGTAGCTGGCACCGTTACTGCTTTGGTGATTCCTTTGATGGTAAGGTTGCCATAAATATTATAGGCACTACCTTCCTTTTTCTCAACCTTTGTTGATTTGAATTTCGCATAAGGATATTTTGCCGTATCAAACCACTCTGCTGTTTGCGCTTTTTTGGTCATCATGCCATTGCCCGTAGAAATTGAACGGATGTCAATTTTAAAGTCAAAATTTGCCGCTGAGAGGTCTTTATCGTCAAAATCGATATCTCCACTCATTATTTTAAAGGAGCCTGAAGGATCTTTACTCTTGAACTCAATACTAAAATCATTGGTAACCGAATAATGTTCGATGGCCATAAAAGTAAAAGCTGATAATACAATCAAGGCGAAAAAAGCTAGAATTTGTTTGGTGGTTTTCATATAAGGAGGTTTAAAAATTATTCTATTACAAATTTCCTGCCAACTGTGAAACCAAATCTAAATTGACCTTTTTTCCATTGTTCAGATGTGTAGGGTATGAATTGTGTTTCCCCTATCCCTCCTGAGTTGGTTAAATTGATAGTGAAGTTGTGGCCGAAGGTAAACCACTCAAGTGCCAAAGCACCGCTGTTGGTGAAGCCCGATTGGCGGTAAAGCGGATTATTAAAACAGTAATAATACTCCCCAACCAAAGCAAAACGAGAACTCAGTCGCAAACGACCCGCCACACCAAGAGCAAAAAGATCGTTTTGATCTGTAGAGGCTACATAATTGCGGTGCACCAAAGTAGGCATGAACTGAATAGCCCCCCTATCACCAAAATGATGTGCAACGGTAAGCTGGGTAAAGTAATTGAGTCGGTGGGCAACTTTTGGAAAATGCGTCACAAGACCTTCATCTAAGGAAGCCGTCATGTAAGTAAAACTAGACCCTGCAACAGCGGTAATTGAAATAGGAGATTTATTTTCTTCTTGGCTAATGACTTTATATTTTACAAAACCATCAACCAAAGAACGATAAGGCGCTGCAGTTCCTTTCGCCCTGCCAAACCCAACCATGAGGTTGTCATTGATGCCGTATTCTAGAGCGATGCGCATGTCTGAAAGGTTGTCAAAACCAAACATGTTTTGAACGCCACCATTCACACCCGCCATATCGCCAAAACGGTGCTCGATACGAAATTCATAGGTGCCCTTGCTAAGGGTTTCAACGGAGTGCCCGTTGATTACCCTTGTTGAAGAGAAGGATGTTTGCTGCTCCGTGGGCTCTTCATAATTCTCGTCCACATAGTTATTTTCTGCTGGTTCTTGAGCATACGCCAAAAAAGGCAAAAGTGCAATGATCGAATAGAAAAATTTCATAATGCAAAGATGAAAACAATTTGATTTGCTATTCAGCCAATGAATAAAAAATCAAGTAAATTAATATAAATATAATGTAGACTTTGGAGGATTATCTCTTTTTGCGTTTTTGGGCCAACCAATGAGGTGTTTTAGATTCTTTTAAATCTGGTGTTTCAATTAATTTTTCTAGCAAATCGGGCCGCTTTGCTTTGAGCAGTCTTTGACGGATCCAATCTTTATTTTCTTTCTTGTACCAGAAGAAATAACGGTTCTGATTCAGTTTTTCTTCACGTGTTTTAACAGTTTGAACTGGCTTAAGGGTGTAAGGATGCACACCTGTGTAGTAAATAACCTCGGCAACGGTCATTGGTGTTGGGGTAAAATCTTGGACTTGTTCCAACTGAAAGCCCATATCTTTGGTTTCGGCAGCTAAATTCGCCATGTCGATTTCTTCACAACCGGGGTGTGAGGAAATAAAATACGGAATGAGCTGTTGCTTGAGACCGTGTTTGGCCGATAAGCGGTCATATTTTTCCTTGAATTTATGAAAATATTGAAACGATGGCTTGCGCATAATTTTCAGCGTTGCATCAGAAGTGTGCTCAGGTGCCACCTTTAAACGGCCCGATACGTGGCGTGTTATTACTTGTTCAATGTATTGATCATGGTTGCCATCCTCGTTGTTTTTATTGAAGTCGTCAACCAATAAATCATAACGGATGCCCGAACCAACAAATGCCTTTTTCACTCCCGGATACTGATCAATTTTCCGGTAAAGGTCAGTCATTTGCTTGTGTGAAGTATCTAGGTTATGACATATCACCGGATGAATGCAACTCGGAGAAACACATTTGGCACAAATGCTTTCATCTTTGCCTTTCATGCGATACATATTAGCTGAAGGGCCACCAATATCAGAAATGTAGCCTTTGAATTCAGGATGCTTAGTCAATTCCTCCACCTCTTTGAGTATGGATTGCTCACTGCGCGAGGCTATGAATTTTCCTTGATGGGCAGATATTGTACAGAAACTACAACCACCAAAACAACCCCGGTGTGTGTTGACTGAGAATTTAATCATATCGTAGGCCGGAATGGCACCACGCTTTTTGTATTTGGGATGAGGGAGCCTTGTATATGGCAAATCATAAGATCCATCCATCTCCTTTTCAGACATTGTTTTAAAGGGTGGATTGATGACCAATGTTTGCGGTCCAACGTGTTGAATAATGCGATTGGCCGCCCATTTATTGGACTCTACTTCAACAATTTTAAAATTTGCGGCATACTTGAGTTTGTCTTGCATACAATCTTCATGACTGGCAAGCTCTACGGTTTCCCAATTTTTATTTTTAGGAAGATCCATTTGTGCATCTTGCAAAAATGCCACTTGATTGATGGTTTTGGCTTGCTCAAAAGGCACGCCGCGTTTAAGAAGGCGAAGCAAGGTGCGCAATGGCTGCTCCCCCATGCCATAGACGAGTAGGTCTGCTTTGGAATCCACCAAAATGGAAGGCATCAGTTGGTCTTTCCAATAATCGTAGTGGGTAACCCGCCTCAAAGAGGCCTCAATACCACCAAGCAAGATTGGAGTATCTGGATAAAGTTCTTTGAGAATATTGCTGTAAACAATACTGGCATAGTCTGGTCTGAAACCCGCCTGGCCGCCGGGCGTGTAGGCATCTGTTGAACGCAAACGTTTATTGGCCGTGTAGTGATTTACCATTGAATCCATGCAGCCCGCCGTCACCCCAAAGAAATATTTTGGCTTGCCCAATTTTTTAAAATCGCGCAAGTCATCCTGCCAATTAGGTTGAGCAACAATTCCTATTCGAAAACCCTCGCTTTCGATAATGCGCCCAATCACAGCAGTTCCAAAACTTGGATGATCAACGTAGGCATCGCCTGAAATTAAAATCACGTCAAATTCTTCCCAACCCTTTTTTTGTGCTTCTTTTAAAGAGAGCGGTAGCCAATCAGTAAGGGGGCGTTCTTGATTCATGTTACAAAGATACACCAAGAACAATGCGTGGTGAATTTTGTTGTAATTTTGTAAGACGAATCAACCAATATTTACTTTAAAAATAAGATCAAAATGGCTTTTGAACTCCCTTCTTTACCCTATGCATACGACGCATTAGAACCCCACATTGACGCCCGTACCATGGAAATCCATCATGGAAAACACCACCAGGCATACATTACCAACCTTAACAATGCCATTGCAGGTACAGACTTAGAAAATATGTCCATTGAAGACATTCTCAAAGTTTGTTCAGACAAGCCAGCAGTGCGCAACAACGGAGGTGGTTTTTGGAATCACAACTTGTTTTGGGAAGTCATGTCGCCAAACGGTGGTGGTGAACCAACAGGTGCATTAGCTGCAGCAATCAATGAAACCTTTGGTTCATTTGAATCATTCAAAGATGAATTTGCCAAAGCAGGTGCCACACGTTTTGGTTCAGGCTGGGCATGGCTTTGCGTCTCTAACGGAATGCTCACCATTTGTTCGACTGCAAATCAAGACAACCCACTCATGGGCGAAGGGTGCCACGGCACTCCAATTCTATGTCTAGATGTATGGGAACACGCCTACTACCTCAACTACCAAAACCGCAGACCAGATTACATCAATGCATTCTTCAATGTGGTGAATTGGGAGGTTGTTGCAGCTAAATTTGCGGCGGCACATTAATCCAGACTAATTTGTAAAAAAAAAGGGCGGTCAATGACCGCCCTTTTTAGTTTCATTTAAAACTCATTAGAAATTTACTTGAGCTTGAATCCTAAGCAAATTTCCTCTTTGGTAATTTGTTGGATTGACAGCATCCTCGAATCTTCTAGCGGACATCGTGTACATCACAACCAATTCAAAATTTTTGTTCGGTTGCCACTCAGCTCCAATCTCGAGTTCTTTCATTTGATAACTTCTCGCATCTAACTCATGTTTTTTGCCGCCGTCATAATACTGAAAACGGCTAAAGGGCATAAGGCATTGGCCATTAAAATCTAATTTATAAACTGCCGTTACATAACCCCCTTTGAGTTTTTGTTCGGTTACACTATTGGTAAATTTATCAAACTCCGGACCCACCCCAACGTTGTATTCGGCGAAAATACCGAATGGCCTAGGATAAATAATGGCCGTTGCACCTACGCGTTCGTCACGATACAATTTATCAGTTTGTAAACCAACGCCAGATGTATTAGATAACAATGTATACTGTCCTTTATAGGCTTGAATACCAAATTCAAATATTTGGCTTTTGTATTCAAATGGATAAGAAACTCGACCAACAATATGTTTATTGGCATTCAATTCAGGTCTATTTGCCGTTTGGCCGTTATAGACCCCGAGTCCAACAACCCCATAATCTCCCGATCCTTTCAAATTTTCCTTTACTAGTCTCGAAAATAATTTGCGTTTGTCTGCAGGTGCCCAGTAGAAAAATACACCTAAATCGCGTTCATTTGAAACCGCACTATTCGTTGGATCGGCACGGTCTAGTGGTAAGCGGTTCTGAGAAGACTGCATGTTCTCAAAACCAAAAGGCACTTTTGACTGACCGATTCTAAAGCGAAATTCATTTTTAGCATCTAACCCTACGTCAAAATAGGCATCTCTTAATTGTGCAAAGTTGAGTGAACTTGACGAAGGTGCACTTGCAAAGTCTGGTTGAATGTAAAAATAAACTCTCGGGTGTACTTGACCATAAAATATAAGGCGTGTACGACGAATGAAAAAATCATTATTGCCTCCCCAACTTTTATCACATTGTTCACATTCTAGGTCCGGATTGGTTTGCAACAAACCGTTATATCTTACCTGAAGATATCCTCTTACCTGAACATTTTCATACCATTTCTTTACTACAGAAGGAGTGGTTTTCACTTCTAATGTATCTCTTACTACTTGTCCAAAAATACTAGTACTTATGAACATCAGGAGCAACATGCTGTAAATCTTTATCATTTTTTTCAACTTTAAATTCGATGCCAAAATTATGCGGATAATTTTTGCTTAACACTTGTTTCATTTTCATTTAACTTTAAAATAATTTGCTTAATAATTTTTTAACATTAATCCATGCCTGATGTATACTAATTGACAAATCAACCCTAGCGAGCTAGACTTTTCATAAACAAATGTTATGTTTACGTTAACAAAAAGCAGGTTGTAGTCAAAGCCAATAAGTTCCTACTACATTTGCTTCATTAAAACATTAAATATGGCTGGATTATTTAGTTACTTTTTACCTAAAGACAAGGTATTTTACTCATTATTTGAAGATGCAAGCAATAACTTAGAACGCATTGCACAAAAGCTTCTTCAAGTAGTTCACGAATCTGACTTCAACAAGCGCGCTGCGTTGATTAGCGAAATGAAGGACATAGAACATCAGAATGATAATATTACTCATCAGATTTTCATTGAATTAGGCAAAAACTTTATTACACCATTTGACCGCGAGGATATTCACGCATTGGCATCAGCGCTTGACGATATCGCTGACTATATCTATGCCTCTGGTAAAAAAATTAATTTTTATAAAATAGACCCTATCGCAGATCAAGGCATTCAAAAAACTGCAGCAGCAATCAATGATGCAGTTGTTGCTGTTAAAGCTGCGGTGATGGAATTGCGCAACTTGAAAAACACACAAAAAATTATTGAGTGTGTGATTAAAATCAATAGCATTGAAAACAATGCCGACAACATCTTTGATATGAGCATCGAACAACTTTTCAATTCCGATGTCGACGCCAAAGAATTGATCAAGCGCCGTGAGTTATACATGGTAATGGAAACGGCTACTGATAAGTGTGAAGATGCGGGCAATGTTATTGAATCTATTGTTGTTAAGTACGCGTAATTTATTACGAACCAAAAGTATAGCTCATGTTTACTTTATTAATTATAGTAATTGCAATTGCGTTAATTTTTGACTTAGTCAATGGTTTTCACGATGCGGCCAATTCTATCGCCACGGTAGTTTCAACAAAGGTTCTTACCCCTTTTCAAGCCGTTTTGTGGGCTGCGATGTTCAATATCATTGCCTTTTGGGTTTTTGATATGAGTGTGGGAAATACCGTTGCCAAGGTTGTAGATAACGGTGCCATTGATCTTTGGGTAATATTAGCAGGCCTTCTAGCCGCCACCTTCTGGAATCTCTTAACTTGGTGGTTAGGCATCCCTTCCTCATCATCGCATACGCTCATTGGTGGTTTTGCCGGTGCAGCCGTTGCCCATGCAGGTTTTAGTGTAATTGCCGGAGGAGAAATCATCAAGGTGGTTCTTTTTATATTCCTGGCACCATTGGTTGGTGGGTTCATAGCGTACCTAATTGCGGTGGTTACGATTGCACGGTCATTTTGGAAGAAAATGCTTGTCATTCTCATTCTTTCTGGCATTACCCTTCTTATGATGCAATACCTCATAGAATATTTAGACATGAAACCCATCATGATGTATATTGTCATTGGAATGTTGGCTATTTTTATTCTTGTATACATCTGGTTTGAAATTGCACACGGTACTCGAAAGCCTTCGGCTTTGAAAGAAGCAAACATGCACAAAAAATTGCAACTTCTTTCTTCGGCTGCATTCTCTTTAGGGCATGGTGGAGCTGATTCTCAAAAGGTAATGGGTATCATCTGTGCAGCACTCCTTGTGTATGGCAATTTGGGACGTGAAGGTAAACTTGAAAATCCTGTACCAAAAGATCTACGCATCACTGAGCTCATGCAAATTGAATACAAAGATGCTGATGGAAAGAAACATAAATTCAAACCGGAAGCGGCTGAAATCGAAGGCAAGGTATATTATATTGACCACAAAGAAGTGATTGATGCAGCTTCTGGGGTTTCTCTTTATAGCGAAAACGGCAAAGCAATCAATACTGTTCAAGGGGCTCCTTCTTTTAAGGCCATTGATGAGGAAATGCACAAAATTGAGATATACTCTTTCGGTGATGCGCTTTGCGATGCTAAGACTAACGATACTATCTTCTTAGATAAAGCACTGAACAAGGATTATAAGTTCGCTGGCGTGTTCAATTCCTATATTGATCAAGGTAAAAACGAATTGCTTGAAGGCCATAAAATAAAAACGAAAGTGCATTCAGATACCATGCCATTTTGGGTAGCCTTCGGATGTTACTTAATGATTGGAATTGGAACTTTGATGGGTGGATGGAAGATTGTCAAAACCATGGGGACTAAGATAACCAAGGTCACACCGCTGGAAGGTGTTTGTGCCGAAACCGCAGGGGCCTTTACCCTGTTTGTGGTATCTCAGTTTGGAATCCCTGTTTCGACAACCCACACCATCACTGGTTCTATCATTGGCGTTGGCGCCACTAAACGCCTGAGCGCAGTGCGTTGGGGTGTAACTATCAATCTACTTTGGGCTTGGATATTGACCATCCCTGTAAGTGGTGCGCTTGCAGCATTGTTTTATTATTTGATCCTTTGGTTTAACTAATAAAATTCAAATATTCGATGAAAAAGGGGGCTTAGGCCCCTTTTTTCGGTAAATATTCATGTGCTTTTGCTTTTTTTTTAAAATTCCGTAATTTTAGCGCAATCAATAAAAATATACTATGAAAAAACTTTTACTTTCTTTGAGTGCTGTGATGCTTACTGCTGTCACGTACGCACAAGTAGTAGTTGCAGGTGTAGCACCTCAGAGCGTGCTTGGCAACTATGAATACACTATTGCTGATTGGGGTTCAACTCCAACACTTTCTGCTCCTGGACAATACGTTCAAGGTGATTTAGTACTTGCTATGTCAGATACGCTTCCTTGGCCAAATGGTTCACTTGCGTGTAATTTGAATATCACACCTGTAGATACAACAAGTGGATTATTGAATACAGTTGCAGGTAAAATTGCGGTTGTTTACCGTGGTGCATGTAACTTCTCGCAAAAGGCTTACAATTGCCAGCTTGCAGGTGCGATTGCTGTAATTATTGTAAATAGCCAAGGTGCACCTATCGCTATGGGTGGTGGAGCACTTGGTGGTTTGGTAACTATTCCAGTTGTAATGATCAATACCAATGACGGTAACTTCTTAGCTGGTTTGGTTGCTAATGAGCCCGTGACGATGTTTATTGGTAACAAAACTGGTCTTTACACCAACGATATTGGTTTCTATGCCAGCGGTGTAAACAAAGCATATTATGCCACAACGCCATCTTACTTGGCTACAAGTGCCACTGAATACAACATTCCACTTGGTGGTCGTGTATTGAACTTTGGTAGTGCTGCTCCTGCTGGCGCAACTTTCACAGCGGTGATTACTGACCCAAGCGGTGCCGAAGTATATAACAACTCTGTAAACTTAACTTTAGGTGTTGGTCCTGACCAACAAGATGTTACTTTGCCAGACTTCTCAATGGCTAGTTACCCAAGTGGTACATATACACTTACCTACACTGCTGATATCCCTGCTGGTGATGACGAAACTTCTGATAACGCATACACTACAACATTCAGTATTTCTGATGACCAATGGGGTTATGCACAAATGGATACAACAAACATGCCATCTGGATGGAACTACTACCGTGGTTCTTCTACACAAACTGAGTTTGTAGTTTGTTCAAACTTACGCAATGACAACGCTAGCCGTTTGGTTGCAGAAGGAATGTATTTCTCAGCAACTTCTGCTGATTCACTAGATAACGAAGAAATCCTTTTGACTTTATTCGAGTGGGCTGATGTATTCGTTGATGTAAACGACGCTAACATTGGCTTTAACACTTTGAATGAAGTAGCTTCTGGTTACTACACATTTGGTAACGGTGAAGAATACATGACTGTTTATGCTGCATTTGACGCACCAGCTGTTCTTGAAGATGGTAAGCGTTATTTGGCTTGTGCCTACACAGGATCTCCAATCTATTTTGGTTTTGAAGGTGATGGTGACCTTACCTGGAACTACGGTGTTTACCAACAACCAATTTCTCCAGTAAAATTAGACGGTACATGGTATTTTGATGGTTTTGGTACAGACGTTACTGCTGCTATGACTTTGAAAGTTTCTGAAAACGATGCAAATGTTACTGAATTGCCAACTATCAATGGTTCAGCTTACCCGAACCCTGCTTCAGACAATGTGAATATTGCATTGAACACTACAGGTAAAGCAAACATTACTGTAACTGATATTTCTGGTAAAGTTGTATTGGCTACTAGCAATGAATTCAATGGTGCTGAATTCACAGTTTCTATCGCTAACTTCGAAAATGGTCTTTACATTTTCAACGTAAGCATGGAAAATGGTCAAACTGCACAATTCAACGTTGTGAAGAACTAATTTCTAGAATATTAAATTGAAAATGGGTGGCTGAGGTCACCCATTTTTTTTATACATTAGTGTCAACAAAATATATAACTATGAAAAAACTATTACTTACGCTGAGTGTATTTGCCTTATCAGCATTGGCATACGCTCAAGTAATTACTGCTGGTATTTCCCCACAAAATATCGTTGGTAATTACAACTTTACCTGGGCACAACCCGGGAGTGGTTGGGGCTGCCCAGATTTCAATATTCCAGGTACTTTTGTTGAAGACACATTGATGGTTGTCGATGACGGATCAACTGGCATAAATGCGCAAGGCAATCCAATTTCTGCCGAGGGATGTAATCCTTTGATCAACGACCTAACAGGAAAAATTGCCGTGATTTTTAGAAATACCTGCGAATTTGGTGCCAAGGCAATGAATGCACAAAATGCAGGGGCTGTTGGCGTTATAATTGTGAACAGAAACCCAGGCGAGGTGATTGCCATGGGTGCTGGTGCACAAGGAGCAAACGTTACAATACCTGTAGTGATGCTCGATATCACGGATGGTTTGAACATTATTGCCGAAATGGGAAATGGGCCGGTGGTCATGTTCTTAGGTAACAAAACTGGTTTATATCCGAATGATGCTGGAATATCAGGCAATGCAACATTGTTGCCACGTCAAGCCATGGTGCCTTCACAATTGGCCCAAAATGGCACTGAATATAATTTTGACCTCGGTGCACGTATTTACAACTACGGCAACCAAGCGCAAAATGCGGTATCCTTGACAGCAAAAGTAATCAACCCAACAGGTGTAGAGGTTTACAGCAATACAGTAAACGGCATTAGTCTTGCCGCCGGAGATTCCATCGATGTGGACCCAACCTCTGCCAATAACTTACCAAACTTCTCTATGCCGTCATATACAGCGGGTACCTACACCCTTACTTACAGTGTAGATTTGGGAGTAGCTGATGATTATGCTGCAGACAATACACTTTCCACAACATTCACCATCACTGACTCTTTGTATAGCTTTGCCCAAGCTGATCCAACCACTGGTGTGCCGTCAGGAAGTAACTACTACCGCCCTTCCACCAACAACCAAACTTACTCAATTTGCCAAGTGATTGACAATCCTAATGCCAGTCGTTTGAAGGCAAAAGGTTTATGGTTTTCGGCAACGGCTGCTGCCGGCGTGGCTATTGATGGTGAAGAAATTGCACTTTATTTATACAAATGGGAAGATCCATTTGCTGATTTAAATGATGCCAATCTTGCTTTCAATACCCTAACAGAAGTGGCCAATGGGTATTACTATTTCCCATCTGACACCTTGCAAGGTGTTTCGGTATACGGAGCCTTCACCGCACCTGTTGGTTTAATGGACAACCAACGTTATTTGGCTTGTGCGCAAACCGTAAATTTAAGTGTTTATTTAGGTCATGAAGGCAACACCAACCTTACTTGGAATGAATTGTATTACGCACAACCTATGGCGCCAATTGAAAACGACGGATCATATTTTGCAGTTGGTTTTGGTTCTGATATTCCAAACTCAATGGCCGTATCTGTAGGTAACAACGATGTCAATGTTGCGGAACTCAATACCGTTTCAGGCAAAGCATTCCCGAACCCTGCCAATGACCTAGTGACTGTATCTATCGAAGGTGAAGGCATGGCACAATTAATCATAACTGATGTAGCCGGTAAAGTTGCCATGGCAACACCTTTAAACCTCGCAACAGGCCAAGATCAAATCAATATTGAATCCTTAGAAGCAGGGCTTTATATTTTCAACGTAACACTCGAAAATGGGAAAACTGCCCAATTCAATGTGGTGAAAAAATAAAATCTAACCAAAGTGCTTACAAAAGGGACAGGCAACTGTCCCTTTTTTATTTGCTATCTTTGCGCTATGTCTAAAGCATCCTATACAGTTACAGCAGCGCTCCCCTATGCCAATGGGCCCCTTCATTTAGGGCATGTGGCAGGGGTATATTTACCAGCAGATATATTTGTTAGGTTTTTGCGCATGAATGGTCATGATGTAGCTTTTATTTGTGGCTCAGACGAACACGGTGCGGCCATCACACTTCGAGCCAAAAAAGAAGGGCTCAGCCCTCAAGATATCGTAGATAAGTACGATGGAATCATTAGAAATGCTTTCAAAGATTTCGATATCAAGTTTGACATTTTTCATCGCACTTCTTCAGAATTGCACCATGAAACCTCAGCAGCTTTTTTCAAAAAACTCTACGACCAGGGCCAATTCACCCAAGAAGATTCACAACAATACTATGACGCGCAATTTGATCAGTTTTTAGCCGATCGTTACATCACAGGAACTTGCCCAAAATGTCAAAGCGCAGGTGCCTACGGCGATCAATGTGAAAAATGTGGCTCAGACCTCAGCCCAACTGATTTGATTAATCCAATTTCTACTTTAAGTGGAAATACACCAATACTCAAATCTACTTCGCATTGGTACTTACCGATGGACCAACATGAAGCATGGCTGAAAGACTGGATCGAACAAGGAATATTAAATGGCCAAAAGCAACACAACCCCAAAGAATGGCGCAATCAGGTCATAGGACAATGCATGTCATGGATCAACGGAGGCCTTAGGCCACGCGCCATGACACGAGATTTGGATTGGGGTGTAAAAGTGCCATTGCCCAATGCTGAAGGGAAAGTACTTTACGTTTGGCTCGATGCACCCATTGGCTATATTTCGGCCACCAAACAGTGGGCCCTAGATAATGGCAAAGATTGGGAAAATTATTGGCTAAAAAGCAAGGCCCAAGATAGAAAATTGGTGCATTTCATTGGCAAGGACAATATTGTCTTTCATGCCATTATCTTTCCGATTTTACTTAAAAATCACGGTGATTTTATTCTTCCTGACAATGTTCCGGCCTATGAATTTCTGAATTTAGAGGGCGATAAATTCTCCACCTCTAGAAATTGGGCGGTATGGTTGCATGAATACTTAGAGGCTTACCCTGACAAAACCGATGAGCTCAAATATGTGCTCACAGCCATTGCCCCTGAAACCAAAGATTCGGAATTTACCTGGAAGGAATTTCAAACCCGCGTCAATTCTGAGTTGGCTGATATCATGGGCAACTTCGTGAACCGTACTTTAGTGCTCACCAATAAATACTACAATGGTCAGGTGCCTGAGCCCAGCAACATCACTGCCGAGGATCAGCAAATCATTGCTCAAATCAAAGCCATTCCAGAACGCATTTCCAAATTAGCTTATGCCTACAAATTGCGAGAGGCACAAGCCGAAATGATGCTTTTGGCCCGAATTGGCAATAAGTATTTGGCTGACAACGAGCCTTGGAAATTGGTAAAAACCGACCCAGAGCGCGTTGAAACCATCATGTATTTGGCTTTGCAAATCACCGCAAATCTTCAAATTGCTACGCAACTTTTTTTACCAGCAACTGCCTCTAAACTTGCTAAAATGCTAGATGCGTCTTGGTCCAATTATTCTGACCTTGGCCGTACTGACCTTTTGGCTGCTGGCCATCAGATTGGCGAAGTACAAATTCTATTTGCAAAAATTGAAGATACACTTGTCCAAATAGAAATAAACAAATTAAAGGCTACCGCAGCCCCCTCATCTAAATTTCCCCCCATGAAAGACGCAATTGCCTTTGACGACTTCTCAAAAATGGACCTTCGCATGGGTACCATTCTGAGCGCCCAAAAAGTTGAAAAAGCCGACAAACTCTTACAACTCACCGTAGATACAGGCATAGACCACCGAACCATCGTTTCTGGCATTGCCGAACACTATGCCCCAGAGGATATTATTGGCAAAACTGTATTGGTGCTTTTAAATTTAGAACCAAGAAAAATCCGTGGCATTGAATCACAGGGCATGATCTTAATGGCTGAAAACGAAGAAGGTAAGCTCAGCTTCCTTGCTTCTGAAAAAGAATTCGGCGCTGGACCTACTGTACGATAGGCCTTTTTGAATATTTAAATTTTGTAGAACTCAAAAAAGTTCCTATCTTTGTAGTCCCAATACGGAAAACAACACGTTTCAAGATATATTGCGGGGTGGAGCAGTTGGTAGCTCGTCGGGCTCATAACCCGAAGGCCACAGGTTCGAGTCCTGTCCCCGCTACTATAGAAGAAAAGTCGTCAATTATGGCGACTTTTTTTGTTTTACGCTTATCCCAAACCTACATTTATATTGTACTCAAAGTAGAATTTAAATTGAATTCTCAGGTTCGATAAGTGTGTTTTTGGAAAGGAATTTTCTAGCGACAAAACTCCTTTAAATAAGTTGTAATTTTGATTAAAGTTGACTTTTGGCGGGAAGCAACAAGTTAGCGGTCATTGTAAAACGACACACCGAAAGAGAAATTAAATGATTAAAATACTTTACATTTTCACAATGGGACTTTTGACAAGTTACTCAACGTTTGGAAAATCTGTTGAAGAAAAATCTCATTATGAGTTTAGTTCGGACACTTTAAAACTATACGACCAAAGCAGACAGAGAGAAATTCCAATTGCAATTTATAAACCAACCTCAAAAGTTTCTGGAAAACAAAAAATTGTCATTTTCAGTCACGGCTATGGACAAAATAAAGGTGGTGACTATTTAGCGTATTCGTATCTGACTGAATTTTTAGCAACAAAAGGATTTTTCGTTGTAAGCATTCAACACGAACTATCAACCGACAGTTTATTACCATTGACAGGAAATCCACAAATCGTAAGACGACCATTTTGGGAACGTGGTGCAGACAATATTTTATACGTTATCAACGAACTCAAAAGAACAAATCCTGATTTGGACTTTAAACACATAACACTTATTGGGCATTCTAACGGTGGAGATATGACTGCTATTTTTCCAAAAAAATACCCGAACACAGTTGAAAAAATAATCACGTTGGACAATAGAAGAATGGCATTGCCAAAATCAAAAAGGGTTAAAGTTTACACGCTACGTTCAAGCGACCAGCCAGCAGACGAGGGTGTTTTACCAACAGAAAAGGAAACTAAAAAATATAAAATAAAAATAGTGAAATTGGCAAATACAACCCATAATGAAATGGACGACAATGCTAATGACGAACAGCGAAAAGAAATTCAAGAATATATCTTAACGTTTATAAATGACTAAGAAAGAAGAACAACGAACCGCTAACAGCCGTTTTGCAAAAGCGGGGGTTTCGTGCTTCTATGAAAGTGAAGTGCTAAATTCAAGCTTTGTGCATTTAATTGAGTATAGTGATAAAAATCCCCGCCTTCGCAAAGCGGCAAAACGTTAATATATTGATTTTCACGAGCCGGATAGGTTTCTAAAAAAACCAACTAAATACGTTCAAATTCCTCCAATCCCTCCCAAATTAGGTTCGATAATTCGATACTCCCCGCTACTAAGAAAACCCGAGTCATTAGGCTCGGGTTTTTTGTTTTAGAGCTTTTGAGTTGCTATCTTAGGAATTAAAAAACTGAAAAGATTTCAATGCGTATTACAACAACAAAAATACTTTCGCAACTACAGACTGAAAAAATTAATGCCCTTTGGGACAATGAATTTCCTGCAAAATTAAATGGGCGTTTCCCTTTGCTACTTAATGATGCCACATCATTTGATCATTATATCATTGACGATGATGCTCAAAGCATCATTGCATGGGCCGTCATTTTTGAAAAAGATCAACAAATTCGTTTCTCTTTGATTGTAGCCGAAAATCAACAACAAAAAGGCCTAGGGGGGCTATTGATAGAAAGATTAAAAACTGACTATCAAGAATTTTACGGTTGGGTGATTGACCACAACGATGATCTAAAAACCAATGGTAAGCATTACCTATCTCCACTTCCTTTTTATCTCAAACATGGATTTGAAATTCTTACTGGCCAAAGAATAGATTCCCCAATGATCAAGGCCGTATTGATCAAATGGGGCTTGTGAGTTATAGTGTTTTTTACAATATTTAGCTATAGTGCTTGTAAAAGATTAATTTTATGCATCTTAACTTAAACTTCAAACGATGAAAGTACTTGCATTTTGCCTTTTCACTGTGATTTTCAATCATTCTTTTGGTCAGTCTTCCTACCCTATAGAGGGGAAATGGGTGCCGGAAGGGTTTGGCAATACGCTTTATATCCTTGCCGATGGAAAACGATACACTTACTATTGCGTAAGTCAAAACTGTGACTCCATTTTCAATACTTATGAGGCCAACGATGGCAACCATCTGCCAAGTGTGGAAGATTATACCTTCAATAACGACACATTGAATATTGATCTCAATTTTGGCAATTTTCTCAATTCACAAATTATTTTCGATTGCGATGGCAACATTGCACAATTTCAAGCAAATAATTCAAATTGGATTCGTTTAAATACCAACCTTAACGATTGCAACTCATCAGGCCTGTCAAACACTCATACAGAGCTTGAACCTCAAATTTTTCCAAATCCAGTGAATGATAAATTGCACATCTCTTTTGATGAAGTTCAATATGGAAATATGAGTATTGTGTCTTCATCTGGCCAAAAAATAATGGAATTTACATTCAATGACAATCAAATTGACCTTGACCTTTCGCAACTAGAGGTAGGAGCATATTTGGTTTTAATCAATACCACTACTGGCTTTTATAAGGCCAAATTCTTTAAAATGTAACTTTTCTTTCGAAGTTGGTTTCTTTAGATATGAAGAAACTAACTCTAACTACATTAATGTTGGTACTTGCAATTACCAGCCAATCCCAAGTACTTGCCGAGCGCATTGAAATTGCCTGCGGTAGCCATTTTTTTTCTGAAGACAACCATTACAACAATCCTGCATTGGTGGTTCGCGGTATTTGGTGCGGCGATTCCTATTTTTGGGCGCCAGTTAGCGAGGGCGATTCCATCAAAGAATTAGCCTATATGGACGGTGAGTTATTTACCGGCACCTGTATAGATTTAGATACCAATGGTTTGCTTCTTGGCAAATATACATTTGAAGATGGCTTGATCTCTCGCTTAGAGCAGTTCTTTGAGAATGGGCAAATAGAAAGGGAATTTAACTACCACGGTGGCGTGCCTCATGGCGGGGCCACAAGATTTTCTTCAGAAGGGCTGCTAGATAGCCACTTCTTTTTTGAAAACGGAAAGCGCAGCGGCTATTATTACCTTAGCCGCGACCGCACCGATTGGGGCTTAGCGCCTTGCATAGAATTTGGCAAGTATGAAAATGGCCAAAGCGTTGAGCTGACCAAACCTTGTTTTGAGGATTTATAGAAAACAAAAAAAGCCCCTGATATTCAGGGGCTTTTTGTACCTCGGGCCGGGATCGAACCGGCACTCCCGAAAGAACAGGATTTTGAATCCAGCGCGTCTACCAGTTCCGCCACCGAGGCATTCTTTCGACTTTCAGGGCCACAAAGATACGTAGAAAATAACTATCATCCAATAGTAAAATGATTGGAATTTGGTATAAGATTTGCTAAATTTAAGAAAGGCCAAACGGGCCGTTGTCACTTATTCATTTTAAACCTTTCATTATGAAACGCATTCTAGACAAATGGGACAAATACAAGTTAGGTCGCCGCTTGCATTACCTTCAAAAAAGATTACACCGCGCCGAAGAAAATGGATACCAGGAAAAGATTGACAAATACAACCGCTATATTCGTGAAGTTCAAGAAAAACTAAGACACATCAAAGAATAGACGGTATTCTTTAGGGAATATATACCTCATCTTTTTCAATGAGAGCAATCCACTCCTCTACGCTTTTTGAATCTTCGATATGGAAATTACCGGATTGTGTTCTGCGCAGTGCAATAAGAGTAGCGCCAGCAAATAAACGCAGGCCAAAATCATGGGCCAAGCTCCTTATGTAGGTGCCCTTGCTACATGTCACTTGAAAGTCAATTTCAGGAAAACGCGTTGCATCGATACTAAAGTCCATGATTTCAATTTGGACTTCGCGCATTTCAACCATTTTTCCTGCCCTGGCCAAATCATAGGCGCGTTTACCGTCTATTTGTTTGGCAGAATAAATGGGTGGAAATTGTGCTTGTTTACCCAGAAAAGAGGTGCGCACTTCTTCTAGTTGCGCATCATCAATATGTGAAATATCAAACTGCTCATTGAATTCGGTTTCTAGATCATAAGATGGAGTGGTTTTACCAAGCAAAAAAGTGCCGGTGTAGGTTTTGGTATCGTTGGTAAGACCTTCAATGAGTTTGGTGTGTTTGCCAAGGCACAAAACCAATAAGCCAGTGGCTAGAGGATCAAGTGTGCCGGCATGCCCTACCTTGACGTTTTTGACACCCAACTGTTTTTTTAAATTCCAGCGAATTTTATTGACCACATCGAAAGAGGTCCATTTGTAGGGCTTATCTACAAGTATAGTGAGTCCGTTGGCGATATCTAACATTAACCTGCCATTTGAAGATCAACACCCAACGCAAGCAAAAGAAGCAATATAGCGCCAAGCGCTATGCGGTACCATCCGAATGGCTTAAAGCCTTTGCGTTGCAAAAATGAAATAAAAGACTTAATGGCTAAATATGCAACCGCAAAAGCAACAATGTTTCCTACTAATAAAAGCAACCACTCTCTACCCTCAGACCCTAGGAGTAATTCTTTTTGATCGTACATGCTTTTAAGCGTCGCGGCAAACATCGTTGGTACCGCTAAAAAGAATGAAAACTCTGCTGCCGCTTTGCGCGTAAGTTTTTGGCTCAGGCCCCCGATAATGGTAGCCGCAGAGCGTGAAACCCCCGGAATCATGGCCAAACTCTGTATGGTGCCTATCAGCATTGCGGACTTATAATTGAGTGAGGGTTCGTCGGCTTGGCTTTCGTTAGACTCAAAATACCGATCGACAAAAAGCAATACCACACCCCCAAGCAACAAAGACCACGCAACAACTTGCACATTTTCTAGCAAGGCATCAATGTAATCTTTGGCCAACAGTCCGATGATTGCTGTTGGTACAAATGCCGCAAACAAAAGCATGTAGAATTGAATGGATTGCAAGAATCTTTGAAAATATACCAATACCACTGAAAGAATGGCGCCAAATTGAATGGCAACCGTAAAAAGTTTGACAAAGTCATCGGAGGCATTGCCCATAAAAGTAGAGACAATGATCATATGGCCGGTGGAAGAAATGGGTAAGAATTCTGTGAGGCCCTCTATGATGGCCAAAATAATTGCATCTAGAAAAGTCATGATTTAAGCTTCAGACTGATCGTTTTTATTGCGCTTCATGATGGCATAAAAAATGACAATGTAGCCCAAAACTATCAACATTGGAGCAAGGGTGATGCGTACATCACTGAAGAGTTCATCTTCCTTAAAAACCTTAGGGTCATCAGAACCCCCGCCAATCATGAGTAAGAAACCCAAAATATTGATTGCTAAACCAATGTAAAGCCACTTGTAATTGGCTGGGTCAAATCCGAAATGTTTAATTGGGTCTTTCATAGCTTAATACAAATCATCTAATTTCATACGAAGATACTTGTTTAAGGCAAACCAAGTGGAGATCATCGTAATAAATACACCTATTGCAAATAACAAACCAACGAGCATAGAGAAGCTCTCAAGGGTGTAGGAGATTTGAATGGTCTCGATTAGATTATTCAGTCCGTAAAAAACGGTGAGTAACAATGCTAGCCCGATGAGCGCCGAAAGCAAGCCCTGAATTAAGGCCTGGCCAAGGAAAGGTTTGCGGATATACATCGCCGTGGCACCAACCAACTGCATAGTTTTGATAGTGAAGCGTTTTGAATACAGTGCCAAACGAATGGTGTTGTTGATCATGGCAACAGCGATAATGATCAAAAGTAAGGCTACGGCCAAAAATAAAAGGGCAAACTGCTTGAACCCTAAATTGACATTCGATACGCTTGCCTTATCGTAATTGACCTCATCTATTTCACCTTTAAACCGAGTTAGAAGCTTGCGTTTGATTGCAGACATGCCGTTTCTGCTTGCAAATTCCATTTTAGGCTTAATTCCAATGGTTGGGGGCAAGGGGTTTTCGTCATCAAATAAGGCCAATATTTCTTTCTCTGCCTCGCTCTCTCCGGTAAATTCCTGAATGGCGCGCTCTGGAGAGATAAAAAACACCTCTGCAAATTCCGGCCAACCTTTGAGCTCTTCTTCAATTTGCTTGATGTCGGCATCATTGAGTTCGGACTTGAAAAAAATATCTGCCTGAAGGTTCTCCTTGGCCTGCTTTTCTATGGAGCGCAAGCCAAATATGCCTCCTAGAACCAAACCTATCATAAAGATTACTAGAGAAATTCCAATTACTGTCGAAACATAACCGGTGCGAATACCTCTTTTACTATAATTTGCCGCCTTTTTTGCCATGATTCAAATATATATCGAAGAAGTTTTGACTCTACTTTTTCTATGGATAGTTTTAAAGATTCAAATGTTTATTTATCCATTTTTGAGGCAATCGTCCAGCCAATGACAGCAGCTCTTTGTTTGGCTTGCTCGGCAAGTTCGCCTTCAAAAAGCTCGTCAACGGTTTGTTTGAAGAGTGCAAGCCATTGATCAAAATGAACTTGTTTGAGGGGCATATGTAGGTGTTTTTCAGTGACGTTGGTGGTATAACCCGCTTCTGAAAGCAGTGCAAAGCGCCAAAAATGTTCCATCTGAGGAAGATGCCTTGAAAAATCGAGTTTTGAAAAAAACGGAGCCAATAGTTCATCTGCCAATACTTTATCATAAAAGCTAGAAACGAGCGTATGGATATCTTCGGGGGTTTCGAGTGGTTTCATATTCAAATTTAAAGCGTTTTTTGCTTAATTTAGATTCCAAATGAACAAACTACTACTATTCCTTTGCTTGGGTTTTTATTTGCCTCAAATGGTACTTGCTCAGGCCTATACGGGCCATGAAAAACCGCAAATAAAGCCACAGCACAAAGCCGCCAATTGCCCACCACCTACCCATACTACCTTCATGGAGCTCAATAATGTTCGGGCCATGATACATACAGCTGGTAACCTTTGGCAGATACCCAATCAAAATTATTCGATGTATGAGGTGCCAAAAAATTCGGGCATCATGTCTTTATTCACAGCTGCACTTTGGTTAGGAGGCACTGATGTCAATAACCAACTCAAACTAGCAGCCTTGCGCTACCGCAATGGGCAAGACTACTGGACAGGGCCGCTTTCTAACGTTTACGCAGAAACGAACTATGACAACTGCTCAAAATTTGACAAACATTTCGTTTCTACACAAGACCAAATCAGAGAGTTCAATGCCTGGTACGAAGCAGGAATTGCCGACCAACAAAATGGCACCCAAACCCAAAGTGAACTTTTCCCGAATTATGTGGTGCCGAATATCATAAAAGAATGGCCTGCGCACGGCGATGTTTCCCAGGGGCAAGACTATTACCTGGCTCCTTTTTACGACAATAACAACGACGGACACTACAATTGGCAAGACGGAGATTTTCCGTGGTATGACATCAAGAAAACCAAGGACTGCTCCACGGAGCGTAAAATATCCTTGTATGGTGATTTAAATTTTTGGTGGGTAATGAATGACAAAGGAAACATTCATACCGAAACCGGTGCAGACCCTATTGGCATGGAAATCAGGGCTCAGGCCTTTTCTTTTGCATCCAATGATGAAGTCAATAACATGACATTTTATAATTATGAGCTGATCAATCGTGGTACGCAAACACTATACAACACATACTTCGGCTTCTTTACCGATGGCGCACTCGGCGACCCCTATGACGACTATGTGGGTTGTGATGTCAATCGTGGGTTGGCTTACTACTACAACGGCGACAATTACGACGGTGACAATTCTGGATTCAAAGGCTATGGATATTCCCCGCCAGCAGTTGGCGTAGATTTCTTTGAAGGCCCCTACCAAGACGACGACGGCATAGACAACGCTTTTGGAATTTGGGAAAACGAGGCCCTCAATGGAATTGGCTATGGCGATGGTATTGTAGACAACGAACGCTTTGGAATGCGTCGATTTTTGTATTATTCAAATACTACTAATGGGGCCAATCCTAACCAAACCGACCCCATTAATTCCGGAGACTACTACAATTATTTAAGAGGATTTTGGAAAGATGGTACCAAGTTCGTCTATGGGGGAAGTGGCCATATTTCTGATCCCGAAGCTGATCCAAATGTGCCATGTGATTTTATGTTTCCGGGAAATACAGACCCACTCGGTTGGGGCACAGGAGGCAACCCTCAACCAAACTGGACCGAACAAACTGCTAACAATACTCCCAACGACCGCCGCTTTGTGCAATCGGCGGGGCCTTTTATCTTGAAACCGGGAGCGGTCAATAACATTACAGTTGGTATCGTTTGGGCACGTTCTAGTGCCGGTGATCCATTTGCCTCGGTTGAAACATTGCGCCGGGCAGACGATAAAGCACAAGCGCTCTTTGAAAATTGCTTTAAGGTACTCGATGGCCCACATGCACCAGAGGTTCAAATTCAAGAATTGGCCAATGAAGTCATTATTATGCTTTCCAATCCGGTCAATTCAAATAATTATAAAGAAGAATACGAAGAATTTGACCCTTTCATTGTTGCCGCAGACCCCAATGCCGATAAAACTTACAATTTTCAAGGGTATCAAATTTATCAGCTCGCCAATTCAAAAGTATCGAGCTCAGAATTACAAGACCCAGACCAAGCGCGTTTGGTTGCCCAATGCGACATCAAAGACGGGATTAGTAAAATCATCAATTTTGAATTCAGCGAAGAGTTAGGCGCTTCTATTCCTGTGGAGCGTGTGAATGGCGAAGACAAAGGCATTCAACATAGTTTTAGGGTGCAAACCGATCAATTTGCCCAAGGCGATAAAAAGTTAGTGAATTTCAAACGCTATTATTACATGGCCATTGCCTATGCCCACAATAATTACCAAGATTACTCGCCTACAGACCCACTTGCTTTGGAGGGGCAGAAAAAACGCTACATTTCGAGTAGAAAAGCAGCCGTCGGAGAAGTAAAGCCCGTTGAGGCCATTCCACACAACCCTATGCCAGAGGCAGGCGGAACAGCGCAGCTCATTGCCTACGGTTCTTCGCCACAAATCACACGTTTGGATGGTTACGGCAATGGCAACCGCAGCTTGGAGTTGACAAAATCTAGCCTTGAAACCATTTTGGCAGATGGCTACCTGGCCAACCCAACCTATGACTA